>Ga0213920_1000979_pt1 | contig 17435 bp, 11 predicted proteins | sample McNCre1117MG_FD_161054 | JGI IMG/M metagenome (GOLD analysis project Ga0213920, IMG submission 161054) | Freshwater microbial communities from McNutts Creek, Athens, Georgia, United States - 11-17 MG | ecosystem: Environmental > Aquatic > Freshwater > Creek | place: USA: Georgia | collected...
ACAAGATTTTCAATGCCGAGTTCACCATTGACGGCGAAGCGCAATCGCACAGCCTGTTTGGCATGATTCGCCACACCGAAAAAACCAGCCCGCAATACACGGTGGTGGCGTATTCGGACAACGCCTCTATCATGGAAGGCCACAAGGTCGAGCGCTTCATCGCCACCCACAATGGCAAAGACCTGCCTCAGTACGAAAAAGTGTCCGCCACCAACCATGTGTTGATGAAGGTCGAAACCCACAACCACCCCACCGCCATTTCGCCATACCCTGGCGCCTCCACCGGCAACGGTGGCGAGATTCGCGACGAGGGTGCCACAGGCCGAGGTTCCAAACCCAAGGCTGGTATGTCTGGCTTCACCGTGTCTAAGCTGTGGGACAGCAAGCTTGGCCGCCCCTCACACATGGCCAGCCCTTTGCAAATCATGACGGAAGGCCCCTTGGGCGGCGCGGCGTTCAACAACGAATTTGGTCGTCCCAATCTGACCGGCTACTTCCGCGAGTACGAACAAGACGTGGCCGGCGTGACACGCGGCTACCACAAGCCCATCATGATTGCGGGCGGTTTGGGCGTGATTGACAGCGAGCAAACTAAGAAGATTGAGTTTCCTGCAGGCTCCTTGCTGATTCAACTTGGCGGCCCCGGCATGCGCATTGGCATGGGCGGTGGCGCAGCCAGCTCAATGGCCAGCGGCACCAACGCAGCTGAGTTGGACTTTGACTCAGTGCAACGTGGTAACCCAGAGATCGAGCGCCGTGCGCAAGAGGTGATCAACCATTGCTGGGCACAAGGTGCGGCCAACCCCATCCTCGCGATTCACGACGTGGGCGCAGGTGGTTTGTCCAACGCGTTCCCAGAACTCACCAACGACGCAGGCCGTGGTGCACGCTTTGATTTGCGTGCTGTGCCGCTCGAAGAATCAGGCTTGGCGCCCAAAGAAATTTGGTCCAACGAAAGCCAAGAGCGCTACGTCATGGCAATTGCGCCAGAGTCGCTTGAACAATTCAAAGCCTTTTGCGAGCGTGAGCGTTGCCCGTTTGCTGTAGTGGGTGTGGCGACGGAAGAGCGTCATCTGACGGTTGCCAATGAAGATGTCGCACTGGCCCATCACACAGGCGCAACAGCAGAGGCAGCAGTCAACATGCCCATGAACGTGCTGCTGGGCAAACCACCCAAGATGCACCGCGATGTGACGCGTGTTGAACGCACCAGCGCGCCCATGGACCTCACAGGTGTGAGCTTGCAAGAAGCTGTGATCAACGTGCTGAGCCACCCGACCGTCGCCAGCAAACGCTTCCTCATCACCATCGGCGACCGTGCTGTGGGTGGCCTGACGCACCGCGACCAAATGGTGGGCCCATGGCAAGTGCCTGTGGCCGATGTGGCCGTGACCTTGGCCGATTTCAGAAGCTTCGCAGGTGAAGCCATGAGCATGGGCGAGCGCACACCGCTCGCGTCGCTCGACGCACCCGCCTCAGGCCGCATGGCGGTGGCAGAAGCCATCACCAATTTGTTGGCTGCACCGTTTGAGTTGCCACGCGTCAAGCTCAGTGCCAACTGGATGGCCGCTTGCGGTGAGCCGGGTGAAGACGCTGCCTTGTACGACACCGTCAAAGCCGTTGGCTTGGAGCTGTGCCCAGCCTTGGGTATTTCCATCCCCGTGGGCAAAGACAGTTTGTCGATGCGCACGCAGTGGGCAGAAAACGGCGAGACGAAAAAAGTCACCTCGCCAGTGAGCCTCATCATCAGTGCGTTTGCGTCCATTGCCGATGTGCGCGGCACGCTCACGCCGCAGCTCAACAACACCGACGACACCACGTTGGTGTTGGTGCAGTTGGGCTCTGGCTTGCGCCGCATGGCGGGCAGCATCTTGGGCCAAGTGCTGAATCAAGCAGGCGACCAAGTGCCAGACCTCGACGACGCGCAAGACTTGGTCAAGCTCGTCAACGCTGTGAACGCTTTGCGCGCACAAGGCAAGATCTTGGCGTACCACGACCGCAGCGACGGTGGCCTGATGGCCGCTGTGTGCGAGATGGCTTTTGCAGGCCAAGTGGGTGTGGCGCTGAATGTGGACATGCTCATCACCGAGGGCGATGGCATCACCGACAGCCGCGCTGAATACGGCGACTCAAAGAACTGGGCCACCCAAGTGAACGCCCGTCGCGAAGAGCTGACGCTGCAGGCTTTGTTCAACGAAGAGCTGGGCGTGGTGCTGCAAGTGCGCACCTCTGAGCGCAACGAGGTGATGCAAACTTTGCGTGAGCATGGCCTCTCAAAGCACAGCCACTTTGTGGGCAAGACGCGCCCCCAATCGTCCACCATCGACAAAGGCAAGGGCGAAATCAGTGTGTGGCGCGACACCAAAGAAGTGTTTGTGGCCAAGCTGGCCGACCTGCACCAAGTGTGGGACAGCGTGAGCTGGAAGATTTGCCAACAACGTGACAACCCAGCTTGCGCCGATGCAGAGCACGCCGCAGCGGGCAACCCAACAGACCCCGGCATGCATGTGCATTTGCCCTTCGCTATCACCGACAACGTGGCAGCTCCCTTCATCAACGTAGCAGCCAAACCCAAAGTGGCCGTGCTGCGCGAGCAGGGTGTGAACTCGCACATCGAGATGGCCTATGCGTTTGCCGAAGCTGGCTTTGATGCGTATGACGTGCACATGACCGACCTGCAAACCGGCCGAGCCAAGCTGCAAGACTTCAAAGGTTTGGTGGCGTGTGGTGGCTTCAGCTATGGCGACACCTTGGGCGCTGGCATTGGTTGGGCGCGCAGCATCACGTTCAACCCCGTGTTGTCTGAGCAAATGCAGCAGTTCTTCGCACGCACCGACACCTTCGGCTTGGGCGTGTGCAACGGCTGCCAAATGTTTGCCGAGTTGGCCGACATCATTCCTGGCGCTGAAAACTGGCCACGCTTCACCACCAACCAAAGCGAGCGCTTTGAAGCACGTTTGAGCATGGTGGAAGTGTTGGAATCCTCTTCGTTGTTCTTCGCAGGCATGGCAGGCGCACGTTTGCCAATCGCTGTGGCCCACGGTGAAGGCTTTGCTAATTTCAGCCAACGCGGCAATGTAGCAAACGTTTTGCCTGCGATGCGCTTTGTAGATAACCACGGTGCAGCCACTGAGGCCTATCCGTTCAACCCCAACGGCAGTGCCGGTGGTTTGACCGCTGTTACCACAGCAGACGGCCGCTTCACCGCCATGATGCCGCACCCCGAGCGCGTGTTCCGCAACGTGCAGATGAGCTGGACCGATCTAGCAGCTTCGGGTGGTGTGGATGCGTTCAGCCCTTGGATGCGTATGTGGCGCAATGCGCGCAAGTGGGTGGGTTGATTCACAACACACCAATAAAAAACGCAGCCAAGGCTGCGTTTTTTATTTCATCAAATAGCTCACCCGCTGTTTGATTTTGTCTTGCCACACTTTGGCAATGCCTGGTGTTTCGGCCAGTTGGCTCAAAGCATCCAGATTGGGTCGGTGCTCGCGCCAAAGCGTCATGGCTTCATGCAGGGTTGGTGCGTGGGTCGCTGCTTCATGCAAGGCCAAGGTGTCGGTGGGGTGTACTGTGCCTGTTTTCAACACACGCCAATACCAACCCGTGAGCAGGTGCTGGTCAATGAACAAAGCCATGCCGTCACATCCAAAGCGTTCGTCAATCTTCCAGCACGGGTTGCGCGGCTGGCAAACTTGAATCAACGCTGTGCCGAGCTGCCACACATCGCCCAAACGCACATCGTGTTCATCTAGCTCTGCGGTGGCAATGTTTTCGCCCATGCTGCCGGGCACGAGCAAGGAGGCTACATCGCCAAACTGCGCCGCCAACTTTGCGTAGTGCGTGCTGGGGTAAAGATGCACCGCTTTGTCGGGGCCGCCGTGCACACGCAGGTCAGCGTGCTGGTCGCCTGCAAATCCTTCAACACCCAATTCGATAGGGCCTTGCACTTGTGTTTTGTACATGGCTGTAGGTCGGCCTGACACGGGCAGCGCTTGCACTTGCCCTATGAAGAGCGAGACCTTGGCCATGATGTCGCCTTGCTTTATTTAAGGACGCGTTTTGTAAAACGTGATGGGGGACTCAGCCATCTCTTTGATGCGTTGGTTGAGCACCGACTTTTTCATCTTGCCCACCACATGCATCTCGCACGGCTTGCAGTCAAAGCGCAGGGTGATTTTTTCGCTGCCGTTGATCAGCATCAGTGGCTCGGCCTTGACCGTGCCTTGCACGCCTGTCACACCTTTGGCTTGCTTAGGGCACAAGCTCATGCTAAAGCGCACACAATGTTTGGTGATCATCAAGCTGGCTTCGCCCAACTCTTCGTGGCTCTCGTAAGCAGCTTCAATCACTTTCACGCCGTGCTTGGCATAAAAGTCATGTGCTTTTTGGTTGTAGACGTTGGCCAGATACGTGAGCGAGTCTTCGGGGTAGCTCACAGGAGGTTCCACTGCTGCGGCACGTTGCGGGCGGTCATAAGCTTTGATACGCGCAAGCTCCAAGGCTGCGACGGCATCGCGGCGCAAAGCATTGAGTGACGAGGCCGGCACAAACCAAGGCTGGCTGAGGTTGATTTGCAGGTTGAGCACTTCAAACACGGTTGCGCCAAATTTGCTCAGGTGCTCGCGCAGGCTGGCATCATTGCGCACCGCGTCTTTGGCGAGTTCTTTGGTGCAGGTGAGGGTGACGCTGGCTGTGTGACCATCTTCATCGGTGAGCTTGTGTTCGAACCCTTGTGGTGTTTCTGCAAACTCCACCCATGCGCCAATGCGGCGTTCGCTGGAGTTTTTCTCTAGCCCGCGCACCCAGTCCATGTCGCGGTTGCGGTTGATGACCATGCCCGCGCGCAAATCGCGAAAGCCTTCGATCGGGTCTTTGGGGTACAAGCGCCACACACCTTTTTTGGGGCTAGGCTCTGCGCGGTTGATGGCCACGCCCACCAGTTCTTTTTGCAGGTCGTAGTAGCACAGGCCATCGCCGTTGTGCAACACGGCAGCTTTGTCGTAGGGTTGTACTTCCAGCCAATTCGGGCCCGTGCCCATCACTTCGCCCAACACAATGCCTGGGTTCTTGGGCGAGTCAAACGCACCAATGTCTTCTTTGCGGCCCTGCACAAAGTAGTCGGTGAATTCGCGGTTGAAGTTCTGTTCGGGGTTGGGCGTGAAGTACAGCGTGGTGTTGCCACTGGATGCACGGCTGAGCGGTGGACGCTCGGGGTCGGTTGAATATTGGCGCGCTTCGATCAGCTCGTCCAACAACACACGGTAGTGGCCAGTGATGTTTTTCACATAAGCCATGTCTTTGTAGCGGCCTTCAATTTTGAAGCTGCGTGCACCGGCATCGACCAAGGCAGCCAAGTTTTCGCTTTGGTTGTTGTCCTTCATCGAGAGCACATGCTTGTCGTGCGCGATGAAGCGGCCTTGGGCATCGGTGACGTGATAGGGCAGGCGACAGGCTTGGCTGCAGTCGCCACGGTTGGCGCTGCGGCCTGTATGTGCATGGCTGATGAAACACTGGCCGCTGTAGGCCACGCACAGCGCGCCGTGCACAAAGAATTCAAGCTTGCAGCGCTCTGCGTCGAGCACGTCGTGGATGGCTTTGATCTGTTGCAGCGTCAGCTCGCGCGCCAACACGATTTGCGAGAAGCCCACGTCTTGCATGAACTTCGCTTTTTCAGGCGTGCGAATGTCGGTTTGCGTGCTGGCGTGCAGTTGGATAGGCGGCAAGTCCATTTCAAAAAACGCCATGTCTTGCACGATCAGCACATCCGCGCCTGCTCGGTACACATCCCACGCCATTTTTTGCGCGGCTTCTAGTTCGTCATCGCGCAAGATGGTGTTGAGGGTGATGAAGATTTTGCTGTTGAAGCGATGTGCTTCTTTGCACAAGCGTTCAATGTCTTGCAGCGTGTTGGAGGCGCTGGCTCGCGCACCAAAGGCCGGAGCCCCGATGTACACCGCGTCTGCACCGTGGTGAATGGCTGCAATGCCAATGTCGGCATCACGCGCGGGGGCAAGCAGTTCGAGTTGGTGGTTGAGCAAAGACATAGCTTGAATTATCTAGAAAAACAAAAGCGGCCCGAAGGCCGCTGTGTGCATGAGGCAAAGGTGAATTACTCGACCTTGGCTTTGGCGCGCAATTCTTGTTGGAAAGCAGCCATGCGTTGTTGTGTCATTTGTTGCACGATTTGTGGCTTCACATCTTCCAGAGCTGGCAATTGAGCTTCGCGCACGTCATCCAAACGGATGATGTGAAAACCAAATTGGCTTTGCACGGGGGCAGAGACTTGGCCTTTGTTCAAAGCGACCATGGCTTCTGAGAATTCTTTGACGTAGTTGCCAGGTGCAGCCCAATCGAGGTCGCCACCGTTGGCGCCTGAACCTGGGTCTTTGGATTGCTTTTTGGCGATGTCTTCAAACTTGCCACCTTTTTTCAAGCTGGCCAGGATGGCTTCGGCTTGGGCTTGTGTTTCGACCAAGATGTGGCGAGCGCGGTACTCTTTGCCGCCGTTGGCCGCTACGAATTTGTCGTACTCGGCTTGCACGTCAGCATCGGTCACAGCAGACGTCTTTTGGAACTCAGCGAACAACTCGCGAATCAAGATGGTTTGACGCGCCAATTCGATTTGAGACTTGTACTCTTCAGTCGCATCCAAACCACGCTTTTGTGCTTCTTGCATGAAGATTTCGCGAGCAATGACTTCTTCTTTGATTTGGGCTTCCACCTCAGGCGTGATCGGACGGCCTGAACGCGCGACTTGTTGTTTCAAAGCTTCCACACGGCTGCTTGGTACGGCTTTGCCATTGACGATGGCAATGTTTTGAGCGCTCACGCCCATGCTCAGGGTTGCGAAAACGGCAGCTGCAACAGCGGTCCAAATCATTTGTTTTTTCATGTCAGGTCTCAGGGGTTTTCTATGACTTCAATGGCCAAGGCATGCAAGCCCTGATCGATATATTCTTGCAATGCATCATACACAAGGCGATGGCGCGAAACGCGGGATTTGCCAGTAAAGATGTCACTTTGAATGCGCACGCGAAAGTGTGTCCCAAAGCCGCTGTCATTGGCGCCAATGTGGCCTGCATGGGCTGCACTTTCGTCCAAAACTTCGAGAAAGTCGGGTTTCAAGCGTTCTTGTAATCGCTGTGTCAGCGCTTGTGCCGTGATGTTCACGCTTGATCCTCGGGCTGCTCTTTGATGAAACGGCTCATGTACACGCCTTGAGCCACCACAAATACCAACATCAGGCCCAACCCGCCAAAAAGTTTGAAGCTCACCCAAGTGTCGGTGTCATAGTTGTTAGCGACCCAAAGGTTGATACAACCCATGACCGCAAAGAAACAAGCCCAACTGTGTAGCAATACGCCCCAAGCATGGGCAGGCAGCTCGACCTGCGCACTCATGAGTTGCTGAATGAAGTTGCGCTTGAAGACCAACTGCCCAATCCACAAAGCACTGCCCATGAGCCAATACAACACGGTGGGCTTCCACTTGATGAAGGTTTCGTCTTGGGTGAGCAGCGTCGCACCGCCAAACACCACGATGACGCTTAGGCTGACCCATTGCATGGGTTCAACAAAGCCGTTCTTGCGCCACAGGTAGCCAATTTGTAACAACGTTGCCGCAATGGCCACGGCCGTGGCCGCCATGATGCCCCACGTTTTGAACGTGATGAAAAACAGAATGATGGGAAAGAAGTCGAGCAGTAATTTCATAAACGCTTTATTTGTTAGGCACGAAGTCTAACGAAGCCGAGTTCATGCAGTAGCGCAGGCCAGTGGGGGCAGGGCCATCGTTGAACACATGGCCTAAGTGGGCACCACATTGGCTGCACACCGTTTCAACGCGCACCATGCCGTGGCTGGTGTCGCGGTGCTCGGCGATGGCTTCTTCGCTGACTGCGGTGTGAAAGCTGGGCCAGCCGCAGCCCGCATCAAATTTGGTGGATGCATCAAACAGTTTGGCGTCACAACAGATGCAGTGGTAGCTGCCGCTCTCCCAATGGTCTTCGTATTTGCCGGTGAAGGGGCGCTCGGTGGCGGCTTTGCGCGTCACTTTGTAGGCCACAGGTTCGGCGTTTTTGGCAGCGAGCAGGGCGCGCCATTCTGGTTCGGTTTTTTCGATGGTCATGAGGAGCAGCTGATTTCGATGGATGAGGCCCATTCTGGCGCAAGGCCAGCCCAAGCTTCGTAGGTGGGGTGTTCGTCAAAGGGAGCGTGCAGCACTTGCAGCAGGTCTTGCACCATCGCAAAGTTGCCTGCCTTGGCTTGGCGAATGGCCAACTCGCCCAAGTGGTTGCGCAGGATGTATTTGGGGTTGGTGCGCAGCATGGCGTCACCCGTGGCTTGGCGGTTGGCCGTGCTTAAGCGATCTAAGTAACGCGCACACCACGCATCAAACACCTCACGGTGCAGGAACAAATCACGCACAGGTTCAAACGCATGGGTACTTTGCGCAGACTCGCGCACGGCCACGCTCAAGCGCCGCCAAAACACGGTGTAGTCCACACGGTCTTGTTGCAGGGCTTGCAGCAGGTCTTCCACCAAAGAACGGTCAGCCTCATGAGCACCGATGAGCCCCAACTTGTCGCGCATGCGTTGGTCCATCGCACTGGGGAAGGTTTCTTTGTAGCTCTCAAGCGCAGCCAAAGCAGGCGCTTGTTCGTCGATGAGAGGCATCAAGGCCTGACCTAAACAGAACAAGTTCCAGTAAGCAATTTGCGGTTGACGCGCATAGGCATAGCGGCCTTGGTGGTCGGAATGGTTGCAAATGTGATTGGCGTTAAAACCGTCCAAGTATTGAAATGGGCCATAGTCGAGCGTGAGGCCCAACACACTCATGTTGTCGGTGTTCATCACGCCGTGGCAAAAGCCCACGGCTTGCCATTGGGCCATCAAGGTTCCGGTTCGTTGGGTCACTTCGTGCAGCAAAGCCGCATACCGCTCAGTGCCTTGTTTGTCTTGCAGCTCGGGGAAATGTGCGCTCACCACATGGTCGGCCAAGGCACGCAGTTCCTCGATTTGGCCGTTGGACGCGAAATGTTCAAAGTGGCCAAAGCGAACAAAGCTGGGCGCCACGCGTGTGACCACGGCGGCTGTTTCTACTTCTTCACGCCGCACATGCGCAGGGGAGCCTGTGACGCACAGGGCCCGCGTGGTGGGAATGCCCAAGCCGTGCATCGCCTCACTGGCTAAAAACTCTCGGATGCTAGATCTCAACACCGCACGGCCATCACCACGGCGCGAGTAGGGTGTGGGGCCTGCGCCTTTGAGTTGCAACTCTTGTAAGCCCATGGGCGTTTGAATCACGCCAAGGTTCAAGGCCCGGCCATCGCCCAGTTGTCCTGCCCATTGGCCAAACTGGTGACCGCTGTAAACACTGGCGTAGCTAGGCAGCTCAGCCGTCAGTCGGTTGCCCGTGAACAGCTCTAAAGCCTCTTGTTGTTTCCATAAGTCGGTGGGTAAGTCCATCGCCTCACGCAAAGCCTCGTTACATCCCACCCAATGGGCCCCAGGCAAGGGGCTAGGCTCGGTCGGTGTGGCGAAGGTTTCGCCCAATGACGCAAAACCCTTTTCAGATGAGCTGAGCCAACCTAGATCAGCGATGGGTAGAGCGGGGTGATGTGACATACCCAACATTGTCTCGGGTTATCCATAGGCAGGTTTTTTGTGGGCTTTCCACAAATTGGCCAAAGTCTTGGCACAATAGATAAAAAAGCACGATCGTGCGAAAAAGTGAAAACATCTAGGAGACACCATGCTAGGACTGATGCAAGACCAACCGCTGCTCATTTCATCTTTGATTGAGTTCGCAGACAAACACCATGGCGATGGTGAAGTGGTGTCACGCCGTGTCGAGGGAGATATCCACCGCTACACCTGGTCAGATGTGGCCAAACGTTCGCGCCAAGTGGCCAATGCGTTGGATGGTATGAAGCTGGGTTTCAGTGACCGCGTAGCCACCATCGCTTGGAACGGTTACCGCCATCTCGAGCTGTACTTTGGCGTCAGCGGTTCGGGCCGCGTGTTGCACACCATCAACCCACGTTTGCACCCCGAGCAAATTGCATGGATCGTCAATCACGCCGAAGATCAAGTGCTGTGTTTTGACATGACCTTCTTGCCTATCGTTCAAGCCGTGCACAGCAAATGCCCAACGGTCAAGCAATGGGTGGCCATGTGCGATGCAGACAAACTACCTGCCGACAGCGGGATACCCAACCTCGTCAGCTACGAAGCTTGGATGGGCCAACAAAGCACCCGCTACCAATGGCCGGTATTTGATGAGAACACCGCGTCGAGCATGTGCTACACCAGCGGCACCACAGGCAACCCCAAAGCCGCGCTCTACAGCCATCGTTCCACCACCTTGCACGCCTATGCGGCTGCGCTGCCCGATGTGATGTGTATCTCAGCGCGTGATGCCATCCTTCCTGTCGTTCCGATGTTCCACGTCAACGCTTGGGGCATCCCCTACAGCGCAGCCCTCACAGGTGCCAAGCTGGTGTTTCCAGGCCCCGGCATGGACGGCAAATCGGTGTACGAGATGATTGAGAACGAGGGTGTCACTTATGCCGCAGGCGTGCCTACTGTTTGGCAAATGTTGGTGGGTTACATGAAGCCCAGTGGTTTGAAATTCTCTACGTTGAAGCGCACCGTCATTGGCGGTTCGGCTTGTCCTCCCGCCATGATTGATGCTTTCCGCGATGACTACGGCGTGGATGTGCTGCACGCATGGGGCATGACCGAACTTAGCCCCTTGGGCACGTTGTGCACCTTGAAGAATAAACACCTCAAGCTGCCTAAAGAAGAGCAAATGAAATTGCTGATGAAGCAAGGCCGCTCCATCTACGGCGTAGACATGAAGATCGTCAATGAGGCAGGCGTCGAGCAACCTCATGATGGCAAAGCCTATGGCGACTTGTTGGTGCGTGGACCATGGGTGGTGGCCAATTACTACAAAGGTGAGGGCAACCCGCTGGTGAAAGACAAAGACGGGCTGGACTGGTTCCCTACAGGCGACGTGGCCACCATCGACGCCGATGGTTTCATGCAAATCACCGACCGCAGCAAAGACGTCATCAAGTCAGGCGGCGAGTGGATCAGCTCGATTGACATTGAAAACATCGCCGTGGCGCACCCCGCAGTGGCGATGGCTGCGTGCATTGGTGTGGCGCATCCCAAGTGGGATGAGCGCCCCATCGTGGCCGTGGTGAAAAAGCCAGACGCACAAGTGAGCCGCGAAGAACTGTTGGCTTTCTACGAAGGCAAAACCGCCAAGTGGCAAATCCCAGACGACGTGGTGTTTGTGGATGCCATCCCAATCGGTGCGACCGGCAAGATGCTCAAAACCAAATTGCGCGAGCAGCTCAAAGACTACAAGCTGCCAAGCGCCTAACCCATCCCTAATTCGTTTAATGAAGGAAATCCGATGAGTGCAGACTACCAAGTACACGGCGATGTGGCCGTGATCACTTTGAACAACCCGCCCGTCAACGGCATGGGACTTGAAACACGCCGCGCTTTGGTGGCGGGCATTGCGCAAGCGCAAGCCGATGCTGCCGTCAAAGCCGTGGTCATCACGGGCCACGGCAAAGCGTTTTCGGGCGGCGCAGATGTGCGTGAATTTGGTTCACCCAAAGCCTTCCAAGAACCCAATTTGCTCAGTGTGATTTCTTGCGTGGAAAACTGTAGCAAGCCTGTGGTGGCTGCCATGCACACCGTGGTGATGGGCGGAGGTCTTGAGTTGGCACTGGGTTGCCATTACCGCATTTGCGCACCCGGCACCAGCATCAGCATGCCTGAGGTGAAGCTGGGCCTGATCCCCGGCGCAGGTGGTACGCAACGCTTACCCCGCGCCTTGGGTGTCGAGCCCGCGTTGAACATGATTGTGAGCGGCGAGGCGATTAAGAGCGACATGCTCAGCATGTTGCCCGGCCAAAAGCTGTTTGACCAAATGGCCATGTCGCCCAAGAGCCTGATGGATGAGGCCATTGCCTACGCCCGCGAAGTGGCCGATGTGCGCCCATTGCCCAAAGTGCGTGACCTGCCTTGCAAGCATGCACAAGGCGATGCGTACTTCCAGTTCGCCCGCAACATGGTCAAAGGCATGGCCAAAAACTACCCAGCGCCCCCCAAAGCGGTGGACGCGGTGGAGATGGCCACCAAGAAAAAGTTTGACGACGGCATGATGTACGAGCGCGAGCAGTTCATCAACCTCATGTGGACACCTGAGAGCCGCGCCTTGCGCCACTTGTTTGGCGCACAACGCGCAGCCAGCAAGATTGCTGATGTGCCCAGCGATACGCCGGTGCGCGACATCAAGTTGGTCGCAGTCATTGGTGCTGGCACCATGGGCGGCGGCATTGCCATGAACTTCTTGAACGCAGGCATTGCCGTCAAGATGATTGAAACCAAGCAAGAAGCCTTGGACCGTGGCGTAGCCACGATCAAGAAAAACTACGAAGACCGCGTCAAAAAAGGCAAGCTCAAAGAAGACAAAGCTGCCGAACGCATGGCGCTACTCAGCACCACGCTGAGCTACGACGACATCAAAGATGCCGACCTCGTGATTGAGGCTGTATTTGAAGACATGGGCGTCAAAGAAGCGGTGTTCAAACAACTCGATGCGGTGATGAAACCGGGCGCGATTTTGGCGTCCAACACGTCCACCTTGGACCTCAACAAAATCGCCAGCTTCACCAAGCGTCCGCAAGACGTGGTGGGCTTGCACTTTTTCAGCCCCGCCAACGTGATGAAGCTGCTCGAAGTGGTGCGCGGCAAAGACACCGCCAAAGACGTGCTGGCCACGGCCATGGACGTGGCCAAGAAAATCAAGAAGATTGCCGTGCTCTCAGGCGTGTGCGATGGCTTCATTGGCAACCGCATGATTGATCAATACGGTCGCCAAGCCGGTTTCTTGCTGGACGAAGGCTGCACTCCTGCGCAGGTGGACCGCGCGATTGAGAAGTTTGGCTGGGCCATGGGTCCGTTCCGCATGGGCGACTTGGCAGGCAACGACATTGGCTGGGCCATCCGCAAACGCCAATACGCAGAAAACCCCACACGTCGCTACAGCAAAACCGCCGACCTGTTGTGCGAACAAGGCCGCTTTGGCCAAAAAACTGGAGCGGGTTGGTACGACTACAAGCCTGGCAAACGTGATGCGATTCCGAACAAAGACGTGGAGGCCATGATTGCCAAACACCGCGAATCGCTCGGCATCAAGCCACGCAAGATCAGCGATGAAGAAATCGTGCAGCGCTTGAACTTTGCCTTGGTGAATGAAGCCGCGCACATCTTGGAAGAAGGCATTGCCAGTAAAGCCAGCGACATCGACATGGTCTACATCAGCGGTTACGGCTTCCCCATCTTCCGCGGTGGCCCCATGAATTACGCCGACGAGTTGGGCCTCTTCAATGTGGTGCAAGCCATGCAGCGCTTTGCCACCAATCCCCACGATGACGCCGAGTTTTGGAAGCCAGCACCTTTGCTCGCCAAGCTCGCCGCCGAAGGCAAGACCTTCAACTGAAACAGAATTAAGGAAATCCCATGACCAATGCTGTCATCGTCTCTACCGCCCGTACACCGCTTGCCAAAAGCTGGAGGGGCTCTTTCAACATGACCCACGGCGCGACCTTGGGTGGTCACGTCGTCAAACACGCCATTGCGCGCGCTGGCATTGAAGCCGCCGAAGTGGACGACGTCATCATGGGCTGCGCCTTGCCTGAAGGCGCAACCGGCACCAACATTGCCCGCCAAATCGCACTCATGGCCGATTGCCCTGTGTCTGTGTCGGGCATGACCATCAACCGTTTTTGTTCGTCTGGTTTGCAAACCATTGCCACTGCCGCGCAACGCATCATTGCGGGCGAAGGCGATGTGTATGTGGCCGGTGGCGTGGAAAGCATCTCGTGCGTGCAACAAGAGATGAACCAACACATGCTGATGGACTTGGCGCTCAACAAAAAGAAGCCCGAGATCTACTGGAACATGTTGCAAACCGCTGAACATGTGGCCAAGAAATACAACATTGGCCGCGAAGCCATGGACGAATACGGCGCACGCAGCCAACAACGCGCCTTTGCCGCGCAAGCGGCAGGTTTGTTTGACGCAGAAATTGCCGCCATCACCGTCAAGGCTGGTATTGCCGACAAAGTGATGGGCTTGATGACCAAGCAAGTCACGGTCAGCAAAGACGAAGGCATCCGCGAAGGCTCGACCGTCGAAGCCTTGGCCAACCTCAAATCCGCCATGCCCGGTGGTTTGATTTCAGCGGGTAACGCCAGCCAGTTCTCAGACGGTGCCGGCGCTTGCGTGGTGATGAGCGAAGAGCTCGCCAGCAAACGTGGCCTGAAGCCCTTGGGCCGCTTCCTAGGCTTTGCTGTGGCGGGCTGCGAGCCTGACGAAATGGGCATTGGCCCTGTGTACGCCATCCCCAAAGTGCTCAACCGCTTAGGCTTGAGCATGGGTGACATTGACCTGTGGGAACTCAACGAAGCCTTTGCGGTACAAGTGCTGTATTGCCGCGACAAACTGGGCATTCCCGATGACCGCTTGAACGTCAACGGTGGCGCCATTGCGGTGGGCCACCCCTACGGCGTGAGCGGGCAACGCTTGGTCGGCCATGCCTTGATCGAAGGCAAACGCCGCGGCGCCAAACGCGTGTGCGTGACCATGTGCATTGGCGGCGGCATGGGCGCTGCTGGTATTTTCGAAGTTCTGTAACACCTCAAGGAGAACACCATGCAAGAAAGCTTTGGCGCCTACATCCCGTTTGTCGACCATCTCGGTTTTGAGCTGGTGTTCTTTGACGATGGCTACTCTGAGCTGCGTTACACGCCCGAGCCTGAGCACATGAATTCGTTCAATGTGACACACGGCGGGGCTGTGATGACGTTCTTAGACGTCACGCTGGCCACAGCCGCACGTAGCGTGGACCGAGGCATGGGTGTAGTGACCATCGAGATGAAAACCTCGTTCATGCAACCGGCTAAAGGTGAGCTGACTGGCAAAGGGCGCTTGATGCACCGCACAGGGAGCATGGCGTTTTGTGAGGGCACGTTGTTGGATGCGCAGGGCAATGTGTGTGCGCATGCGACGGCTACGTTCAAGTACGTCAAGCGTGATTCGGCGCCTACTGAGTTGCATGAGGTGTCTACGGATTAACTTCCTCTCGTTGGCTTGGGGTTGCGGTATGCCAAGACGGCGTACATCGCTGCGCGACGAATGGCGCCGCCTTGGCATACCGCAACCCCTTCTTTTCTGAGTAGGGTGAGGTTTAAACGCATACCACACCTCTTCAAATTTGTTTTGGGGAGTCGTCTTGAGCTAAGGCAAAATTGCCCGCTTTAGCGAATTCGACTGACTGAAAACATGCAAAAAATTACCCGCCAACTGGCGGACGAAATCAAGATCTCCGAAGCTCAAGTGCGCTCTGCCGTTGAGCTGCTCGATGGTGGTGCGACTGTGCCTTTTATTGCCCGTTACCGCAAAGAGGTGACCGGCGGTTTGGACGACATTCAGCTGCGCGAACTTGAAGCGCGCCTGAGCTATCTGCGTGAGCTGGAAGACCGCCGTGCGGCTGTGATCAAGAGCATTCAAGAGCAAGGCAAGCTCACGCCTGAGTTGCTCGCCGCCATCGAAGCTGCGCCCACCAAGCAAGAGCTGGAAGACATTTACTTGCCCTTCAAACCCAAGCGCCGCACCAAGGGCATGATTGCCAAAGAAGCGGGCTTAGAGCCACTGGCTGACAAACTGTTTGCCGACCCAACGCTCAACCCCAATGTGGAAGCCGAAGCATTCATCTTGCCTGCTGGCAAGATTGAAGGGGCAGATTTCACAACAGTCGCCGCAGTGCTCGATGGCGTGCGCGACTTGTTGAGCGAGCGCTGGGCTGAAGACGCCGCATTGATTCAAAGCTTGCGCGAATGGCTGTGGGCCGAAGGCTTGTTCCGCAGCAAGATTGCTGCGGGCAAAGACGAAAACAACCCCGACGTGGCGAAATTTCGCGACTACTTTGATTACGACGAACCCATTGGCCGCGTGCCGTCGCACCGCGCCTTGGCTGTGTTCCGTGGCCGTGCGTTGGAAATGCTCGATGCCAAACTGGTACTGCCCGTCGAACCGGAACCCGGCAAACCTAGCTTGGCCGAAGGCAAGATTGCTTTGCACTTGGGCTGGAGCCATTCAAGCAGGGCAGGGGACGACCTGATTCGCAAATGCGTGGCGTGGACGTGGCGCGTGAAGCTGAGCCTTTCCACCGAGCGCGACTTGTTCACGCGTCTGCGTGAAGAGGCAGAGAAAGTCGCCATCAAAGTGTTTGCCGACAACTTGCGCGATTTGTTGCTGGCCGCACCCGCTGGCCCTCGCGTGGTGATGGGTCTTGACCCAGGCATTCGCACCGGCGTGAAAGTGGCCGTGGTCGATGCCACGGGCAAGCTGGTGGAAACCTCCACCGTCTACCCGCACGAGCCCCGCAAAGATTGGGACGGCTCGCTTTACACCTTGGCCAAGTTGGCCGAAAAACACGGTGTGAACCTGATTGCCATTGGCAACGGCACAGCCAGCCGCGAGACCGACAAACTGGCGGGTGAACTCATCAAGCTCATGGCGAAGCACGATGCATCCAAGGTCATCGACAAAGTGGTGGTCAGCGAAGCCGGTGCATCGGTGTACAGCGCCAGTGAATACGCCAGCTCTGAGATGCCCGATGTGGACGTGAGCCTGCGCGGCGCAGCCAGCATTGCGCGCCGCTTGCAAGACCCTTTGGCCGAGCTGGTCAAGATTGACCCCAAATCCATCGGCGTCGGCCAATACCAACATGATCTGAACCAAAGCGAATTGGCTCGCACCCTCGAAGCCGTGGTGGAAGATTGCGTGAACAAAGTGGGTGTGGACCTGAATACTGCCAGCGTGCCATTGCTCACCCGGGTGTCTGGCCTGAGCACCACCACCGCCAAAGCTGTGGTGCGTTGGCGCGAAGCCAATGGCGCCTTTGCCAACCGCCAGCAGTTGCTCAAGGTCACGGGCCTCGGTGCGAAAACGTTTGAACAAAGCGCGGGCTTCTTGCGCATCCGCGACGGCGACAACCCGTTGGACATGACCGCGGTTCACCCCGAAACCTACCCAGTGGTCGAGCGCATCATGGCGCAAACGGGCAAGCCCGTGGCCGAACTGATGGGTCGCGCTGACATGCTCAAAACTTTGAAGCCCGAGCTGTTTGCCAACGACACCGTGGGTGTCATCACCGTTAAAGACATCTTGAGCGAACTCGAAAAGCCAGGCCGCGACCCGCGCCCCGACTTCAAAGTGGCCAAGCTGCAAGACGGCGTGGAAGACATCAAAGACCTGAAGGTCGACATGGTGCTCGAAGGCACGGTCAGCAACGTGGCCGCCTTTGGCGCGTTTGTCGACTTGGGCGTGCACCAAGACGGC
>Ga0213920_1000980_pt1 | contig 17420 bp, 40 predicted proteins | sample McNCre1117MG_FD_161054 | JGI IMG/M metagenome (GOLD analysis project Ga0213920, IMG submission 161054) | Freshwater microbial communities from McNutts Creek, Athens, Georgia, United States - 11-17 MG | ecosystem: Environmental > Aquatic > Freshwater > Creek | place: USA: Georgia | collected...
TCCCCCACCCCCTCGACTCCGGCCTAGGAGAAAAAAGAATTCTTCCCTCCCCCCGGCGGGCTCCATGGGCGGCGGCCACCCGGTCCTCACCATCGGATCACATGGGGTGAACCGGGACGCACAATGTATGTTATATTCAATAGCTGTGATTACAGCCGTGAACGAATGGGGCGAGCTGGCTGCCTAGGGAATTTCCCTAGGTTACTCGGCGAGAGGATCAGCCGCAGATGGACGGCGCGGACCGGCAGATTGGCGGGGGCGATGAGAACCAGGAAGGGGACGGCCGGCCAGGATGCGTTCTTGCTCGGCTAGCTTGGCTTGAGCAGCGCAAAGGCGATCAATGGCGCCCGCGTTTTCTTCAGACGCTTCAAGAATCAACTCGCCTATCTTCTTATCAAGAGAGGCTAACTGCCTTCGCACACGCATGAGACGCTCCCCAGCATATTGCCCCGCAGCTTGCGTGAACAGTGCGCCATCCTGTCCCGCATTATTGTCGGGTGGATTGTCCGCAGCATGGCGAGCTGAGGTTGGCGCCCAGGACCTCTTTGCCATCTCTGCGGCATTTTCTGCGGTAAATAGCGGCATTTCGGGCACGCTATCCCCTCGCCAGAATCCCCGCAAGCGCTCGCAATGGCGGGGATTTTTTCCGCAGTAGCGGGCGAATCGTTGCAACCCGCGGAATTGATAATGGTTTACGCTCCCGAAAATAAATTCATTCTCCCCTTGACTATGTATGCTGACACGTTATGGTGGGCCCAGACGGTGAGAATAACGAGACGCTGAATATGAAAACGAAACACGACCCGATGCTTGGATTCGCGCCCCCGATGACGCGGGAAGAAATGATTGCCGCCCGCGCTGAGGAGGAAGCCATTCTGGCTGCGAATCCCGACGCGTTCGATCATATTCACATTGCCGAAATGATGGCCGAGCTTGGCTCCGAAGGATTCCGCCGTCGCGAGACTGAATTTCACGATCTTACAGCGCCCGACTTCGCTGACTATTCACGGGAACATCGAGCGCCCGAGGGGCCGGAGGTTGATCGTGAAGACGGTAGGACTGCACGGTGCAGTTCGGGCCGTTGAAAACCAGAAAGGCAAACGAAAATGAAAACACAGACACCCGTCTGCGAATACGCCAACAACGGCACCACGATAACCCAGCCTGGCAAGTTTGAAGGCGAGCCTGTTTATGCGCCTTGGTTCTGGGAGCGTGGATTGGAAGGCATGTCCGATGACGACGACGGCGAATACTACGGCTTCGCGTTGGACGAGTCGGACGTTGTGAAGTTCCCGCAGCTTGCCGGCAAGACTCGCGTTGCATTGCGTGAGGATTCGGCCGGATTCGTTCACACGTACGTTTACCCCTAACACGGTGCGCCTCGTGGTGTCAGCGGGGCGCACAAGTTGGCGGTTAAACTGCGGCGGCATGCCGCGAAAACCCCACGGAGAGAACGAAAAATGAAACACTGGACACGTCCGAGCAACTACATGGGCGCAAGCTGGAACGGCTGGCTTGTGTTCCTGTCGCGCAACCGGGATTCGCCACTGTTGGAAAACCACAATTTTGAAACCGCGCTGGCGGCCGTGAAGCCACTTGCCGTGGATGTTCCCGATGAAGATTCAGCCGGCGTGCTTGTCGTGTCCGAAAATCACTGGGCGGTTGGTTGGGTGGAATGGATTGCGATTCACGAATCGAACACGGCTGCGATTGCGGCCGCAGAGGCGATTGAATCCCGCTTGGAAAACTACCCCATATTGGACGAAATGGCATATTGCAACCGCGAGGCGGACGCATACTGCGAAGCATGGGTTTCGTGGGGCCATCGCGAGTTTGTCCGCGAACTGGAACGGGCCGAATTGATTCAGGATGACGCTTGCGACGATTGCACGCCGGACGCCACCCGTGAAGCGTTTGAACTGTTGATCCCAAGCGGGGAATTTCACGGCGGGGATGGATCCCCGAATATCCGATACGCAATCGAGCGTGCAAAACGCGACGGATTGCCGGATGAAGCGTGCGCGTTGCTCGGGTTGGAAACGGAAAAGGAAGGTGCGCGATGAAAACGGAACGAATCGGAATGAACGCATCGGAAAGGCTCTGGCGCGCGCGTTCAGTCGTGCGGAATTGGATGAACTTCGGGAGGCGTTCCATGATTACTGAACCAAGCGAAGAAAGGAGGCTATGAAAACCCCAAACTACGGCAGAATACTCGACACGCGGGACTTGGACGCCCGCAAGGATGAACTGGAAAGCCTGCGGGATGCGGTAAAGGAGGCGGAGACGCGATTGACTGAGGCGCAGAGCCGCGTTTCGGAATTGAACCGCATTGAAGCGCCCGAGGAAGAGGTTGAGGCGGCGGAGGAGATTGTCAGCGATGCTGAATCCGCCCTTGACTTCGCCCGCCACGACTTCGGCGAGGACGAGCAGCAGGAGTTGAAAGACCTCGAAAACGCCGAGAGTGAAGTCCTGGCATGGACGGACGGTAACACGCTGATTCCACGCGATAGGTGGGTTGACTACGTGCGGGACTTGCTTGACGACATCGCCGAACCGCCAAAGAGCCTTCCGTCTTACATCGTGATCGACTGGGACAAGACGGCCGACAACATCGAGGCCGACTATTCGGAAATTGAGATTCAGGGGACTACGTACCTGTATCGTGACTGTTAGTGACCCGCACGTCGCGCCCGTTGTCGCAGCGGCGGGCGCTGGTGCGTGCCATGAAGGCAGGCAAAAAAACAGGATAAAAAAATGAAAACAACCAACAGTGTATTGCTTCGCAGCGGTGAACGGGTGAATCTGGTGACAGACGACACATTCACGCTAGCGTGGTGCGGTAGACGCGAGAGCACCCCAGCAGAGCTTGCAGCGGATGTTGAGCCAATGAGCCTGCTTCGCTTGCGATCCCATCCTGATAGCAATATCAGCAGCAAGGTGCGAAAGGCGCTTTCGCTTGTGCAATGGTAATCTGCCCCACCATGCAAGACCCACTAGACAAATTATTCGCCCGTTTCGGCCCCGAAATCGCGTTGCTGTCTGCCGCGTTTCTTGGGTTGTTGAGTGGTATTGCGTTGGGAGTAATTATTGAAGCGATAAGGAAATGAACACCCCGCCCGACTTGCAAGCCGCAATCGAAGCGGAGCGACACGGCACTGGACCGATTAGCGTTTCCGAATCTGTCGAGATGAACGAACTTGAAATCACACTGGCGCAGCGCGGACGCCTGGGAATGCTTAACACAGCACGCCTGGAGTGGATTCGCGAGCGATTCAGTAAGCACGGGAGGATTTATGCGGCGTGACGACTGGTTCGACTCCCCCTGGTTCAGCATCCCATTCGTCGTGATCGGGTTTGTGGTGTGGGTGTTTGCGACGTGCCTGATACCTAACTGATCCCCGCTCCCAGCCCTACGTGACGGGCAGGGTTGTGGGCGGGGATTAACCCTGCGGAAACGCTCACAATGAAAATCAAAATCGACAACAAAGAATTCCACGCAGGCTTTGAAAGCGGAATGCACCACGACATACGAAACGTGCTCCATGCTGACAACCTGCGGAAAGCCGCACTGTCCACGACTGCGGGTGTAGCAACCGAAACCGACTCGTCTATTGCATCCTACTGGTTCGGCTACATGGCGGCGGTTGGGATCGTTCTGACCCGTTGACCCGCGTTCGCTCCCGCAGGTGACAGATGCGGGCGCCATACGCTGGCCAGTAACCAGCAAACAAGACAATGAACACCCCAACAGAACAGGCGATGCGGGCGGCGGAAGCTGCCGCGCATCCAAGCATGGTTGAGGCGGCGAAGCGTCACCCGTTAGGCGAGAACGCAAGACTGCTCATGGAGATGGCCAGACGCATCGACACTGCCACCGACCTCCCCACGTTGATCGCTGAGCGGGATGCGTTGAGAAAGGCGCTGGAACTGGCGCAGCCTTACATCAAAATTGAGGCTGGAGTGATTCACAAGGCGATTGCTGACGCCATTGCTCTCAGCTCGAAAGGCCAGCCGTGACCATCCCTGAATTCAAAACTAGAGTCCGCAATGCCAGTCACATCTACGCCTTCACGCTTGGATATGGATTTGTCCGCGTGACCCGGAAAGCCGCCCTGGAATGGCTTGAAGATAGCACAAGCGAGGATAAGCGTATCAACGAATCACTCAGTACAAACGGCAGACTTTGGATCGGATCAAACATCGGAGAGCTAATCGAATGAACACCAAACTACTCGCCGCCGCGTGCGGCATCCTCACAACGACAGCGCAATCCGTCTCGCCATGCTGGTGGGATGTTAGCGTGCTGTACCAGCCCGGACAGCCCGGCTACACGCCAGGTTTCTGGGCTTTCGCATGCCAGACACCTGCTCAGGCGCGGGTCGAGGCTGGCTTCTCATCGTACTACACCAACCATGTAATGACCAAGACGTGGTACGTGACGACCAGTGGGCAAACTGTGATCGTTGACCCCGGCACGATGCACGTCGGAACGAACTTCATCGCTTCCCTGTCCGTGAACCTCTGCGGGAGCGGCGTGAAGTCGATTCACGCCATCATTCAGGGATACCCAATCGGATACAATCAGGCGCACGCGGTTTTTTCTGACTCCGCGAACTGATTTCCCCTTGACGCATGCTGACAGAATTGCATACTCACGCACGGATGAACTGCCCCTGCTGCCACGGAACCGGAAAGATGACGGATTCTCCGTTGTTGCAGCTACGCCGGAAACACGGATGGTCTATCCGAAAGGCGGCCTCGATGCTGGGCGTTTCTCATGGCCACCTAGACGACATGGAGAAGGGCCGGCGTGCGTGCGGTGAGTGGCTGGAAGTGGCGAAAATGGAGTATTTGAAACAAGCATGAAAAAACCGATATGGATTTTGGTGTGGAGATACGCCGCGACCGGAGAACTGGGGTCTTGTGCGTATGAAACACGCGAGCGTGCAATGCGGGGCAAGTCAACAACCTGCTTGATGGGCATGAGAAACGCAACGATTCACAGGGTAATGCGAAAGGTTGAAGGTGATTAGAAACAAAACTGAACTATGAACTGCTTGAATCCGAATCACAAACCGAAGGCGGTGTACGCGAGGGGGCTGTGTTTTTGCTGCTACAACTCCGCTAGAAGGCTTATCAAAAAAGGCGCAACCACTTGGGAAAAAATGGTGGAATCTGGAAGGGCTCTTGAGTCGAAATCTCGCAAGGGCGCTATTTACCTTACCAAAACAACCTCGTGGCTTATCAACCAATGAAACCATTCGACATAGAAGCTGCACAGCGCGGAGAGCCGGTATGCACGGCAGATGGGCGTGAGGTAAGGCTGTATGCGTTTGACTTTCCTGCTACGCAACGCGGTGTTCCACAGCCTGTAGTTGGCGTTTACAAAGAGGACGATGGCGATTGGGTTGCTGCAAGCTGGCAATCAAACGGGAAGTTTTGGTCAAAATCATCTGATTCAAATGACCTCCGAATGGCCCCACGCAAAGAAACGCGATGGGTTGTGACGTGGAGGTGCAAGAATGTGAAGCCGATTTACGCGGATGCGTTCGACAATGAGGTGTCAGCAAGGAACTTCGCTGCAAACATGTCGAAAGAGCCAATTCGCCACTCCTTCTCTATCAACTCAATCGAGGTCGATTTATGATTTCCACCCCAACAGCACTCCGGGTTACAGAGCACGCCACGCCCCTCCTTGCCCTATCAACAGAAGGCCTCTGGCATTCCCTCGCTCAAATCCCGCCTAGCGGAGTTATTCACCGCGCCCTGGATGTTGTTGGGGTGGTACTGATTGTTTGGCTCGCGGTCTGGGTGACGCGCAGGCGCATGCCGCACCCAGACCTGCGAACCGCCCTTGAATGGGAGCGTGAAACCGGAACGTGCGTGCTTGGATATGACGCATGGATTCGGGCCGGGATTTCGCCCGGTGACAGGATTTCACTCCAGAGGTTTGAAGAACTCGCCGCTGCGTCCCCGTCGATTCGTCGCGGGGATCGGCATGCGATGGAGGAAAGCGTATGAATTTGAGCGCGAGGGGCTATGCCTTGGCACCGAAACCAATGGTGGCATTCGGCCGTGTGCGGGAATTGGTGACTGCATGCGGACACGCGAACTGCGGTGGAAATCCGCACGCGCTCACCAATTTTGCAGTCAGCATCCCGGAAGGACGGGACCTTCAAAGCGTTACAGCGCGGAACGAGTGCGAGCGCGTAAGCGTGGGTCGCACGGTAGCCCGAAGTCGGTATCAAGCCCGGCCTGACTGCAATTCATTTTCCCCACCCCTCGGCATGGTACGCAGGGAGATCCTGCGGCGGGTTTCCGGATATTTCTCCCATTGAAACACTGAGGGGTGGGATTATGAGATACTTGCTGTTTGCGGACGATTGGCTTGGTCGCGGATGGGATTCCTACAAACGAATTTTCGCAACCCTGAAAGAAGCCGAGGAATACGTGCGCGAGTGCTACAGCAAACCAACAAAGTATTGGTGGCAAATCGTCGATCTTGAAACGCGGGAAATTGTGAAGGAATCGGAATGACCAACATCCTCCTAATCGCCCTATCTGCCTTGGAATCCGGCCACCGCCCTTCGGCAATCGGCCCTGCCGGCGAAGTAAGCCGGTTCCAGGTTATGCCCCGCGTCTGGCGTGCTCATCACGGCGGTAATCCGCGCAGCGATGCGGAGGCAATCCGAGTGGCGTCCGAAATCATGCGTAAGCGAACACGCGGGGAATTTGTAGATAACAAAAAATGGTATCTCCTCTGGCACTGTCCCGGTCGAGTCCGGCGTGGAACCGTGACTCGAAAGGATATGGAGCTGGCGGAGAGGTTTGAAAGGTTGGCGAGATGAAAAAACAGGACAGCGACAAGAAATGGGTTCGTTGGGTAAGCAAAGTTCAGTCAAAACCGGATGGTTATTCACACGAAATGCTGAAAATGGGACTGCGAAACGGAACATTTAGGCCACTGACGAAATGAACACCGATAACTACGCCCGCCGGCTTCACGCTGGCGTCAACAACATCACGAACTGGCTTCGGCGCGGGGAGGTTTTCCCGTCGCAATGGGGGAACCTGACTTACGAGGAATGGTGCCGCAAGGAAGCCGCCCGCTGGGACCGCACAGGTAAGCCTGTCGTGGTGCATGTCCATGAGGATATTTGCTGCATTGGGACGTGATTTATGAGCACATCCCTTACCATCAAGCAGCGCGTCGCATCGCAGGAGTTCGCGGTTCAACTCCGGTCGGCGCTTCCGTCGCACATCACATCCGAGCGCATGGCTCGGTCAGTCCTGACGTGCATCGCCCGTAATCCAAAGCTCCAGGAATGCGAACAATCATCGTTTTTCACTTCGCTCCTGACTCTGGCGCACTTCGGGCTGGAGCCTGATGGGCGCGTGGCGCACCTGATTCCCTACGGAAAGACTTGCCAGGTGATCATCGACTACAAGGGGCTTGCCGAGCTGGCCTACCGCTCCGGTCGCGTTTCAAACCTGCACGCCGATGTCGTCTGCGAGAACGACGAGTTCGAGTACAACATGGGGCAAGTCGTGAAGCACCGCATCGACCTTCGCAAGCCTCGCGGAAACGTGTACGCGGTGTACGCCACCTGTGAATTCAAGGACGGCACAAAGAAGTCCGATGTGATGTCCCGCGAGGAGGTGGAGGCGATCCGAAAGCGCAGCAAGGCCGGGTCGTCTGGACCGTGGGTGACAGATTGGTCGGAAATGAGTAAGAAAGGGCTGGCGCTGGATACCCCTATTCCGACTCCAGATGGATGGAGCACCATGGGCGACATTAAAGTTGGACAATATGTGTTCGACATGAATGGAAAGCCTACGCCTGTGATCGCTAAGTCAGATGTGAAAAAGATACCGTGCTTCAGGGTCAACTTCACAAACGGAGACTCGATTGTGTGTGACGACGAACACAGGTGGCTAGCTAGAGCTGGAGGATCAAGCGCAAACAAGCTCAAGTATAGGGTGATGACGGTAAACGAGATATTTGAGTCAATAGCTGACGGACAGTCTGTCACTATACCGGTTCAGGAAATTATAGAAACTAGCGGATGCGATCTTCCAATAGATCCATATTTGCTGGGTTATTGGCTTGGAGACGGAGCGTCTAGATCACCTGTAATCACATGCGGAAAAGACGATGTTGAACACGTTAAAGACATGGTAAAGAATTCTCGATACAAACTTGGAAAACTTGGAAGAGACAAAAGGAGTGGCGCTTTTGCGGTCAGAATAAAAGGAGGAATGCTTCAAGATTTGAGATCTCTAAATCTATTGCAAAATAAACATGTTCCGAGTGTTTACATGCGTTCATCAAAAGAAAACAGGTTGAGCCTTCTTCAAGGCTTAATGGATTCTGATGGCCATTTGGATAAAGAGCGCGGAAGGGCTCATTTTTACAACACAAACAAACGGCTTTCGGAAGCCGTTTATGAGCTTGTTTGCTCTCTTGGAGATGTGCCACATTCATGTGTTAAAACAATGTATGGATTTGGGGTTTCTTGCGTCGCTTATTTTGTTGGATGGAAACCAACAATTTGCCCAGTTAAGCTGGAAAGAAAGGTGGCCAATTTTCAACCGAGAAAAATCAGCAAGTATCGCGCTATAGCAAGCGTAGAACCTGTTGAATCTGTTCCAACTCAATGCATCGCTGTTGAAAGTGAAACGAAAACGTATTTGGCCGGAAAGAGCATGGCTGTTACCCACAACACAGTCTTCAGGCGCCTCTCAAAGTGGCTCCCAATCTCGCCCGAATTCCGAGACGCCGTGAACACCGATGACGACGTGATCGACGTTGACGAGGTGCCGAAGCGGAAGGCGACTGTGGAGATTCCAGACGCGATCCAGTCGAACCGTGAACGCTACGCCGAACTGCTGTCCAGCGGCGTGAAGCATGAGGACGTGATGAAACGTCTGGCCGAAACGAATGAGGAACTCTGCATGCCGACGCCGGAGGAACTCAGTGAGAAGGCGTTGGAGGTAATTTTAGCTACGGAGGTAAAATGAAACTGTACGTATGGACTGATTTTTCTCCGGATTACACATCTGGACTTGCATTTGCTATCGCGGAAAGCCTTGAGGAAGCGCAGAAAATGATCGTGGATGAGAGGGGTTTTGAAGTGTTTGAATGGGGTGTTTTAAGCATCCACGAACTTGACACAAAAATCGCGGCCAGTGTTTCTGGAGGATCTTGATATGACCATCCCCCTCACCCACGCCAAACAGATCCTCACATCGCTTACCGTCTTCGACGGCTGCCGGTTCCTGTGGACGGCTGATGCGTACTGGCTTCCGTCCGTGGACTGGTTCCGGAATAAATACGCGCCTGTCGTAGCTCAGACTTTCCGCAGGCGTGAACCAGCAGCAAACCGCCGCGACTGCAACCATGCAGTCCGAATCGCCCTTGCGCTTGCCGGTGAATCCATGGCTCAACGCAATGAGAATGCCGCCATCGCAATCGGAAGAACGGTTGGCGGGCTGTACTCGCCGATTAACGACATTGATCCGGGAAATCCCGGGACGATGCATGACACCTGTCTGATAATTTTCGACGACCTCGAACCGTATTTTTATGAACCCCAAAATGGTTACACGACACGCGCTGATGCTGTGTCTATGGGCGACTTCGCTGCTGATTTTGTCGAGCTGTAGCGCGACGAAGCAGCCTGAGATTCCGAAACTGCCGGAGATTGAAAGGGCTTATTGAATGAGCTGGCCGAAGATTCGATACCTGCCTGAGCCGGAGCGAAAGCCATTCAGTGAGTGGCTGACTGGTCAAACGCGACCATGGATCGACGAAGAGAAAATTCAGGACGGGTACTACCCGTGGGATTACGAACGATGGAAGGCTGGAAAACCGATTGTGGATTGAATTATGAAACTTGAATCTGGAAAGTGGTATCGAACCCGAGATGGAAGGAGGGCTTTCGTTGGGTTTTACAACGAGCGCCGAGCCCAAATGGACAAATGGGTAGGAAAGATTGACGGTGAAGCTGACACTTACCACTGGTACCCGAATGGCACTAGCAACGGCTGGAGTGGATCTCCACTCGACCTCATCGCCGAATGGACCGACTCCCCCGCAGTTGGCTCATCCGCGTGGGCGAACTCGTTGCCAGTGGGAAGTAAAGTGCGATTTAAGGAGTGGGATAAGGAATGGTATGTTATTCGAACGGAGAATGGTTGGGCTAGATCGCATGAAATTCTGGCTGTTCCGGGGCAATACATAGACACACCTTCGGGCTGGCTCCTCTACACCGAGCCCAAGCTTCGCCCGTGGACGCCGGAGGAGGTGCCGTTGGGGGCGTGGATACGGGAAAAGCAAACAGGATTTCCGTCACTGATTGTCGGAGTCATGTCAACCCTACTTTGCAGAGGCTTGGGCGACTGGATAAATTTCAAGCACTTAATGGAGCACTACCAACACTCCACCGATAATGGGGCCACGTGGAAGCCGTGTGGGGTGGAGGAGTAACCGCATGAGAACGCTAAACCAGATACTAGGAGACCGCGGGTGGCTTCCGAGTAAACCGGGATCACATGACTGGGTACATGTACATGACGAAGGTAAAACCATCATGCGCATTCCTGTTGGTAGGTTTCCAATTGGAACACCCGTTCGTAGCGTGCACGGATTCACTGGAACAGTTGTCTCAGTTTATTACAGCCTCAATGGTGATTTGCGCTACGTATGCGAGAATAACAATAGAGCCTCAATCACAACTGACTAGAATCAACTACGGGGGATCGCATGAAACGCTTCGACCCAACGCACCTCATAGCTTTCTTATCTGGCGGACTGCTTGGAATAGTCTGTCTCGCTACCACCGCGACAAACGATGCACGCAAACTCCGCACCGAAGCCGTCACTCTCGGTCACGCGCAGTGGCTTGTATCCACAAACGGAAACGTGACGTTTAAGTGGAAGGAATAGCATGCTCCTCCTCGCACTCCTGCTGTTTGGATTTGTGGTTTATTGGAAAGGAACTGAATGAAAATAGAAGAAATGGATGTCAGCGTTGTCGCTACTGCCGCTGTGTGCATTGGTCTCATTGGTGGCTGCACCGCTGGTGCATGTGGTCGCTACTCCGATCAAAAGCAATTCGAGGCCGCCGCAAAGTCCGGCCTGGTTCAGAAGATTGATCCCGTGACTCAGAAAACGTACTGGACTAAACCGACTGAATAACTTTCCCGCCACCGCTCCAGCTTTTGAACAGGTGACGACTGCAAAAGTTCCACTCCAGACTGTTTCTGGCGTGGTTCATGGGGCGGTGGTGGGTGAAATTTGAAAATTATGAACACGAAAAATGATGGAGGGCCGGCGTTTCCGTTTGGCCAGATGAACGAACAGACTGGTCAGCTTGTGAATGGGTTCTTTAATGCTGGCATGAGCCTGCGCGATTGGTTTGCCACCCACGCGACACCTGACGACATAGACCAGAACACGCCTGAAACGATTAACGCGTGCCTGGAGGCTGTTTACGGCAGAAATTCAGGCACATCGGAAGAGGTTGCGAACGCCATCCTGGCTTTGCGTTGCCGCGCTCGATACAAGTTCGCCGACGCCATGCTGAAAGTGAGGGATGAGTGAAACCATTCGATCTGGAATCCGCAAAACTCGGAGATCCGTACACGATTCGTGGCAGCAACAACCCGCACACGTTCCTGCGCGTAATGAAGCGTGGAGACAGGGAGAAAATCCTTGGAGTGTTTGTTGCGAGGAATGGCGAGGAGCACACCACGACAAGGCTGCCTGAAGAGTTGTGCATGCTTCCGAAAACAGCAAAGCGGTGGATTGTGAGCTGGTGCGCTTATGCAAGCGGAAAACTTTCATGCAGAAGGATACCCAACCGAATCGTCCGCAAATCACGACGCCGAAGATTTGAAAATGCACCTGAACACGAATGTAAAGATAACCGAAGTGGAGGTTGAATTATGACCCCCGAAGACCGCATCGCCGAACTAGAACTCGAGAACGCAGAACTGCGGTCAAAACTCGAACCCGACCGCCAGAAAATATGGGTGCTGGCATACCGAAATTCGCTTGGAGACCTTCTGGCAGAAGTATTCACACAGCCGAACGACCCGATCCTGAAGCTGCGGCAAGACGAGGCCGGTTACGAAAACTCGGTGATTATCCACGCATCCTTATGATCCAAGACGGCATCCACTACGGAATCCCGGAATCTGTTTACCGGGCAGATCCAGCCTACAGCTACAGCCGCGTGAAGCTAGCCACTGGCACAATGGCGGAGTATCGCGAGGCGATGCTAAATCCGAAGCCTCCGAGTGAGGCGATGATTGTTGGTACATTGATTGACTCGCTGGTGTTCGGGTCTATGGCTGGAGAGTGCGTCCTGAAGCCAGAGCCACGCGCACCAAATGGATGGCGAGACGAAGTGCTGGCGTCTGGAAAGTACCCAGTGACCAAGGACAACCAATCCAGCGCCGAGGGGTGCGCCGCCGCCCTGAATCGCCATCGGGCAGCTTCCCGTTTCCTGAAATCCACCGGCGCCTCGCAGGTCAGCATGTTCATCACGCATGAAGGTGTGCGCCTGAAAGCCCGCATCGACCGAGTGCCAGCGAAATCCACCGCTCTGGTTGACCTGAAGAAGTGCCAGGACGCCTCGCCGGGTCGAATCGTTACCCGCGAAGACGGAAGCACCTACGAGCCGCTTCCGAAGTGGTCCTACGATATGCGCGATTTCTGCTACCACATGCAGGCCGGGTTGTACCTCTGGATGTGGAACAAGCTCGCCGGAACCGAGGATCGCCGCGAGCACTGGGTCCACGTTTGCGTGGAGGAGAAACCTCCGCATCTGGTGAACGTGTTCCAGATGGGGCAGCGCAGCATCGACGAGGGGGAGAAGCTGTTCTTCGACACTCTGGCGAAAATCCGCGCCTGTGAAGCGTCAGGCGAATGGCCGGGGTATCCTGATGAGGTTACTGTGGCGGAGGTGGCGCAGTGACTCCCCGCACGAACACCGCCGCCCGAGAATCCGTCCGGTTGGACAGCAAACAACCGTTGCTGGACGAGTGCGCTAGGCTGGAAACCGAACTCGAACGCCTCCGTAACACCATCCGCAAGCATGAGGACGACATCTGCCAGACGGCCGGAAAGGCGCTTGGTTACTACCCGTGGTTCAAAGACGACCAGAAAAACTTCCCGGGCGCCGACGAGTCATGTGGCGTGTGCGTCGGGGACCACGTTGCCGAGTCGATCACGGACGAGTTGGCTAAGCGTTACACCGATCTTCGCGCATTCATCGACGAACTCCTCGAAATCGAACACAACGACACGGACGCGGCGCATTGGCGAATCGAGTCCGTCAGGATACCATCAGGGCTCACGCTTTACGTAGGTGGAAACAAACCAAAGATATGATCAGCGCAAGCATCAGCAGTCACAAAATAGACAAGTCACTCGTCGTCGATAAGGGCGACGGAAAGCGTTACCTGAACATCGTGTTGTTCGAGAACGACAAGCCAGACCAGTACGGCAACGACGGAATCATCAAGCAGTCGCTCACGAAGGAGCAGCGTGCGGCCGGAACACAGGCGCCAATCGTCGGGAACTGGAAGTGGATGAACAAGCCTGCGGCTCCGAAGGGTTCTACTCCTAAGCCGGCCGCATCGCCAGCGGATGACTCTGATTCGTGCCCGTTCTAACCTTCCAGTTGCATCCAATCACACAGTCACTACCATGACCCCGGCACTTGTCCAGTCGCTGCCCCTGGTTCGCTCCACAAGCGGGCCGGGGGCTTTTCGTTACTGGCGTACCTGATATGTTTCCCCTTGACCAACACCCCTAACCCAACAACTATGCCCGTGGACAAGTGCCGAGACCAATATGACTCGGCAATACAAGTGGCAACTGGAACAGAAGAAACGCGGGTTGTGCGCGAAGTGCAACACCGCGACTAGATTTTACCTGTGCGTTAAGCACCGGAAACTGGACAACAAACGAAAGAAACGTGCCTATGAAGCTAAGAGACATGCTGGAAATGCTGAGTCGCCATGACGGCGACCTGCGAGTGACGATTGGCGGGGATGAGTACGATGGCGGAGCTGCCCGCGTGGATCGAAATGGCCGCGTCGCGCTGGAACTGACGCCCGGTTGCGACTCGCTGCTGAAGCGCGTCGAAAAACTGGAACAGCAGGCTCGCGAGGCTGAGAGACTGGCAGACGAAATCGAGAACGACGCTGACGAACTGAAGGGAGACGTGAAGCGGTTGCGCGAGGAGAATGAAAAGTTGCGTAAGGAACTGGAGGCGATGAAAAAATGACCTACAAACAAGCAATCGAACGCCTTCTGCAACCCGACGTGAACGGCTCAGTGCATGTGGTGATGCCATTTAGAGATCTATGCGTTATTGCCACGAAAGAGGAGGCTCGATGCACATTGGAAATTGCGTGGGCGTTTCAGGATGATGTTCGCGTTGAATTCTCGGATTATCACGGGTGCGGTGATAAACCGTTTTGCTGCATAATGGGGGCTGGGGAGAAATTGGAGTACACGCCATGAAGATCACCATTACAAAAGATCCGGACGGATGCTGGAATGTAGACGGCCCGTATCAGCGTGGAGGCATGTCGTTTCAACACATGATCGAGTTCGTGAGTAACCACTATTCGGATGACCAAAAATCCATCAACGACAGGATTGCTGAAATCGAAAGGAAGTTGTCGGAGTTGCAGAAAGTTAATCCGGGATTGGCTCAATTCCAGAAATGGCAACAGAAAGCGTGGCCTCCATTGGATAAAAACGGAAACCCAGTGTACCCATACCATCACGGGACAGGTGATCCGATACCGTGTTTGTTTAACGGGCTGGACACATCAAAAGCATACGGAATTTCGTGCCCGTGCCCGAAGTGCTCACCATGCAGCCTATGACCCTCCTCCCCCACACATCCAGCCCATCCGTCCAGATTCGCTCTGGCATAGGCATGGCCGTATCGCTCACCGGCATGCGCGTCCACGAACCGCTGGAGCTTCCGGACTGCACGGTCAGCCTACAGATGCTGAAATTCGCGCTGGATAACGCGCCTGACGGGTTCGCGTCCAAGGTCACAGCGTCGCATCTGGAACTCTCGGCGCATGGGTTCTCGACGAAGATTCCGCTTCTGGTCGAGGAGCCATTGCCGGAACCAGAGCTGCATCAACGCTTCACAGATCTGGATTTCACGGCGCTTCGCAGGCTATCCGCATGCTGCTCTCAGCATGACGTTGCCCGACCTGTCCTGGAATACGTATGCCTATCCGGCAGTTCCGCGGCGGCAGCGACTGGCAAGGTGTTCGCGCTGGCCGGCGACATGCCCTGTGACGAGTTGGAAATCCACCGCTCGCATCTGGCGGTCGTAGGCGATGGAATCCATCCCGTTTCAGTCTCGCCGAAATCTGTGTGCGTCCAGACCTCGGGAGGCACGCTCTGGCTTCCAAGGCCAGCGTCTTCGATGAACCTGGTCGAAGGCTGCAAGCGTCTCCTCGAACACGTCTCCGGTTCCGTCGCCGCCGTGAAAACCGAAGACGTTATCTCCGCCTTGAAAACCGCCTCGCAGATTGTGGAGAAAATCGAGGTGCAGTTCCTGTCGGACGGAATCCAGATTCACACTCCAGACAACGCGGCGTATTTCTCGCAGCGGATTATCGCGAAAACATCAGCCGAGGCGTCTGTTGCCGTAAACCCGAAGTTCCTGCTTTCGTGCCTTCAGGCTGTTGGCGAGGAGTTCGTTGACCTGTTTATCAGTCAATACGGATCAGTGGCCGTGAAGGGCCAGAAAACGCAGGCGGTTTGCATGGGGATGAGGAAGACCTGATGGAAAAATACGGCCTAAAATGGAAGCCCGGCACCACCGCGCTCGAAATCGAGATGTTTATGATCCGCAAGGGCGGACGTTTCGAGCACAAGGGGAACGAGGTTGGCGAGGGGCTGTTTCAGCATTACCGCAACCTCCAGTCCGTTTTGTGGCCGACCGAGGATCATCACCGCTGGTCCGACTTGCAGCTTCAGGAGTACCTCCAGAACACCATCACGGTTTGCTCTGGAGTCAAGGACTCCGGGAAAACACACAGCGCGGCGAAGTTCGTGCTGGCCGACTACTACTGTTTCCCCGAGGAAACCCTTGTAATCTGCTCATCGACAACCGTGGCTGCCCTGGAGCTTCGCATCTGGGGTGACATCAAATCGCTCCATTCCAGCGCCAAGAAACTTTGGCCGGAGCTTCCAGGCAGCACGGTTGATTCAAAGCACGCCATCACCACGGACGACCTCTCGGACGAGGACACGGAGGCGCGTGACATGCGCCGTGGAGTCATCTGCATTGCGTCGAAGAAATCATCCGGTGGCACCGTTGATATCTCGAACTACGTCGGAATCAAGCAGCGTCGCAAACGATGGGTCGGCGACGAATTCCAGTTCATGCCGGCGTCGATGTTAGTGGCCATGACGAACGCCAACTCTGGCGATTTCAAGGGAATGTTCCTTGGCAATCCCATTGGCGAAGGCGACCCGCTGGACATGATCAGCGAACCGGAATGCGGATGGGAGAACTTTGATTCCGTGTTTGGCGACGTGAAGAAAACCGTTGTCTGGAACAACAAGATCGGCGAGAAAAGCCGAACGATAACCCTGATCGGGTTCGACAGTCCGAACTTCGATTACCCGCCAGACCAGCCGATTCGGTATCGGTACCTCATCAACCGGGACTCGATCAACCGAGTCCTGAAGATGGGATTCAAGGAAGACTCCCATGAATACTGGTCGCAGTGCGTGGGTCTTCGGCGGCCAGCAACGCTGGCCAAGCGGGTGATTTCCATGACGCTGTGCAGCGAGCGCCATGCGTTTGAGAACGCCATCTGGGAAGGCGGAAAGCCAACCGTTAAGATCGGCGCACTGGACGCCGCCTACGGTGGCACTGGAGGCGACCGTTGCGTTGCCGGCTGGGCGGAGTTCGGCAAGTCCGTGGACGGCGGCATCGTGATCCGCATAAACCCGCCCGTAATAGTGCCTGTGTCGATCAAGCGTCAGGGCACCCCGGAGGACCAGATTGCCGAATGGTGCGCGGTGTACTTCCCGGCGAACGGTGTATCCGCCAGTAATTTTTTCTACGACGCCACCGGGCGCGGCTCGCTTGGGCCGGCGTTTGCCCGCCTGTGGAGCACGCAGATTCAGCCTGTGGAGTTTGGCGGTTCAGCCACGACTCGTCCGGTTGGCCTGGATTACACGATTATCGACGCCAAGACGGGGCGGACGCGGGCGAAGCTGTGCAACGAGATGTACCGGAATTTCGTCACGGAATTGTGGTTCACGACCCGCCGCGTGATTGAGGCTGGACAGATGCGCGAATTGCCGCGAGACGTTGCCCGCGAAGGCTGCCAGCGCGAATGGAAGGAAATCGACTCCG
>Ga0213920_1000982_pt1 | contig 17383 bp, 17 predicted proteins | sample McNCre1117MG_FD_161054 | JGI IMG/M metagenome (GOLD analysis project Ga0213920, IMG submission 161054) | Freshwater microbial communities from McNutts Creek, Athens, Georgia, United States - 11-17 MG | ecosystem: Environmental > Aquatic > Freshwater > Creek | place: USA: Georgia | collected...
GTCTTTGGTCGCTGCTTCGCCTGGGTGGATCTTGTTCTCGATACCGTCCAAACCAGCCATCAACAAGGCTGCGAAGCCGAGGTAAGGGTTGCACAATGGATCTGGGAAACGAGCTTCCACACGGCGGCCCTTGTCGCTGGCGACGTTAGGGATACGGATCGAAGCAGAGCGGTTCTTGGCCGAGTATGCCAATTTCACAGGAGCTTCGAAGTGAGGCACCAAACGCTTGTAGCTGTTGGTACCTGGGTTGGTGATGGCGTTCAAAGCACGGGCGTGCTTGATGATGCCGCCGATGTAGTACAGGGCCAGATCAGACAAACCAGCGTAGCCAGTGCCTGCGAACAAGTTCTTGCCGTCTTTCCAGATGGACTGGTGAACGTGCATTCCAGAACCGTTGTCGCCAGCGTAAGGCTTAGGCATGAACGTGGCAGTTTTGCCATAAGCGTTGGCCACGTTGTGGATCACGTACTTTTGCAGCAATGTCCAGTCAGCACGCTCAACCAAGGTTGAGAAGCGTGTACCGATTTCGCATTGACCCGCGCCAGCCACTTCGTGGTGGTGCACTTCGACAGGGATACCCACGGACTCGAGCAACAACGACATTTCGCTGCGCATGTCGTGTGTGCTGTCGACGGGAGGCACTGGGAAGTAGCCGCCTTTGACGCGGTTACGGTGACCACGGTTGCCGCCTTCGATTTTCTCGCCGCTGTTCCACGGAGCTTCGTATTCGTTGATCGCGTAGAACGTGTTGTTCGGCTCAGTGCTCCAACGCACTTCGTCGAACAAGAAGAACTCTGGCTCTGGACCGAAGTAGGCGGTGTCGCCGATGCCAGACTGCTTGAGGAAAGACTCGGCGCGCTTGGCGATCGAACGTGGATCACGCTCGTAAGCTTTACCGTCTGTTGGCTCGATCACATCACAGATCAAAACCAAAGTGACTTCTTCAAAGAAGGGGTCGATGATGGCGCTGTTTGGATCAGGCATCAACAACATGTCAGAGGCTTCAATGCCTTTCCAACCTGCGATAGAAGAACCGTCAAACGCTTGACCTTCTTCGAACTTGCTTTCGTCAAACTGCGACACAGGCGCAGTGATGTGCTGCCACTTGCCACGGGTGTCGGTGAAACGGAAGTCCACGAATTTAACTTCGTTCTCTTTCACCATTTTGATTACGTCTGCGACGGTCTTGGCCATCAAGTTCTCCTGCTAGGGTAGGTTGGGTTAAAAAGTGTTTCGAGGTTTGAGAATGCAGTTTCTGTGCCAAGTTATGGATAACCCGACCGACGCTTGCATGCCCCCATGAAGTCGCATATTTTGCACTGAGTTCGCGCAGACTCAGAGACAAGTCAACGGTTTAGCGCACAAAAAGCTGCAAACAGATTGCACTTTATTGGTGCAAATCTCATGATAACGCACCAAAATAATGCAATCTTAGGGGCGCACCAGTTCTGGGCCTAATTGAACGCCGAAGGGCTGTAAACCGGCCAACAACGCTGGGTAAGCCAACGCCACTTGCTCTGGTGCGCCTTTGACGCCCAATTCAATGTGGCGGCCATGCACGGGGTGATCGACACTGGGCAAACTGAACACTTTGATGCCCGCATGCTCGCGCTCTAAGGTTTCCATCAATGGCGTCAAGGTGGCTTCCATAGAGCCGTACACGACCACTGATTTTTCAATCCACGCTTCGTGCTGGAACAAATGGGCGTAATAAGTGTCGAGCACCCACGCCATCATGGGCCAAGCCATGACCGGAAAGCCCGGTACAAAGTGCACCGTGCCGCCACCTTGGCCATGGCAGGTGAACCCAGGAATCTTGTTGTACGGATTGGGAATGATGCTCGCCCCTTTGGGGAACACACCCATGTTCAGGCGATGCACGTTGTCCGCGCGATCAGGCTCGTAAGGGATGCCCTGCTCTTTGGCCGTATCTTGCATGCGCTCGCGAATCAAGGCTTCGGCTTGGGGGTGCAACTCAAGGTCCACGCCCAAAGCACGGGCCGCACATTGGCGCGTGTGGTCGTCCGGCGTGGCGCCAATGCCACCGCACGAAAACACGATGCTGTGGCTCTCAAACGCTCTGGCCAAGGTGCGGGTGATGCGTTCAGGCGAGTCGCCCACGTAATCGGCCCACTCGAGCGTGAGGCCGCGTGCGGACAACAACTCAATGGCTTTGGGCATGTGCTTGTCGGCGCGCTTGCCAGACAAGATTTCATCACCGACGATGATCAGACCAAATTCGGGGCGCGTGTCAGACGACAGGGGGTGTGGCGTGTGGTTCATCCTGCAATGCTAGCGCGGGCAGCGGTTCGGAGGCGCCGACCACCACAAAGTCCGACTCCGCCCTCAGACTTTCCAACGCCGCCAAGCTGTAGTGGGTGAACCACAAGGATGTGAAAGCGAAGACCAAGGCATAAATCCAAATGGCCAAAGGCACCAGCAACACAAAAGCCGCTGCAAAAAAGGCCCCCGACGCCCACACCATGCTGGGCAAAGCCCCCATGTAGCCCGTCAACACCCCCATCAACAGCAACCATCCACGATGGCGGCGGCCAATCGTGAGGCGCTCTTCACGGCTGGCGTGCGCCAACAATGCGTCGTACACCATCACGCGATAACTCAACCAGCCCCAAATCAAGGGAGGCACCACAAACATCAGAGGTGGCACAACCCACAAAGGCAAGGAAATCAGCATAGCCAGCATCGCGGCCAAGGTGGAGCCAAGGGTCCACATCAAGCTGCTGACCATGGTGCCGCCTTGTTTGCGTGACAGATGCTGAAAGCGGCGCTCTACCACCAGGTGCACCAAGGCCGGCGACATCATCAAGGACACGGCCAACAACGAGACGATCACCAGCACAGGCGTGATGGCAAAAATAATCACCAACTGAACCATCACACTCTGCAAGCCGCCTGCGCCACACGCTTGCAGCCAATCCATCATGCTTTGCAGCATTTGCCATGAGTCCAACATGCCGCGTACCCAGTCTTGGGTGGGCTGCCAGTAAAAGTACCCCAAGCTCAACGTCAGCGCCAACAGCATGACCAAGGGCAGCAAGGACAGCAGCATCACGCGCGGCATCAGGCAATAAGCCAGAGCCCGCCAGAAAGAATCTAAAAACAATCGCATTGGAAAAGCATAACCGAGGCGGTCAGTTTCCGGTGTTGCCTTTCAAAACAGCCAGCAACCGTGACAACCCTAGGCGCTGCTGAGCCCAAAAGCCGTCACCGTAATCCACGCCTTGTTCCACTTGGTCACGAATGCCCGTCGCCTCAAAACGCTCTGAGAAATCGGCGGTGCCAAACAACATATCCCACCATGGCAAGAGCACGCCAAAGTTGTGCCCTCCCAAAACCACCTTCGCGTTTTGCTGGGTTTCATGCCCCAAACCAATGGCGTGGTGAAGCCTGTGAAAGCGCGGGCTGACCCACAAACGCTCGCCCCATTTGCCAAAGCTCACGCGCAAGTTGGCGTGCTGGAAGTTCTCGCTCAGCTGCGTGAGGGCCACCACCGCCACAAACTGACTGGGCGCAATGCCCACCACCTGCGCCACCAGCACCCACACCACAGCGCTGAGGAGGTCGTCCAACAAGTGGTTGCGGTTGTCGGTCCACTGCGTCATGTGGCGCTGCGAGTGATGTACGGCATGCAGTGCCCACCACCAATGCCACTGGTGCTGCGCGCGGTGCAGCCAGTAGTTCAAAAAGTCAAAAGCCAGCCAATAGATCAAAAAGCTGGCCCACGGGCCATCGGTCACGCCGGGCCACAGGCTGTCTAAATGGAAAGAGCCCACGCCTTGGGTGCGCAGCAAGCCCATCCAGTCGTCCAACACGGGCTCGACGGTGAAAAACAAGGCAATGCGAAACAGGCCCAAGCGGTGAATGAGGGTGTAAATCACATCGGTGCGCACCGCACTGGCTGGGGCTTCAGCCTCTGCAGGACGCCAGCGTTGCAGGGGGCCGATCACCGCCACCATGACCACGATTTGCAGCAAACCGACCAGCAACCAGCCCGTGCCATCGAACAAATCTTCTAAGCGGTTGCCCAGCCCCAGTGCAAATGCCAAGGGCTGCATCACACCTTCGTACAAAGCGGCTTGTGCGGCGGCGAAAAGATCGGTCAGCGTGTCCATGCCTTGAATTGTGGATGCGAAGGCAAGGTCGCAAAACAAAACCCTTTGGCTTTGAGGCCTTCAATCAGCGGCTCCAAAACGGCAGGCGCCCATGGGTCTTGGCGTGACCAAATGCCCAAATGCGCCATCAAAATATCGCCAGATCGCACCTTGTTCAGCGCGCGCTGCAACAACATCGCATTGGGGTACTTGTCGCTGGGCAACTCGTCGCCCAAGAAGCCTGCATCCGCCCAGCCCACATGCGCGAAGCCGCATTGCTTGGCTGCGGCCAGCAACGAAGGAGATGTTTTACCGCCAGGCGCACGGAACAAAGGCAACGGGGTTTGGCCCGTCAACTGCTGCAAACGGGTGTTGGCGCGTTGCAATTCAGCGCAATAGCGCTGGCTGTTCCAAATCTCAGTTTTGCCTTTGTTGGGGCCCGCGCTGGGACGCATCTGCCAAGTGCCATGCCCAGCATCCGCGCGCCAATACACATGGTCAAAGGTGTGCGAGGCAAACGCATGGCCTTCAGCGCCGCGTGCACGCCACCAGCTGGCCCAATGCTCGCCCAACGTACCGTCGCCCTCTTGTGTGGGCTCGTTGGCCGCAAAAAAAGTGACTTTGACATTCTGGCGCTGCAACACCTCAGCAATCAATGGCGCCACGCCCATGTGACCGGTGTCAAACGTGAGGTAAAGCGGTTTGTTGCAAGGCGCGGCGGCGTGGGCGGTCGCACTGGCCGAGATCAAAACGGCCCAAAACCCCAACAGCCCATGGCGCACAAAACTGGGCATGCCATGGCGCGAGGCTTGGTGAAAAAACATGCGGTTTAAAAGCGTTTGGCGTGGTCCAAGGTCCAAATGCCGTGGGGCGATTTGCCCACGTTCACTTGGCGCAACAACTGGCCGTTGCTCAGGTCAATCACGCTGACTTTTTTGATCCAACGCGAGGACACCAGCAGCAGCTTGCCGTCTGCCGTCACTTCCATGCAGTCTGGACCGCCTGGTGCTTTGAACTGCGCCACCGAGGTCAGCGTGGTGTAGTCGATCTTGTTGATGGTGTTGGCGACACGGTTGCCCACGAACACATGGCGGCCATCGCCCAAAGCGCGGAAGGCATGGGCACCTTGGCCGGTTGGGATGGTTTTGACCAACTTCGCTTGTGGGCCGGTGACGTCATACACCTCCACATGGTCGTCGCCTGTCAGCCCCACCAGCAGGTGTTTGTCATCGGGCGTGCCAAACACGTCGGCGGGCATTTGGCCAGTTTTGACGCGCCACTTCAGGGTTTGCGTCGCCAAATCCACCGCGACCAGCTCGTTGCTGTCTTGCATGGTGGCGTAGGCCGTGGTGCTTTTGGTGTCAATCCAAATGTGGCTGGGCGTTTTGCCCGACGGGATGCGCTTGGCCAAGGTCAGTTCTTTACCGTCCCAGCGGTAAATATCGATGTGGTTGAGGCGGTTGGCCACCGTCACAAACCACTTCATATCCGGCGAAAAACGCAGCTGATACGGGTCCAAAGTGCCGCGAATCATGTGCTGAACTTGCGCAGTACGGGGGTCGATGAAGGTGAGCGAGTCGCTGCCCGCATTGGCCACGATGACCGATTTTTCGTCCGGCGTGAGGTAGAGGTGATGCGGCTCTTTGCCCGTGGCGATGCGTTGGGTTTCTTTCCAAGTGGTGGTGTCAATCACGCTGACGTTCGCGTCTTGTGAATTGAGCACAAAAATTGGGTTGGCTGCCTGTGCTGAAAAGCAAGCCAAAACCAGTGCGGCCGCGAGGGCCTGCGTCACGCGTTGAAACAAAATCACGGGGGAAACACCTTTGAAAAACGTGTCTCAAGTGTAACGAGCGCGCCTGCAGCAATCGCCGACACCGCCTTAATATGTCCGCATGAATTTGATGCAACTCAAAGATTCACGCCTCGAAGTGGTGCGTATCCCTGCGCCGCCAGAGGCCAAGACCCGCCCAGATCGCGCCCCATTGGTGTTTTTGCACGAAGGCTTGGGCTCGGTCGCCATGTGGCACACCCGTGATGGTTTTTGGCCTGAACAGGTCTGCCAAGCCACAGGACGTGCGGGCGTGGTGTTTTCAAGACGCGGCTACGGCCAATCGGAAGACATGGCCGATGTGCGCGGCGCCAACGCACTGACGCCCGACTACATGCACCACGAAGCTTGGCATGTGCTGCCTGAACTGTTAGCAGCACTGCACATTCAAGCGCCCGTCTTGCTGGGCCACTCTGACGGCGGCACCATCGCTTTGCTGCACGCCGCACGCCACGCCTTGAGCGCCTGCATCGTCATGGCGCCGCATGTGAAGGTGGAAACGGTGTCCATCACCGCCATTGAAGCCGCGCGCGACGCGTATGTGAACGGCAACCTGCGCGAACGCTTGGCCAAATTTCACAAGCATGTGGACACGGCGTTTTGGCAATGGAACGACGTGTGGCTGTCGCCAGCGTTTCAAAGTTTTGACATTCGGGCTGAATGCCAAGGCATCCGCTGCCCCGTGTTGGCCCTGCAAGGCGTGGACGATGCTTACGGCACCTTGGCGCAAATTGAAGACATCGCGCCACAGTTCGCCTCTCTGACCAGACACGCCCTGCCCGCCTGCGGCCATTCACCGCACCGCGATCAGCCAGCGCAGACGCTGGCATTGATCACCGATTTTTTGCGCGACCAGCCCTGAAGGCGCGATCAAGCGGGCGTCAAACTGTTGGTCGCCAACAGCTTCAGCTCATCCTCAGAAATCCAACGCCACTTGCCCGGTGCCAAATCAGCCGGCAAAGGCATGGCACCGATTTGCGAGCGATGCAAACCCACCACCTTGTTGCCCACCGCCGCCAACATGCGTTTGACTTGGTGGTACTTGCCTTCGGTCAACGTCAGGCGCATGTGGTGTTCGGCCACGGCTTCGCAGGCGGCGGCTTTGACAGGCTTGGGCGAATCGTCCAGCACCACGCCCTCAAGCAAACGCTGCACTTGCTTGGCGTCCACCGGATCATCGGTGGTCACTTCGTACACCTTGGGCACGTGGTGACGGGGTGAACTCATGCGGTGAATCAAGGGGCCGTCGTCGGTCAGCACCAACATGCCGGTGGTGTCTTGGTCCAAGCGGCCCACCGCTTGGACGCCCTGCACCGCGCTTTTTTGTGGCCGTTGACGCAAGGCTGGCGGCAGCAAGGTGTAGAGGCTGGGCCAAGCCGAGGGCTTGTGCGAGCACTCGTAGCCCGCAGGCTTGTGCAGCAGCACATACGCCTTCTCGTGATAGGGCCAAACGACCCCCTGCACCGCATACATGAGGCCCTCTTTCACGGCCACGTCTTCGAGGTGGTTGTCGCAGTCAACCAGGCCTTCGCCTAAATCGACCTGCACATGGCCCTGCTGAATCAAACCCGCGCAAATACGGCGCGTACCAAAGCCTTGGGAGTACAAAATTTCTTGCAATTGCATCCTGTAATCGTAAACGCTGTCGTTTGCGTGAACATCGCGTCACAGAACCGCCCCAATCGATCCCTACAATGAATTTCGAGTTTGCCTTACCCATGCCCCAAGGAGTCACACCATGAAACGCCGCCCATTGCTTGCTTTCACCGCCCTCACCTCATTGGCCGCTGCCTTGTGCGCGCCGACGGCATGGGCGCAAAATCAAGAAATTCGCATTGCCCACGTCTACAGCAAAACCGGCCCGCTAGAGGCCTATGGCAAACAAACGGCCACCGGCTTCATGATGGGCTTGGACTACGCCACAGGCGGCAGCATGACCATCGCAGGCAAAAAATTGGTGGTGATTGAAAAGGATGACCAAGGCAAACCCGATTTGGGCAAATCGCTCTTGGCCACCGCGTATTCCGACGACAAGGCCGATTTGGCCGTGGGCCCCACCTCTTCTGGCGTGGCATTGGCCATGTTGCCGGTGGCTGAGGAATACAAAAAAATCCTGATCGTTGAACCCGCTGTCGCCGACTCCATCACCGGCGAAAAATGGAACAAATACATTTTCCGCACAGGCCGCAACTCCAGCCAAGACGCCATTGCCAACGCGGTGGCGATGGACAAAACTGGCGTCACCATCGCCACCCTCGCCCAAGACTATGCGTTTGGCCGTGACGGGGTGAAGGCGTTCAAAGACGCCATCAAAAAAGCCAAAGTCGTGCACGAGGAGTATTTGCCCACCAACACCACTGACTTCACCGCAGGCGCTCAGCGTTTGATTGATCGGCTGAAAGATCAACCGGGCCGCAAAGTCATCTTCATCATCTGGGCGGGCGCTGGCAACCCCTTCAAAATTGCTGACCTCGACTTGAAGCGCTACGGCATCGAAATCGCCACGGGTGGCAACATCCTGCCCGCCATGGCCAGCTACAAAAACTTCCCTGGCATGGAGGGCGCGACGTATTACTACTTCGGCATCCCCAAAAATGCCACCAACGACGCCATGGTGGCGCGCCATTACAACCAGTTCAAAACACCGCCTGATTTCTTCACGGCAGGCGGGTTTTCTGCCGCCATGGCCGTGGTCACCGCTCTGAAAAACAGCAATGGCGATGCACGCGCCAACACCTTGATCAAAACCATGGAAGGGATGAACTTTGAAACCCCCAAGGGAAAAATGACCTTCCGCGCCGCCGACCACCAAGCCATGCAGAGCATGTACCACTTCAAAATCAAAGTGGACCCTGCGTTCAACTGGGGCGTGCCTGAGTTGGTGCACGAAATCCGCGCCGAAGAAATGCAAGTGCCTGTTCGCAACAAGCGCTGATGCTGCAAACCCACGGTCTGACCATTCGCTTTGGCGGCCATACGGCCGTCAACGCGGTCTCGTGCAGCTTTGCACCGGGCACGCTCACCGCCATCGTGGGGCCCAATGGCGCAGGCAAAACCACCTACTTCAACCTGATCTCCGGTCAACTCAAGGCCAACGAAGGCCATGTGGTGCTGAACGGCCAAGATCTCTCGGGCTTGAGCGCCTCGGCCCGCACCCATGCGGGCTTGGGCCGTGCTTTTCAACTGACCAACCTGTTCCCCAACCTGAGCGTGCTGGAAAACGTGCGTTTGGCCGTGCAGGCCACCCGCGCAGGCCCGCACCGCCAGGGCTTAAACCTGTGGAGCATCTGGAGCGACCACACTGCGCTGACCGAGCGCGCCCAAGCCCTGCTGCACGAGGTGTCGCTGAACGACAAAGCGCACGCGCCTGTGGCCAGCTTGCCGCATGGCGACCAACGCAAGTTAGAAGTGGCGCTGTTGATGGCGTTGGAACCCCAAGTCTTCATGTTTGACGAACCCACAGCAGGCATGAGCGCCGATGAAGCGCCCGTCATCTTGAACTTGATTCGCCGTTTGAAAGCGGACAAAACCAAAACCATCCTGTTGGTCGAGCACAAGATGGACGTGGTGCGCGAACTGGCCGACCGCATCATCGTGCTGCACAACGGCCAGTTGGTCGCCGATGGCGAGCCTGCCGACGTGATCGCCTCGCCCATCGTGCAAGAAGCCTATTTGGGCTCACGTGCCCCCAACACCACGGTCTAAAACATCTCATGCCCCACACCACGCCAATGCTCACGCTCACCGATGTGCACACCCACATCGGGGCGTATCACATCTTGCATGGCGTGAATTTGACGGTGCCGCGTGGCCAACTCACCATGCTGCTAGGCCGCAACGGCGCGGGTAAAACCACCACACTGCGCACCATCATGGGCCTGTGGCACGCGTCGCAGGGCCGCATCACGCTGGATGGCCAAGACATCAGCGCCAGCCACACCCCCGACATCGCTCAACAAGGCGTGGCGTATGTGCCCGAAAACATGGGCGTTTTCGCGGACCTCACGGTGCAAGAAAACATGCTGCTGGCAGCGCGTCAAGCGCGACGGGCGCAAGACTTGGATGCCCAGCGCTTGGCGTGGATTTACAAACTCTTCCCAGCGGTGGAGAAGTTTTGGCATCACCCCGCGGGCAAGCTCTCGGGCGGACAAAAACAAATGCTGGCGGTGGCGCGCGCCATCGTCGAGCCCCGCCAGCTGCTGATCGTGGACGAGCCCAGCAAGGGCTTGGCACCCGCCATCATCGACAACATGATTGACGCCTTTGCGCAACTCAAGGCCAGCGGTGTGACCTTGCTGCTGGTCGAGCAAAACCTGAGCTTCGCCCAACGCTTGGGCGACCAAGTCGCGGTGATGGACAACGGCCGTGTGGTGCACGCCGGCACCATGCAAGCGCTGAGCGACGACACCGACTTACAACACCAACTCCTAGGCTTGGCCCTATGAAGCAGCCTGAACTCGACCTGAAACCCTTGCTGCTGGTGCCGCTGCTGGCCTTGATCGCTCTGCCCTTGATCGGTTCGCCGTCGAGCTGGCTGACCTTGACCGTGGCGGGCTTGGCCATGGGCATGATCATTTTTGTGATCGCCTCAGGCTTGACACTGGTGTTTGGTTTGATGGACGTGCTCAACTTTGGTCATGGGGTGTTCATCGCACTGGGCGCGTTTGTCGCCACCAGCGTGATGGGCGCCATGAGCGACTGGACGCAATCGGCCAACGTCTGGCTCAATCTCGCCGCCGTGCTACCCGCCATGCTGGTGGCGATGGCCGTCGCAGCCGCCTTGGGTTTGGCTTTTGAACGCTTCATCGTGCAGCCGGTGTACGGCCAGCACTTGAAACAAATCTTGATCACCATGGGCGGCATGATCATGGGGGAAGAGCTGATCAAGGTGATCTGGGGACCGCAGCAAATTCCACTGCCGCTGCCTGAAGGTTTTCGCGGCGCATGGGTGATCGGTGACGCCGCCATTGAAAAGTACCGCATGTTTGCCGTCGTCATTGGCTTGATGGTGTTTGCAGGCTTGGCGTGGTTGCTCAACCGCACCAAGGTGGGCTTGCTGATTCGAGCTGGGGTGCAAGACCGCGAGATGGTGGAATCACTGGGCTATCGCATTCAGCGTCTGTTTGTGGGCGTGTTCGTGATGGGCAGCGCACTCGCGGGCTTAGGCGGTGTGTTGTGGGGGATGTACCAGCAAAGCGTGGTGCCGCAAATGGGCGCGCAGGTGAATGTGCTGATCTTCATCGTCATCATCATGGGGGGCTTGGGCTCCACCTTGGGCGCTTTGATTGGCGCCTTGTTGGTGGGCTTGATGGCCAACTACACCGGTTTTTTGTTTCCCAAGTTGGCCTTGTTCTCCAACATCGCCTTGATGGTGGCCGTGCTGCTGTGGCGCCCACAAGGCGTGTACCCCATCACCAACCGCTAACGAAAGTTCCCCATGTTGACCCGATGGCTGTCTGCTGACTTTCCCCGAAGCCGTGTGCTGGCGGCGCTGTTGATCGGCTTGCTGTTGGCCTTGGCCTTCTCACCCTTTTTATTTCCAGGCGTCAAAGCCCAGAACGTCGCGGCCAAAGTGCTGGTGTTTGTGGTGCTGGTGGCCAGCTTTGATTTGCTGTTGGGCTACACCGGCATTGTGAGCTTTGCCCACACCCTATTTTTTGGCATTGGCGCCTATGGACTGGCCATCTCGCTCACCCACTTCGGGCCCACATGGACCGGCTTGTGGGCAGGCTTGGCCTGCGCCTTGGCCTTGAGTGCACTGCTGGCCTTGGCCATTGGGTTGTTCTCGCTCAGGGTTCGGGCCATCTTCTTTGCCATGATCACGTTGGCTGTCGCGGCAGCTTTTCAAACCTTGGCCTCACAACTGTCCGACTTCACAGGCGGCGAAGACGGCTTGACCTTCAATGTGCCCGCGTTGCTGTCGCCCAGCACTGAGTTTTTAGAAGACCCATTTTTAGGGGTGAGCATCGATGGGCGTTTGCTCTGCTACTACGTGCTGTTTGTGGTGGCGCTGTTGGCCTTGCTGTCGCTGCTGCGCATCGTCAACTCATCGTTTGGTCGCGTGCTGCAAGCCATCCGAGAAAATGAGTTTCGCGCTGAAGCCATTGGCTACCGCGTGGTGGTGTACCGCACGCTCTCCAGCGTGATCTCGGCTTTGTATGCGTGTGTGGCAGGCGCCATGCTGGCACTTTGGCTGCGCTACAACGGCCCCGACACGTCGCTGTCTTTCGAAGTCATGATGGACGTGCTGCTGATCGTGGTGATCGGCGGCATGGGCAGCATGTACGGCGCTGCCATTGGCTCAGCCTTGTTCATGGTGGCGCAAAGTTATTTGCAAGACCTGCTGCGCGTGGCCCACGATGCCGCCAGCCAATGGCCGCTGGCACAAGACATGAGCTACGTGGTCGCCCTTCTCTCACCCGACCGCTGGCTGCTGTGGCTGGGCTTGTTGTTTGTGCTGGCTGTGTACCACTTCCCGACCGGCATCACGGGCCGTTTAAGAAAGTCTTGACCATGAAACCCTCCTCGCATTACCTCAACTGCGGCGGCTTTAACCTGCACTACACCGCATGGGGCGACCCATCGCTGCCTGCGGTCATCGCTTGGCACGGCTTGGCACGCACAGGACGCGACTTTGATGCCTTGGCCGAACAGCTCTGCGGCCAATACCACGTCATCTGCCCAGACACGATTGGCCGTGGTTTGAGTCAATGGAGCCGAGCCCCTCAAGACGATTACAGCTTTGCCACGTATGCCCGCACGGCGCTGGGTTTGATGGATGGCTTAGGCCTCGACCAAGCCCATTGGATCGGCACCTCCATGGGCGGGGCACTGGGTTTGGTCTGCGCGGCAGCGTTTGAACTGCCAGCCTTCCAAGGCCGCATTCGCAGCCTGCTGCTCAACGACATGGCGCCTGAAATTTCAAGCTTGGCGGTCGAGCGGATCAAAGCCTACGCAGGCAATCCACCGGCTTTTGACACCGTGCCTGAACTTGAAGCATTTTTCCGCCAAGCCTATGCGCCGTTTGGCTTTCACACCGACGCGCAGTGGACGCATTTGGCTGAAACCTCGACCCGCCGCTTGCCCGATGGTCGCGTGACGCCCCATTACGACCCAGCCATTACCCAGCAGTTTTTTCGCGAAACACCCGAGTACCCACTGTGGAACGAATACGACGCCCTGACCATCCCCGTGATGGTCATGCGCGGCGCCAACTCCGACTTGGTACTGCCCCCCACGCTCGAAGCCATGCAGACACGCGGCCCTGGCGCCAAAGGTTTGCTGCGTCTTGAGGAGATTGAGGGTTGCGGCCATGCGCCTGCTTTGAACGTGCCAGCACAATGGCAATTGGTACAAGGCTTTTTGCAAGGCGTTGGCGCATAAAAAAACCGCTGTTCGGAGAACAGCGGTTTGTCGTTAGAGGCTGGGGCAGTTGCCCCAACCATCAGGGTGATCAGCCCACCACCATCAAGTGGAACGGCCACACGTACGCTTGCAGCGTCACGTACAAGCCCACCAAGCAAGCCAGTGCGATCGAGTGGAAGAACACGTAGCGCAAGATGTCGCCTTCGTGGTTGAACCAACGTGTCGCGGTAGACGCCACCACGATGGACTGCGCGTCAATCATCTTGCCCATCACACCACCCGAGCTGTTGGCGGCGCCCATCAAGTTGGCGCTGAGGCCCAATTGCTCAGCGGCCACTTTTTGCATGCCACCAAACAACACGTTCGATGCGGTGTCAGACCCCGTCATGGCCACACCAATCCAGCCCATCAAAGTGCCGAAGAAGGGGTAGAACACGCCGGTGTTGGCAAACGCCAAGCCGAGGGTGGTGTCAGTGCCAGAAAAGCGTGTCAGCGTGCCCAAGCCCAACATCAACACAATGGTCAACAACGAATAACGCACCAACCAAAACGTGCGCACATAAGAGCGCACGATTTCTGCGGGCTTGTACTTCATCACCAAAGCGCCAACGATGGCCGCGACAAAAATACCTGTGCCTGTGGCAGACAACAAGCCCAACGTGTACACCGCACCTTCTTTGGTGGGGTTAGGCACCACCGGTGGCATCTTCTCCACCAAATTGTGCAGACCTTCGATCGGGAACGCAGGCGCCCAAATGCTGTTGAAGTAAGACTTCACGGCTGGCAAACCCCAGATGAACACGAACACAGACAAGATCACCCAAGGCGTCCAAGCACGCACCAGCTCGGCACGCGAATGCTTCACCACAGCCACAGCGGGTTTAGCGTCACCACCATCGGTTTCGTGGCCTTTGAGCGAAGGCGAGGTCCAAATCTTTTTAGGCTGCCACACGCGCAAGAACGACACCAACGACACCATCGACACAATGGCAGCAATGATGTCCACCAGCTCTGGGCCAATGAAGTTAGACACCAGGTACTGAGGAATCGCGAACGACAAACCGGTCACCAAAATGGCGGGCCAAATTTCCATCATCGCTTTGCGACCGGCAAACGCCCAGATCAACCAGAACGGCACGAGCAGCGAGAAAAATGGCAATTGACGGCCGATCATGGCGGTCACTTCCATCAAGTCGTAACCGTGGACTTTGGCCAGCGTGATCACGGGCGTGCCCAAGGCGCCAAACGCCACAGGCGCGGTGTTGGCGATCAAGCTCAAACCCGAAGCGGCCAACGGCGAGAAGCCCAAGCCAATCAAGATGCCTGCGGTCACAGCCACGGGCGTGCCAAAACCAGCCGCACCTTCAAAGAACGCGCCAAAACAAAACGCGATCAGCAACAACTGCAAACGGCGGTCATCGGTGATGCCCGACAACGAGTCTTGCAACACTTTGAAGCTGCCGTTTTGTTCGGCCAACTGTTGCAAGAAGATGATGTTCAGCACAATCCAGCCGATGGGCAACAAACCCGTGAAACCACCGTACATCGCAGCCTTGCTGGCCATCTCGACGGGCATGCCGTAAGCCACGATGGCCACCAGCAAAGCCGCCACCAAACCCATGCCTGCAGCAATGTGCGCTTTGATGTGCATGAACCCAAGCGCCACCAGCATCACAACGACAGGAATCGCGGCCAACAAAGTGGACAACACCATGTTGTTAAACGGGTCATAGACCTGTTGCCAAACCATATTTTTCTCCTTCAAAAAATTAAACCAAATTGGACCTACCAGTTGACCATAAAGCCATAAACACGGCTTCGCATTGAGATAAGTATTTACCCTAACAAAACACGTGACGGGACGCAACAGCACGCATTTGCATCAATAATTGGTCAGACCACTTTGATCCGCACATGAACCGCATTCAACCCTCTGCCGTACGCTTGGTCGACTCCGTCGTCACCGAACTCGAAAATCAGATCTTGGATGGCGCGCTACGGCCAGGCGACCGCATCCCCTCCGAACGCAAGCTTGCAGAAGATTTCGGCATCTCTCGTCAGTCCATCCGTGAAGCCATTCAAAAGTTGGTCGCGAAAGGCATGCTGGTCACGCGCCATGGCGGCGGCACGACCGTGACCGATCGACTCGATGCGCCGTTTGTCGATCCTTGGTATGACTTGGTCAAAGACCATCCCATGCTGCCGCGAGACGTTTTGGAATTTCGGGAGATGTTGGACGGTCAGGCCGTTCAATTGGCGGCAGAACGGGCCACCGATCTAGACATAGAACGCCTCAATCAAGCCTTCACGAGGCTAGATACAGCTTTTGGCACCAACGATCTCGATGAATGCATTGAGGCGGACGTTGCCTTTCATCAAACCATTGCCGAAGCATCACACAATGTGCTGATCGGCCACTTGACATCGAGCCTGTTGCGCGTGATTCACGATCATGTCTCCAACAACCTCAAGCACTTGCAAACGAGCCCCAAAGAATGGGCGCGCTTGCGCAAGCAACACCGCACCATATGGATGGCGATCAAGGACAAAAAACCGACGCAAGCCAACACCGCGGTCAAAGCACACAGCGAATTTGTGCGGGAAATTCTGGCCAACAGCGCGCTGGACGAATCTCGGCGTTTGAGTGCGCTGCGTCGTGTCAACAGCAACGCGTCTTAAGCCTCACGCGGCAGCCACACAGGGTGCTTGAACATCACCTCAGCAAAAGCCTCTGAATTCTCAAATACTGTGAGCCATTGGGACAGCTGCGACCATGGCTGCGCATCAAACCACGCACGATCGGTACGCGCAAACTGGCGCGCAAAGGGGGCCACGCAGGCGTCGAGCAAACCCCAGTGCGCGCCCGACAAATAGGCATGCGATTGCGCATGGGTATGCAAGTTTGCGCGCAGCTGAGCCTCCCAACACATCAAGATCTCGGCACCTGAAGCGCGGTGCTGCAAGCCGTTCCCCAGATCAAACCGCTGCGGGTATTTGTAACGATCCAAATGGGCTTTGAACTCGCCATCGTTCAAAGCAATGCCCACATCGGCCAAGGTTTGCGCCTCGGGCGACATGGGCAGCCAACCCTGTGGGTCTTGTTGCTTCAAAGCCCAATGCATGATGTCCAAGCTTTGCGCCAACACCTCACCCGAGGGCAAGCACAACACCGGCACCGTGCCTTTGGGTGACGCCGCCAGCATGGCGGCAGGTTTGGCTTTCAGCGCCACCTCGCGGTGCTCGTAGACCAGCCCGCTGACGCGCAAGGCCAAGCGTGCGCGCATGGCGTAAGGGCAACGGCGAAACGAATAAAGAACAGGCAGATCAGCCATGCTGCAAAGGCACAAAGGTGGCCCGCGCTTGCTCCCCCAAACTGTCGGTCAAGGTTTGCAACAGTCCGATCAACTGTTTGCGCTGCGCCTCATTCAAAGGCGCCATCAATTGCTCATAAGCGGCATGCACAGGCGCCTCTGCCTTTTTGAGCAAGCGCTTGCCCGCTGCGGTGAGCTGAACCGCCATCTGACGACGGCTGCTCGCCGACACCTCACGCGCGACAAGGCCGCGCTCTTCCAAGCCACGCAAGACGCGCAACACCGTCACCTTGTCAAACGCCAAGGCACGGGCCAAACGGCTTTGGTCAATTCCGGGCTCGCTGGCCAACACGGTCATGGCACCGTATTGCGCTTGCGTCAAACCCACACCGGCACAGGCATTTTCAAACACCGCTGCAGAAATTTGGTGGGTCCGCCTGAGCAAGAAGCCAGGGCGTTGGTACATGTTGGTCAAGTTCATGAATTCGGGTTTCTATGGATACGCAGCGATGAGGCCGCCAACAATAATCGTTTGCATGCTAACAAACCAAATCACCCCATGAATCGGGATAAACGATGACAGCCAAAAAAGTAGCCATTATTGGAGGAGGCATTGCAGGCTTAGGTCTCGCCTTGGGTTTGCACGAACGCGGCATTGCGTGTGATGTGTACGAGAGCGTACCCGAGGTCAAAGAAATGGGCGTGGGCATCACCCTGCTGCCCCACGCCACCAAAGAGCTGGCCGCCTTGGGCGTGTTGCCTCAGCT
>Ga0213920_1000984_pt1 | contig 17334 bp, 17 predicted proteins | sample McNCre1117MG_FD_161054 | JGI IMG/M metagenome (GOLD analysis project Ga0213920, IMG submission 161054) | Freshwater microbial communities from McNutts Creek, Athens, Georgia, United States - 11-17 MG | ecosystem: Environmental > Aquatic > Freshwater > Creek | place: USA: Georgia | collected...
ATTGATTTCCTCTGTTCACCGAAAAAAATGAACTGCTCGAAGACCTGCTGGCTTAGCATGAAAGCAGACATTCCAAACCCAAAGACCAGTGACGGCTTTGGGTCGAAACCTGCCGACCCGAGGGCCTAAGCCGAAGGGCTGCTACCAGCCTCTTTCAGACATTCGCACCAAACACTAGTCCCAGTGCTACGCAGTTCGAACTCTTCTCTCTCAGTTAATTTCTTCATCGCAAACTTCGAATAAAAAATCGCTCATACATAATTCAAAGCATCATCAGTAATCAATTGCATTTTTCCACCCCTTCAATAGAGAGAAAAACATTGCTTGATGATTCAAGAATTTTTTGAGCTGAAGATTGATGTGCAATTTTTAAATTTACTGCCAGCGAGTACTCACGCTCTCCATATATGGAAACTACGTTCAAGCTGTCAACACGACTGTATGTATCAGGCAGCCACCAACAATCTTCGTGAATAACCTTCGAGCCATGTTTGAGTTTCATACGCACAGCCACTTGGCGATCAGCGAAGCGTGCTGAAAACTGCTCAAACACGCGTTTGTCTGAAATCTCAAATCGCTTGCTCTGAATTGGCACCGCTTTCGTGCTTATCTGAGTCACGATCACACTGCCAATCGATTTCTGAGTCTCGACATTGGCATTAATCAAGGTCAATACTTCTTGCAGCGAGTCAAGATAGCCTTGATTCCAAGATGTTTCAAAATTGATTTTGACTTTTGCATTTCTGTCCTCATCAAATTTGAGCTCAGTGTCTTTCAGCTTGACGATCAACGCATTTTCTGGAAACCCTGCGAGGATCTTTGAAACCAACATGTCTTCTTTTTTCTTTTGCTTCACAAAAGAATTCAAACTGTCAGACACCCTCTTCCCATCAATCTTTCCATTCGCTGCATCAGATGAAATGATTCGACTTGTTAACTTGCTTGAAGACACCCACACATCAGCCGTGACAGCCCACTTCTTCCCCACCTGCTCTTGAGCGACGATGGTGTAGTCATCGACATACCCCGAGCTGTAGGAAAGAATCTCGTTTCGCAGGACTCGGTAGCTTTGAATCTCTCGTTCCGCCAAGACCAGTACACCGACACGGTTTTCAATCGCTTGGCGAAAAGCATTCTCCTTGGCTTCTTCAACAGTAAGCCCAATACCTGTAGCCCGAATAGCTGTAGGACGAGCCGTCCGTGGAACTTCAGGAGTAGCGCAGCCTGTCAAAAGAAACAAGCTGCTTAAGCATAGGCAGATACAGCAGTTAACGAAGCCGTTTACGTAACTCGCGGACTGCTTGTTCACTGTCTTTATCCCAACGCACGGTTACTGCAACTGTTTGACGATCAACGACCTTCTCACTCACAGCACGTACGCCTTTAACTATCCCGCTTGATTGACTCGTGATGCTCTCAGTCACTGTCCGAACAACCTCATTTGCATTTTCACGAGTAGCGATGTTTGATTCGACAGTCGAGTCATCATCAGTTGTGCGCACAATTTCTTGTGAACCGATTTTTGACTTCAACCTGTCGTTCGCTTTTTCAACGTTCTTTGTAAGGGTCGTTGTTACACGAGATGTGGATATCTCGTCACTGATAAAGCGATTGAGCTTGACAAAGGCCATGTCATAGGCCACGTCAAAGGCAGTTTCGCGATTCGAATCTGTGTTGCCAAATGAAGGAGCGTACGCTGTTACTTCAATCGCCTTTATTTCCCCTTTGTTGCAAGTCGCAGCTGAAAACCCAGTTCCCCAACTGCACTCCCACTCCAGAGTAATGCCCTGTCGCTTGAAGTTCGTACTCAGACGTTGTCGACCAATTGGTTCCTCTATCTGGAGCTCACTTTTTGATGCGGTTGAGCACCCTGCACTCAAGAGAACAATGAATGCATAAGCAAAAATCTTGTACATATTGAATCCTTTTAAAGTGCTCAAACGAGTTTCAATACGGATTCAATTAGCTCATTAATTTCCTTTGGTGTTGTCAGAAACCATTCGAGCGAGGCTCCTTCCACACGTCTCCCTTTGAGCTCTAGAACACTATGCAGTGCGTTTTGGATGAAACGGGGATGCGCGTGTTCATAGAAGCCCAGCAGTTCTGGAGGCTCAGGTGTATCTGTATACCACTGCCCAAAACGATCAACATTACCTCGTCCAATCACGATGGGATAAGCGTCTGTGCCCTTTTTGTACGCTGGGAATGTGTACCAATAAACGCACTCATGAGAAGATTGAGACGCTTGCTCCTCGTCATAATTTTCAAGCGAACCAAACAATTCAGCAGAAAGACCAACGAGGATTCTGCTTTCGCTCTTGGTGACAGTAAAAAACTTGCGGTTGTCCCGAACCACAATTCCTAGACGTGTTCTTTGTTGTACCCGAGCTTGCTGTTCGGTCTCGTACTTACCAATCAGGTAGTCTTTGTATTCTGGGTACATAGCCCAGATTGCATCAGTCAACTCGCGGAAAGTCAGTGACCGGTTTTGCTCCTGAAGCGCATTGATAGTTTTTTGCCTCAGGCTTGTGGATTCTTTTTCCATAAATTCTCCAAATTTGTACGACACATAGCCACTTCCCATGTCGGAAGTGGATTGAAGCCGTCAGAAAAATCTAAACGGCATCAAGTCTCTGTATCGCCCGCGGCTCTGTCCGCGCAATTCGGAGAACTTGTGGCGTTAGAAATCTAAGTCTGTGATTGCACTAGATCTCAATCGCCACCAAACTGTCCTATTAGGTCAGTCAAGGTAGGAATAGTTTGCCATACCGTTTTAAGAAATTTTCAGATTACTAAGACTTTTTTGAAGATTTCTCTTTGACGGATGTGACTTCAATAGGTTGCAGCTGAAATTGATGAAGCGCCTCCGTGAGATTTTTAGGGGGTGCTGGGCTGTGGTAATGGCCATCCTCGCCCTCCTCACCCCAAGACTTTGTCTCTATCCAATTAGTGTGTTCCTGGACCAACTGAACAAGCTTGTCATGCGGCACCAAGTACCAAGTCTCAGACATAGGGAATGCCATATAAATTTGTTTCCCTTGGTACTTTTTATCGATTGTCAGTCGCCCTTTGAGCTGAACTTTGAGCGTTTGCTCCCCATCGTTGTGATAGGCCAAGAAATCAGCGCCTTGCCAGTCGTCTGCCAACTTAATGCAATTGAAACCGTAGTTGGCCAGTAAGGCGGCAACTTTCTGGAAGTTGAATGCCTCCTTTTGTCGTGCGTTTAATTTTTCGTAAACGATCGGTTTTAAGATTAATTCAGCATCCATAAATTCACTTCACTGATTAGTAGTAAACACCAGATGAACAAGCATCCACCTGGCATTGAACGATTAAGCTTTGCCAAGCTTTTCCCAAACAGCCAATTTGGTCGACAACTTTGTTTGGATGTACTGTAACGCTTGCGTTGTTGAGTCGACCTGATCGTCATATTTTGACCCCGGGAAACTCAACAACTCCTGTCTATAGTCAGGTAACCACACCGCAGCTTTGGGCAAGAACACATGTCCAGCCTCAAACACGTTTGTGACGCTGTAAAGCCTCATCGCTTTGTCATTGCCAGCCAAAGGTTGACAGGAGTAAATACCGATTACACCGTCACGCATCAGATCAGAAATCAATGAGGAACCAGAAGCTTTATCTTCAATCAAGATCTTAGTTGGATTAAAACGTTCAGCAGCATTAATTACTGCACGCTTTAACTCAGGATACTCAGCGCGGATACGGATGACATCTACCAAGTACGCTCGGTGCTTATCGTCAACGACCCAGCTCGTACCAACAGAGTAATCATTGAACTCCCCTGACTTAATGGCTGTATCCCAACTCTGGATGCGGTGTCGAATTTGGTGAGGCAGAGGCACATCATCGTATTCAAGGAGCCACTTCGCTTTGACCATGGCCCCACCCTCTGGAATTGGGTCTTGCTGGTACTGACTAGAGAAGGTGTAATCACCCACCTTCTTTTGAGTGGCTCTCAAACTTTGAATTGACTCACGTTCAGGATGTAGTGGTTTCCCTGCTTTCCGCTCGAACGAGCTACTGCCATATGGGGTGTCAAATTCATAGCGTTCATCACCTACAGCAATTGCAGGAAAAGATACGACAGCCCAGTCATCCATCGCCATAGCATGGCCGACAAGGTCATCCATGTGCAATCGCTGCATGATCATGATGATGCAACCGTTCTCTTTGCTATTGAGTCGACTCAGCAACGTGCTTGTGTACCAACTATTCACAGCATCACGTAACGTTTTGGACATCGCGTCTTCTGGCTTAAGCGGGTCGTCCAAAATAATGAAGTCCGCACCGCGACCAGTTAAAACTCCGCCAACAGAAGTCGACATTCGGCCTCCCGATGCTGTAGTCTGAAAATCTGCAGATCGCATTGACGAAAACTTGCACGCAGGGAACATATCTTGAAACCAGTCGGTTTGCATCACCTTGCGGCAATCCGATGCCAACTTATCCGCCAACGCCTGCCCATAACTTGCACAAATTACTTGTAGGCTTGGCTTATGTCCAAGTAGCCATGCGACGAACGACACAGAAGCCATGTGCGACTTCAAGTACCGGGGAGGAATATTGATGATCAGTCTTTTGATACGGCCATGACGACAATCTTCCAAACGCGCAGCCATGAGTTCAATGTAGGGAGCAATGAGCAGTTTTGTGTCTGGGTTTAACTCATTGAACGCGCATGTCATAAATCCCACGAAATCATGACGCAAGATCTCTAAATATTCCTCGTAACTTACTTTTAGATTTTTTTCCATTTTTTAATTTACATCCTGTGTTGAAACTTGTTTAAAGTTTTGAGCAAGTTCATGCTTGCGCTTTTCATCGCCTCTTAAAGCAATTTCACCCTTCGCCTAGGTGGTGAATTTTTGCGAGAGACATCAATGTTCGACTCTGAACCTGATTCAAGTGAGACTTTGCCTCGACAGTTTTGCATTCGCGCCAAGATGCTTTCAAACGTTCTTTCGTGAAGAGGAAGAAGCACCTTTTTCTCTTGAACAAGACGTGCTCCCTTTTCAGAAAATCCCACACTGGCGGAATGACTAAGCACTAAATTCGTTGCTTTGAGATCGCCTGATGCAGCTTTGTTCACAAGCTGCTTAGCCACGACCTCTTTCTTTCGAACCTTTTTCTGTTGACCTTGCTCCGTGACAGTAACTTTGCTATTGAGTTCTCTCTCAATCACGGTCATGAGACTCAAGCTTCCTCGGGGACGCCCTTTTGGATTTCCGCTTTGACCGGCCTTGAACTGCGTGCGCTTAGGTGGTTTCCCATAACCAATTGCATAGTCTTTTTTATCTGCATTGCTCATACGAGCTCTCCCCTACCCGCTGCCACACGACTTGAAATAGCCTGCTCTTCGAGCGTATTGAAGCTCTTCCCACTAGATACGAGCTTTGCCGTTTTCTTGGTCAGCATTTGCCAGCGTCTGATTGCGGTGTCTACATACAGAGGATCAATCTCTAGGCCATAACAAAATCTTCCCGTCTGCTCTGCGGCTAACAAGGTTGTGCCACTTCCTAAAAAAGCATCGCAGATCAAATCACCTCTGGCAGTGCAATCGCGAATCGCATCAGCTACTAGCGCCATAGGTTTAACTGTGGGATGCATAGACAGCAAATCCCCCTCGCTCCCTTTACGTGACAACGTACTTGCACTTGGGTATTTCCAGACATTAGTCCTATACCGCCCAAAGCGCCCTAGCTCAATGTTGTTTCGGTGAGCACCCTTGCCTTTTTTGTAGACCAGCACCATTTCATGCTGACTACGGTAGAGGGATCCCATACCGCCTTTGTCCTTGACCCAGACGCAGATGTTTTTAAGTTCGTCGTAGACGGTTCCTCCTGCCTCTAGGATTTCAGGAAGGTGACGCCAATCCATGCAGTGGTAGTGAAGAGAACCATCACGACTATGGTTGGCTAGCAAACGCATAACTTTGGTTAAGAACTGAGTGAACTCGACCGAACTCATCTCCCCACTGGCCATTGCGAACTCTCGATGCTTCGCTTTACCGTTTCCAGATACGTGTCCCTTGATTGGCACATTAAACGGTGGATCGACAAAGACCATCCCTATCTCGCGCCCACGCAGCAGCACTTCAAAGGACTCATCCGCCAAAGAACTGGAGCAAAGAATGCGATGGTGACCAAGCTCCCACAAATCTCCTGGTTGAGTTATGGGAACTTGGTTCGAGTCAGGAATGGGGACATCAAGCGCATCGTTCCCAGCTTGAGTGCTGTCTAGACCATCAATGCGCAAGTCAATCTCGCCCATCGTGAAGCCTGTCACCTCCAGATCAAACTCAAGATCCAGCTCTGACAGCTCAAGAAAGATTTCACCGAGCAATTGATCATCCCAACTAGCGTTTTCAGTCAGTCGGTTATCTGCAATTGAAAACGCTCTAGCTTGCGCAGGCGTTAGATGGTCAAGCCTTATAACTGGAGCACAAGAGAGACCAAGCTGCTGGGCCGCGAGATAGCGACCGTGACCAGCCAAAATCATTCCGTGCTGATCAATCAGCAACGGAACATTGAACCCGAACGCCTTTATGCTTCGAGCAATCTGTCTGACTTGACTTACGTGATGTCGACGTGGATTCCTAGGGTCTAAACGGAGCGCCTTAAGGTCTAACTCAACCGTTTGCAACCCTCGATTCGATGATTTTTTGCTTTGCATTCACAATTTCCTTTCATTGAAAGTTGTGAATGATCTGCTCGATGAGATTCCAAATCGAATGGACTTAATTCAGATGGATCAAAAATATTTCTACGTCCTGCCCAACCTGAATTTGGCTGCACGACAGCCTCAGCAGTATGTGTCGTGGGAAAACTCTTTACTCTTATCTTGGTTCCACGCTGAAAGCCTTGAGCGGCTTTGCGAGCGTTGCGTTCAACTTTGCAATCAATACCAAGGATTTCATAAGTCTTAGCGAGTAACGTCACAAAAACTCCATCTTTGACACCCGAGGCATTAAGGGACGCAACATTGCTGCTACCGCACCTCTTTTTGGACACGCTGCGATACGTCAAAGTTGGTGGCTTCTTCCGATCATTGAGACTAAAGAGCAAGAAACCAACCAAATAAGCGATACCTTGAGCACTGAAGTTGGTTGGACGCCCCTTTTTTATGGGTCGGAACTTCTGCGCAACGACGCACGATTTCGCGTCATCGAAAGCTACCAACTCCGAAATAATCATGTCTATCGACATCAGTGATAACTGATCCGTTGTCTTTAGCCCAGTGTCATGCAGCGCCTGGCGCAACTGAGTCTCTCTGATCGCTCGAAGTTCTGCGCCAAGAAGATGGTTTGACATATAGCCCTCCCTGCAAACAAATAGGTGCGTACCTAGTGCACCTCAGCGTCTGACAAAGTCAGCCATCACGTGAAGTCCTGCATCTAAGCCATGCCTTATTTTCGGAGAAATTGCAAAACCTAGTTGTTTAAGCTAAAAAAAAGCAAATTAAGTTTTTAGCAACGAACTCAATGACCATCAACACTTAAAAAATCAGGATCAACTAGATTTTTCAGTGGCATATTCAATGCAACCGCAAATGAGGCCATGTTGTTAATAGAAACATTGCGCCGCCCTTTTTCGACCCCAGAAACATAGCTTCGACTCATTTGAGCCATATTTGCGAGCTCTTCTTGCGATATGCCGCGCATATGCCTACAAACGCGCAAATTACGAGCAAAAGTTTGCCTCATTGACCCTTGGTGGTCATTCTCGCTAACAGGGGATTCAGGGGTGTTTTTCATCACCTAAGAGCTTCCAACATCGCCCGAAACTGAACAACTCCACAAGAGATACATATGGCACACTATGAGTGACATTAATTAAATTTAAATGCGATTAATGTCACTCAAAACTTATTAAAGCCAACAAGGAAGCAGTTATATGACCAGTCGCTCTATGTACGAAAAACCCATTCGAGCTCTTATGAGAGACATGGTGAAAGAGTTCGGGTTGCAGCCTGGTCAGATCATCAGCTCGGATCAAGTAGTTAATTGGTTTTCGACGCACTACGGAAAACTGAAAAGTTCTGGCATCAAAGCACACCTTGTCATGATGAGTACGAACGACAAGAATCGCATTCACTACACAGACAAGCCCGAAAACGATCTCTTTTTCAAAATAGGAACAGGGCAATTTCGTCTGTATGAACCCAACAAGGATCCAGCACCAATTCGCAAAACCACGCCCGTTGATGAGTCAGATTCGAAGTCTGAGAACGGGGGCGAAGAAGACTATGACGATCAAGGTGGTTTTGGGACAGACAGGGAGTTCGCTTACGAGCGAGACCTGCAGTCATATCTAGCGAAAAATTTAGATCAAATCGAACCTGGACTCACGCTGTATGAGGACGAGCTAAGCAGTGGCGTTGAATATCCAGCTGGACGCCGCCGTATTGATATCTTGGCTCAAGATAAAAATGGATCTTTGGTCATCATCGAATTGAAAGTAGCACGAAGCTATGACCGAGTAGTTGGGCAAATATTGAACTACGTTAGCTGGGTCAAAGAAAATTTAGCGGAGCCAGATCAAAAAGTACGAGGCATTATTATTGGCCGAAAAATTACCGAGGATCTTCAGCTCGCGTGCTTGTACATCTCTGATTTAACCCTCATGGAATATGAACTTTCTGTGACATTGAAAACTGTAAGCACAGAGAGCAAACGGATGAAAAATTAGAGCCATTAAGGTCGATTTAAGGCTGGGTACGGTTCGGTGTTTGGTGAACTAACGGCAATTTCTCATGTAAACAGTCGTTCGACATGCGAGACTACCAATCTCAATCGCTTGATGGAATGCCAATGAAGAAAATTGACTCCGGTCCATTCAATGAGCTGGTGGGTAAGGATATCTTTGAGCTGATCATCGATCTCGCGCCGACTAAGGTGCGCACTAGGGTCGCGAAATCACTTGAGCATTACACCAAGGCTGCTCGTCTTGTCGGCGTCGACGATGAGATGGGAGTCATCCGGCTCATTGCCGCCGAAGAAGAGCTGGTTGTGGCCATCTTCGAATGGTTGAAGCTAAACGCTGTACACATGCCACATCACAAGGACTTCATCGGCATGTACAAGAACCATGTCGTGAAGCTGGCTTTCTACCCGGTGCTGTCTCAGCTGGGTTGGGTCTTGGCGGAGTTTCTTGAGCACGGCATCACCCTCAATGGACTCGAGGACGTGCTCCACTGGTCTGTGTCGGTTGTCCGTCATGAAGAACGCGTTGTCATGCGGATATTGGATAAGACGGGGAAACACCTCTTGGATGCCAATCCACTCAACGTCGCTATCACGCTTGAAGATGAGAACGAAGCCGTAGTCGTCGATTCGCTGTATGAGCAGTTCAGCGGTGAAATCGCGCGCCAGACGCGATTGAGTGTCCGGCAGTTCGTAATGACGCGTGCCGACTTCAGGAACAAAATACTGTACGCCGAGGACGGCGGCACTGCATCGATGGCCGAGCCTCTTCAGGAACTCATCGACAAGGTGTTCTCGCGAACCGTTCGGGATCTTCTTTGGGTGCTCGCGCTTTTGTTAACCAATAAGCCCACCGCGAAAAGCTGGGGACTCATCAGCCAATTCGTAGGCCTCTACCGCAAGGTTCTGACGGAGTCTAAGGTTTTGAAGGATTCAGTGACCTGATCCGTGTTGGCGCTAACTGGTACGGGTGTTGAGTGGCGGGATTCGTTGCACTCCGGCCCGCTCTCGGCGCATGGGGATTTTCAAATTTCTGGCAGTCATCAACGGTACTGCAACCCGTCCTGTTACATTGTCTTCATAACTGGGTTTTTGATAAGGGATGGGAAATATGATGGCCATTATTCCTAAGCCGCACGAGCCACAGCTGCCCCTGGACTTGATGTCATGATGCGCGAAGCAATCTTCATCAGCCATGCCACGCCAGAAGATAACAACTTCGTCAGTTGGCTCGGCTCCAAGTTGGAGCTGGCTGGCTACGAGGTTTGGCATGACTTGGCGCGCCTCAAAGGCGGCGACTACTTCTGGGACAAGATCGAGGCGGCGATCCGCAATGACTCTTTCCGCTTCGTCGCTGTCGTTTCCAAGGTAGCAGTCGGCAAGCAAGGCGTCAAGAATGAGTGGGCCGTTGCCGACACCGTCGAGCGTAGCGTGCCTGGCTTCATCATCCCGGTGCGCATCGACGACATCCCGTTTGGCGATGTGCCGATCACTCTGCACCGCAAGAACCTGCTCGACTTCACTGGCGGCTGGCACACGGGCTTGGCCGCGCTGGTGGATACTCTGGAAGAAGCCAAAGCGCCAAAGGTGTCCAGCCCAGACCCTACGCTCGCGCGCCATTGGCTCCCCGAGCTCAAAGAAGGTGCCATCGTCAGGACCGACGCCAAGGAGACGCTCGATTCGACCTGGTTGCCAATCCTCGCGCTGCCTCCGGCGATCGAGACCGCGCGCATCCTCGGCAAGGACCGCGAGATCAAAGTGACCGAGGAGAACCGTAAGCTGCCATGGTTCGAGCACGAGGACCGCATAGTCGGATTCGCCAAAGGCGCCGACCTGGTGCAATTGATGGCCAAGTCTGTCATGCTCAAAGCGGCCAATGCCGCCGACACGTCCACATTCCTCAATGAGGGATCGACGCTAGGCGACAAGGAAGTCCCTTGGTGGGAGGCGCGCAGGCGTGTCGGTAACCTGGTGCGCCAGGCTTGGGAGCTGGCCATGGAAGCCAAGGGCTTCGCCAGTGTGTATCAGTCCGGGGGACGGCGGATTTTCTATGTAACGCCAGAACTCACGGGAGGCCGGGGCAAGTATGTGCACTATGAGGACTTCGACAGCAAAAAGCGCATCAAGGCCTTGAACGGCAAAAGCGAGAAAAGGGGTGCGTGCTGGGCCTACGGAGTCGGCATGGTGACGAGCTTCGACGACCCGTGGCGCGTCGAGCTGCGCCACGCGGTGATCTTCACCGACGACGACGACAAGCCGCTCGAAGACGCCTTGAAGGCCCACCGCCTGCGCCGTGGTTTTTGCAAAAATTGGTGGAACGAGCAGTGGCGCACGCTCATGCGAGCCTTCCTATGGCTCGCATCCGAAGGCGGCGCCGAGCTGGTCCTGCCGGTGGGGTCTGACCGCGAGATCAAGCTTGGCTCGACTCCCATCCAGTTCGATGCGCCGTGCGGCCTCTCGGACGTGGAGCAGATCGTCGATGCCGATCCTGTGGACGCGATCAACGAGGAGGAGGCCGCCCTCGAAGAGGACGGGCAGGAGGACGGCGCGCCATGACCTTCAATTCCCGCTTGATCGAGATCGCAGAGCCTGAGTTGCAATTCGCCTTCGACCAGGCCATGGCGCATCCGAAGGATGGCCTTTCGCTCTACGGGCCACTAAAAGGGCCACTCACGGGCGGGCGCCTGCGCATTGGCGTCGTCGCCACCGCCCGAGGCCGCCGCCTTTATGGCAAGTTTTCTGAGCGCCTAGCCAAGCCGATCGCCCCGGCCATCGCGGATAACCCGAATCACACGCTTTTCCCCGGTTTTCAGGCAATTTTCGGCGCCGAGTGGCCCATGGAGCCAGCGGCCTACATAGAGGTCAATCCTGTGGATTTGGACGCGGCCATCAGCATGCCCGATCGGTACCAGGCGATCCACAAGGCAGTGTCGCTGTATTCGGACGCCATCGCCGAGCACTTGCGCGACGCCGCCGAGGCTCACATCGACCTGTGGATGGCGATCGTGCCCGAGGATGTCTACAAATACTGCCGCCCGCAGTCGAAGTCCAAGAAGGGCGGCTCGGAGGCGCCGGCTGCGCCTGTCGCGCTCATGGACAAGAAGCAGGCGACTCGGCTGCTGACCAACGAACCAGGCCTGTTTGAGGAGGATTCGCAGTCGGCGGAGATTTACCTCTACGAGCTCGACTTCCACAACCAGCTCAAGGCCCGGCTGTTGGAGCACAAGGCCTCGGTCCAGGTGGTGCGCGAGACCACGCTCGCGCCGGAGGAATTCCCCAACGCTCTTGGCAAGCCTCTGCGTGCCTTGCAAGACTCCGCGACATTAGCGTGGAATCTGGCCACGACCTGCTACTTCAAGGCAGGCGGCAAGCCCTGGCAGCTCGCAAACGTCCGCCCCGGCGTCTGCTACGTTGGTGTCGTCTTCAAGCAAGACGCCTCGAACCCCGAGCCTGGCATGGTCTGCTGCGGCGCTCAGATGTTCCTGGATTCGGGCGACGGCGTGGTGTTCAAGGGCACTCCGGGGCGCTTCAAGTCCGACAAAGAGGATGACTTCCATCTGCCCAAGGACAAGGCCAAGGCGTTGATGTCGCTGGTGGTCGAGGCCTACCGCAAGGGACATGCTGGTGCGGCGCCCAAGGAGCTGTTCATTCATGGCAAGACGCGCTTTTCCAAAGACGAGTGGGAGGGATTCCGCGAGACGGTGCCACCTGAAACCAATGTGGTCTGCGTGCGCATCCGCGAGGACTCCGGCGTCAAGCTCTATCGGCACGGCCCCAGCGCGATCACGCGCGGCATGGCGTGGGTGAAGTCCGAGACGCGCGGCTACCTTTGGACCAAGGGCTATGTCCCGAGGCTTCAAACCTACGCTGGCCGCGAGGTACCAAGCCCGCTGACCATCGAGATCGCCCGAGGCTATGCCGACATCGAGCAAGTCATGGGCGACGTGCTGGGCCTGACCAAGCTCAATTACAACGCGTGCATCTATGGGGACGGGGTCCCCGTGACGCTGCGCTTTGCCGACTCGGTCGGCGAAATTCTCACAGCGGCGCCTCGTAAGAGCGAGCTGCCCCCACTGCCGTTCCGCTACTACATTTGATAGTCTCTTTAGACTTAGTTGAACGACGACCGCTCAAGGTCAGGTAGCGGAAGTAAGTACGTCAATGACCAACGACAGCAATCACTGCAAATCAGTTTTATTCAACAGTTGGGTCAAGCAGTCTCAACGGCGACCAAGCGCGCCGAACTGCACTCATCGCGTATTGCTTTTAGACCTTGATAAATGGGGCCTTGGTAGAAGACCTCCCAAGCCTCAATGGACGGGAACTCCAAAATGACTATTCGTCTTGGCTGCCAGTCCCCTTCGTATACGCGATGCTCACCTCCACGAGTCAAGTAGTTTGCCCCTGCATTTGCCAGCGCCGGTTTCACTTGATTCATAAAATCTTGATACCGAACTGGATCTCGAATTTCCACGTCAAAAATCACATAAGCAGACATACAAACTCCTATAAATCAAGCGAACCAGTCCACTGCAATCCCCAAGATTACCTCGGCTAGTTTTACGGCACTCCCGCGCATAAGTGGTGTTTATATCCTCAAAGGCGAAGGAAGACAGTCGCACATAAGCGACTGTTTAGCGAAATAACTTGATACATATCGGAAACAGAGCGGTACTACTTGAACCACGCAACGGTTGCGTGAAATTCAATAGGAGCACCCATGAAAAGCAAAACCTCAGCCCCCGTAAAAGCCAAGAGGTCAGCCACGTCTCAACCGCCTGCAAAACAACAAAGCAAGCAATCGCAAATCATCGAACTACTTAAAAAGAAAACTGGCACCTCGATTGAGGAGATGATGGTTCTCACCGGCTGGCAGGCTCATACGGTCAGAGGCATCATCAGCGGAGCCCTTAAGAAACGTCTTGGCCTCAACGTTGTGAGCACGGTGTCTGGTTTGAACGGTATTCGTATCTACCGAATCACAGAGATCAAGACATCATGAGCACCGTGATGGAGATGCGCGCCAAACGCATTGAGCTTGATCAGAAGTGGACAAAGGCATTTGGCAGTCAGATCCCTAAGCACATTCAATACAAGTTGATTCAATTGGCTTTGTCATGGCATCAACAAATGCAAGCTAGCGAATATTGGAAAGGCTCAATCGGAGCCGCTCGACTATCTCGATGCCTCAAACAGACAACGCCACTGATCACATTAAGCCCCGGCACTCGACTGATGCGAGAGTGGCAAGGCAAAGTTCATCAGGTGACAGTTCTGGTCAAGGGCTTTGAGCATCAAGGTAAGACCTACTCCAGTCTTAGTGCGATTGCTAGAGAGATCACAGGCACTGCTTGGTCAGGGCCACTTTTCTTTGGGTTGAAGCCATGACCAAAGCAGTCACAAGGGTGAGTTCAATACCCTGCGCAATCTACACACGTAAATCCTCAGAGGATGGGCTTGAGCAAGACTTCAATTCATTAGATGCACAGCGTGAGGCTTGTGAAGCCTACATCGTGAGCCAACGCTCTCTGGGATGGATTAACTCACCCGTCATCTATGACGATGGTGGTTTCTCAGGCGGAAATACAGATCGCCCTGCCCTTCAACAGTTACTTGCTGATGTCAAAGCCAAACGAATTAAAGTCATCGTGGTCTACAAGGTAGATCGGTTGACTCGATCATTAGCCGACTTTTCTAAGCTTGTGGAGTTGTTTGATGAATACGGCGTGTCCTTTGTATCCGTGACTCAGCAATTCAACACAACGACCTCTATGGGACGGTTGACATTAAACGTGCTGCTGTCATTTGCCCAGTTTGAGCGGGAGGTGACTGCTGAACGTATTCGGGACAAGATTGCCGCATCAAAACGCCGCGGCATCTGGATGGGTGGTTTAGCTCCTATCGGATACCTCCCTAAAGATAGAGCTTTGTGTATTCACGAAGAAGATGCCATCCGAATTCGTGAGATTTTTAAGCTGTATCTTGACCTTGGATGCGTGCGGCAGCTTAAGGATGAGTTAGATGCGCGTGGTTGGAAAACGCCAGCAAGAACAACCAAACGCGAAGGGGCGATGGGTAATCGGGAGTTCAGTCGTGGCCACCTATACAAAATCCTGAGTAACCCCGTCTATATAGGACAGATTGTTCACAAAGATGAAGTCTTCCCCGGTAACCACCCTGCCCTGATTGCCCCTGAAATATGGCATGCGGTACAAGAACGATTGACTGCGAATCTGCAGTCATACCGCAATCGCAAGAATGCTATGAATCCAAGCTTGCTAGCAGGGCTCGTATTTGATGCAAACGGATGCCACCTCACACCAACTCATTCGAAAAAAGGCAAACGCAGATATCGCTATTACGTGAGCAATGAACTTCACCAAGGATCGGCTGAAGATGTGGATGGATTGCGAATTCCTGCACAAGAGCTTGAAGGTGCGGTGCTTCAAGGTCTGAAATCATTTCTTACGGATGATTCAAAACTTTTGGACTGGCTCGGCTCAACCCAAGTTGGGGACTCCAACAGTAAAGACATCAAAGCGACCTTGGAATTCGCGAAGCAGCATGCTCTTAATCTCCAAAGCTCTCCGATTGAAACCTTGAACAAGATTTTGAACGAAGTAGTTATACATGAGGACAAAGTCGAAATTGGAATCAAGCCATCGGTTCTAACTAATGCCGAGGGAAGTGACGAGTCATTTTGGATCTCAGTACCTGTGGAACTCAAACGATGCGGCATGGCCATGCGATTAATCGTGAATGGCCCTGAAGACCAAGTTCGCAAACCAGATCTGAAGTTGCTTGCTTTGATTGCTAGAGGACATATTTGGTTTAAAAGGCTCCGAGATGGTGATGCAGATAGCTTGGCCATGATTGCTAAAGAGGAGGAAGTCACTGTGAACTACGTCTCTAGGCTTTTGTTAATGGCCATGCTGGCACCAGACATCGTTGAGCGAATTTCCAAAGGGGAGCACCCTCCCCAACTGACCGCTAAAAAGCTCATCAGCCATTTACCGCTTCCCGCAGACTGGGCTGAGCAAAGAAAACTGCTTGGGGTACCCGAAAGGTAGACCACCACTCAAAAGACCGAATAAAGGGCGCTGCGGCGCCCTTAGTCATTGCCCAAACAGAGAAAGCAGGCTAGTGAAAGTATGGACTGCCTGAAACGGCTTCTGAGAATACGGGGAGAAAAAGAGCTAAATCAGCTCTGAAATGGCGATATTTGGAATTCAGAGAAAGCGATCGCGCCCCGCAAGCCCGCACGGTGTGGGACTTCCAAAGAAAAAGCCCCTGATTACTCAGGGGCTCAAACTAGCTGGCGGAAACGGAGGGATTCGAACCCTCGATGAGGCTCTACACCCCATACTCCCTTAGCAGGGGAGCACCTTCGGCCACTCGGTCACGTTTCCAGCAGGTGCGTATTATGCACGAACTTAGGCAGCAGGCTGATCCAAATCGAAAGCTTTATGCAACGCGCGCACAGCGAGTTCCATGTATTTCTCATCAATCACCACAGAGGTTTTGATTTCAGACGTCGAGATCATTTGGATGTTGATGCCCTCTTCGCTCAATGAGCGGAACATCTTGCTGGCCACCCCCACGTGGCTGCGCATGCCGATACCGACGATCGAGACTTTGCAAATTTTGGTGTCACCTTGCACATCGGTGGCGCCCAAGGCTGGCAACACTTTGTCTTTCAACAAATCTGTTGTGCGAGCGTAATCGTTGCGGTGCACGGTGAAGCTGAAATCGGTTTTGCCATCCTTGCTGATGTTTTGGATGATCATGTCCACTTCAATGTTGGCTTCGGCCACAGCGCCCAAGATTTGGTACGCAATGCCTGGCTTATCGGGCACGCCGACCACAGAAATTTTGGCTTCGTCACGGTTGAATGCGATGCCCGATACGATTGCTTGTTCCATTTTTTCGTCTTCCTCAAAGGTGATCAACGTACCTGATTTGGCTTCTTCGTTGATGTCAATGTCCCACGCGGTGAAGCTGGACAACACGCGCAGCGGCACCTTGTATTTACCTGCAAACTCGACCGAGCGAATTTGCAAAACTTTGCTACCCAAAGATGCCATTTCCAGCATCTCTTCAAAACACAGCGTTTCTAAGCGACGGGCTTCGGGCACCACACGGGGGTCGGTGGTGTACACACCATCCACGTCGGTGTAGATCAAACACTCTTTGGCTTTGAGGGCTGCTGCCACGGCCACAGCCGAGGTGTCAGAGCCGCCACGGCCCAAAGTGGTGATGTTGTCTTGCTCGTCTTTACCTTGAAAGCCCGTGATGATGACCACTTTGCCGGCATTCAACTCAGCACGCACACGCACGTCATCGATCGACTCGATGCGGGCTTTTGTATAGGCGCTGTTGGTGCGAATTGGCACTTGCCAACCTGCGTAGCTGACCGATGGCTGGCCTTCGGCTTGCAACGCAATAGCCAACAACGCAGAAGACGCTTGCTCGCCTGTCGAGGCCAACATGTCGAGTTCGCGGTTGTAGGCCGAGTCGGCTTTGGAGGGGGCCAATTCTTTGGCGAGGCCGAGCAAACGGTTGGTCTCACCGCTCATCGCGGAGGGAACCACCACCATTTGGTGGCCAGCACG
>Ga0213920_1000985_pt1 | contig 17327 bp, 22 predicted proteins | sample McNCre1117MG_FD_161054 | JGI IMG/M metagenome (GOLD analysis project Ga0213920, IMG submission 161054) | Freshwater microbial communities from McNutts Creek, Athens, Georgia, United States - 11-17 MG | ecosystem: Environmental > Aquatic > Freshwater > Creek | place: USA: Georgia | collected...
CAGCGCCAATCAATGCCAAGGTCTTTGGTCAAAAAGCTGGCCACCACCATGCGCAGGCGGTTGTGCATGTAGCCGGTTTGGTTGATTTGCGCCATCGCCGCATCCACCAAGGGGTAGCCCGTGCGGCCCTCGCACCACGCGGCAAACAGTTCTTTGGCGTGTTTGTGGTGGTCCCACTTGATGTCGTTGTATTCGGGCTTGAACGCACCCGCCACCACGCGTGGGTGGTGGTGCAAGATTTGGTGATAAAAATCACGCCAAATCAGCTCAGACAGCCACGTTTCAGCCCCCTTCGAACCCACCAGCATGCGCTTGTAAGCGGTGGAGGCCAGTTGGCGAATCGACACCGTGCCAAAGCGCAAATGCACGCCCAAGTAGCTGGGGCCTTTGACGGCGGGGAAGTTGCGGGTTTCATCGTACTTGTCCATGCGATCAAAAAAATCTTCAAACAAGGCCAAACCGCCGGGGCTGCCCGTCGGCACATGCAGGCTGCTGAGGTTGGTGGGCTCAAAGCCAATCTCGGCCAGTGTTGGGACGGCGACTTGGTAGGCCTTGGGCCGTGCGGCCAAGGCTTTGATGTATTTGCCCACGGGGTAGGACTTCAAATAAAAGTCGTTCACCTTTTGCAGCCACGCATTTTTGTAGGGCGTGAACACGCCGTAGGGCTTGCCCATTTGGGTCAGCACCTCGCTGCGTTCAAAAATGACATGGTCTTTGAAGGTTTGAAAACCAATACCAAAGTTGGCCAAAGCGCCGCGCACATGGGCGTCGCGGGCCAATGCCTCGGGCTCGTCGTCGTGGTTGGCAAATACCTCTTGCACGCCCAGTTCTTGGGCGAGTCGAGGCACTTCATCAGCGGCGACCGCGTGGCGCACGATGAGGCCCGCACCGGCTTGGCCCGCCACAGCGTGCAGTTCTGCATCGAGCGCCACCAGTGACTCGCGGATGAACTCCACGCGGCGGTCCGCGCGGGGCAGGCTGTCCAAAATGGGCTTGTCAAACACAAACACGCAATGCACTTGTTTGCAGCTTTTCAAGGCGTGATAGAGCGCTGCGTTGTCAAACGCGCGCAGGTCGCGGCGGAACCACATCAGCCCATTGGCCACATGAGGCAAATGGTGTGAGGATTTAGCTGATTGGTTAGGCATGTTCACCCTTTAAAATTGGCATATGACCGCTGATTCTGCCTCCATCAACCTGACGCATCATTTTTTGATTGCCATGCCCGGTTTGGAGGACGAGGCTTTTGCCAAAAGCGTGGTCTATGTGTGCGAGCACAGCGAACGCGGTGCACTGGGCCTGGTCATCAACAAACCCAGCGACTTGTCGATGGAAGGTTTATTTGACAAAGTCGATTTGCCCCTGCATCGCCAAGATTTGATGAATGCCCCCGTGCTGCAAGGCGGCCCTGTTCACACCGAGCGCGGCTTTGTGTTGCACGATGCCATGTGGGGGGAAGTGCCAGCCCAGGGCGCTGACCAAGACCCGAGCCACGAAGCCGCTCAAGAAGCGGCAGCCCTGAGCGCTGTCAGCGACAAAGAATCGGTCTATGCCTCGACCATGACGATTCCCGGTGGTTTGGAGATGACCACGTCCAAAGACGTGCTCGAAGCTTTGTCGATGGGGGCTGGCCCCAAACGTGTGTTGATTTCTCTGGGCTACTCGGCTTGGGGTGAAGGCCAGCTGGAGTCGGAGTTGGCCGAAAACAGCTGGCTCACCGTGGGGGCGGATACCGCCGTCATTTTTGACACACCGGTGGAGCAGCGCTACGAACGCGCCATGAAGTTGTTGGGCCTGGAGTCATGGATGCTGTCTAGCGAGGTGGGGCACTCATGAACGCAACCACGGATGCGACCACCCAAGCTGCGCCGCTGGTGTCAGCGGCCAAGCCCGCAGTACCGGTTCACTTTCAATCGTTCTTGGCGTTTGACTTTGGTGTCAAACGCACCGGCGTAGCCTATGGCAGCCGCATGCTGCGCGAGGCGCAACCCCAGCCCACCGTCAAGGCTGAAGGCGATGCACGTTGGGCCCTTATCACCAAACGCATTACCGAGTGGCAGCCCGACGCGCTGGTGGTGGGCGTGCCGTATCACCCCGATGGTGCGGCGCACGAGAACACGGCTAAGGCCAAAAAATTTGCACGCCAGCTGAACGGGCGTTTCAACCTGCCTGTCTTTGAAGTGGACGAGCGTTACAGCACCACCGAAGCCCACAGTCAAGGCGCGAAAGATGCCGACGCTGCCTCGGCTTGCATCATCCTCAATCAATTTTTTCGAGAAAACTTATGAGTCCCCACGGAAACCTGATGCTCGACGCAGAGAGCTTGTACACCGAGCTGCTCAAAGGTGTGCGCAACCTGCTCACGCCCACCACGCGTTTGGTGGGCATCACCTCGGGTGGTGCTTGGCTAGCGGCACGTTTGCAAAAAGATTTGAAACTCGAAGGCGAGGCCGGCAGTATTTCGTCGGCCATGCACCGCGACGATTTTGCACAGCGCGGCTTGGCCGATGGCGGCCAAACCAAGCTGCCGTTTGAAGTGAATGGCGCGCATCTCATCGTGCTCGATGATGTGCTCTACACCGGTCGCACCATCCGCGCGGTGCTCAATGAATTGTTTGACTATGGCCGTCCTGCCAATGTGCAGTTGGCCGTGCTGGTCGACCGTGGTGGCCGCGAGCTGCCGATTCAAGCCGACTTCGCTGCGGCGCGTGTGGCCTTGCCTGCCACCCAATCGCTGGCTTTGACCAAAGACGACGGCGGCCAATTTAATTTCTCAGTCGAGAGCGAAGCAAAGGCCTGACATGCTCTACAAACGCAACCCCCAACTCAATAAAAACGGCGAGCTGATTCACCTGCTCTCCACCGAAGGTTTGTCACGCGACATCCTCACCCATATCTTGGACACCGCCGCCAACTTCGTGTCGGTCAATGATCGGGAAGTGAAGAAGGTGCCTTTGCTGCGCGGGAAAAGCGTGTTCAACCTGTTTTTTGAAAACAGCACACGCACACGCACCACGTTTGAAATTGCCGCCACGCGCTTGTCGGCAGATGTGTTTAACCTCGACATTGCGCGTTCATCGGCTGCCAAAGGCGAGTCGTTGCTCGACACCATTGCCAACCTCAGCGCCATGGCGGCTGACATTTTTGTGGTGCGCCACAGCGAGTCGGGTGCGCCTTACCTCATCGCTGAACACGTCGCGCCGCATGTGCATGTGGTCAACGCCGGTGACGGCCGTCACGCACACCCCACGCAGGGTTTGTTGGACATGTACACCATTCGTCACTACAAAAAAGATTTCACCAACCTCACCGTGGCCATCGTGGGCGATGTGTTGCATTCACGTGTGGCGCGCTCTGACATTCATGCACTCACCACACTCGGCTGCGCCGAAGTGCGCGTGGTAGGCCCCAAGACCTTGGTGCCCAGTGACTTGTCGGCCATGGGTGTGAAGGTGTTCAACAACCTCGAAGAAGGCATCAAGGATTGCGATGTGGTCATCATGTTGCGCTTGCAAAACGAACGCATGAGCGGCGCGTTGCTACCTTCGAGCCAAGAATATTTCAAATCGTTTGGCCTCACGCAAGAGAAGTTGCAACTGGCCAAGCCCGACGCTATCGTGATGCACCCTGGCCCCATCAACCGTGGTGTGGAGATTGACTCTGCCGTGGTCGATGGGCCGCAAAGTGTCATCTTGTCGCAGGTGACGTTTGGTATTGCTGTGCGTATGGCCGTGATGTCCATCGTGGCGGGGAATGAAGCATGAACATCCTGATTCAAAACGGTCGCGTCATCGACCCAGCCTCTGGCTTTGACCACGCCGCCGATGTGGCGGTGGCCGATGGACACATTGTTGCCATCGCTAAAGCAGGTGAGAAGTTGCCTGCCAATTTCAAAGCCGAACAAACCATCGACGCCAAGGGCTGCATCGTGGCGCCTGGCTTGGTCGACTTGCAAGTGCGCTTGCGCGAACCCGGCTACGAACACGAAGGCATGTTGGCCTCGGAGCTGCTGGCCGCTGTGGCCGGTGGTGTGACCAGCCTCGTGTGCCCACCTGACACCGACCCTGTGTTGGACGAGCCAGGCCTGATTGAAATGCTCAAGTTCCGCGCCGAAAAACTGCACCGTGCACGCGTGTTCCCACTGGGCGCACTCACCCGTGGTTTGAAGGGCGAAGTGCTGACCGAAATGTCAGACCTCACCGACGCAGGCTGTGTGGGCTTTAGCCAAGCCGAAGTGCCGTTGGAAAATACCCAAGTGCTGCAACGCGCTTTGCAATACGCGGCCACTTTTGGTTACACCGTGTGGTTGCGTCCGCAAGAAATGCATTTGGGCAAAGGTGTGGCAGCCAGCGGTCCACTGGCGACCCGTTTGGGTTTGGGCGGCGTGCCTGTGGCGGCTGAGACCATTGCCCTGCACACCATCTTCGCTTTGATGCGCAGTACCAAAGCCCGCGTGCACCTGTGTCGCATCTCCAGCGCCGAAGGCGTAGAGCTGGTGCGTGCTGCCAAGAAAGAAGGCTTGGCGGTCACGGCTGATGTGAGTATCAACTCACTTCATCTGAGCGACCACGACATTGGCTACTTCGACAGCCGTGCGCGCGTGACCCCTGTGTTGCGCCAACAGCGCGACCGTGATGCACTGCGTGTTGCATTGGCCGACGGCACCCTCGACGCCTTGGTCTCCGACCACACGCCCGTCGACAACGATGGCAAAGCTTTGCCTTTTGCCGAAGCCGAAGCAGGTGCAACGGGCTTAGAGCTGTTGCTCAGCCTCTCGCTCAAGTGGGCGCACGACAGCAAGGTGGGATTGCTGCGCGCACTCGAAGTGCTGACATCGCAACCCGCCAAAGTGTTGGGCAAGATCGAAGGCCAAAGCGAGAGCATGGGCCAGTTGCATGTGGGCGGTGTGGCCGACCTCGTGGTGTTTGACCCCACGGTTGAATGGCACGTCACACCCGATGCCTTGCACAGCCAAGGCAAGCACACACCGTTTGCGTTTGACATGACGGGCATGTCTTTGCCTGGCCGCGTCAAAGCCACCTTGGTGGCAGGCCGCTTGGCCTACCAAGCCGGTTGATGCGCAGCCTATACGCCATGGTCAAGTTTCTGCGCGTCATCGCGCAGGTCTTGCGTGGTTATTGGATGGTGCGCACCGTGTTTCCCAAACTCAGCGACGAACAACAAGCCCGTGCGGTCGAGGTGTGGGCGCGTGGCATGTTGGCCATCATCGGCATTGAGGTGCGCGTCAAAGGCCATCCAGCACAGGGCCCCGTGTTGATGGCGGCGAACCACATTTCATGGCTTGACATTTTGGTCATGCACGCCGCTTGCCATTGCCGTTTTGTAGCCAAGTCTGAAATTCGCAGCTGGCCTTTGGTGGGGGTGCTCACCACTGGCGGCGGATCGCTCTACATCGAGCGCGGCTCACGCAACGATGCCATGCGTGTGGTGCACCAAATGGCCAATGCCTTGTGTGACGGGCAAGTGTTGGCGGTGTTCCCAGAAGGGGTCACAGGCGATGGCATAAAGGTGTTGCCGTTTCATGCCAATTTGTTGCAAGCGGCAATTTCCGCCGAGGCACCGATTCAGCCGGTTGCGTTGCAGTTCATGGATGCCCGCACGCATGAACGCAGCTTGGCGCCTTGTTACCACGACCATGACACCTTGATCAGCTCTTTGTGGCGCACGCTTTGTGCGCCACCTTTGGTTGCGCAAGTGCGTTATGGTGACAAGCAAGAAGCGCAAGGTCGCAACCGTCGCGAGTGGGCGCAAAGCCTGCAAGCGGCGGTCGCCGAGTTGCGCACCTGATATTGATTTAGCGCAGCGTGTCTGCCCAAATGTTTTGCGCCCAGTTCAAGGCATAGACACCCTCTAGCTCATTAGGGGCTGTCGACACACCGCCAGAGCCTGGTACGGTTTTATAGGTCTTGTCTTTGGCGTCGTATTGATGAACCGAGGCCACATGTACTACCAGCTTGTCGCTCACAAAGCTGTAACAAGTGTTGGTGAGCAAGGGATCGGGATTCACAGGCAAGTCTGACAGCTGCGCCACGATGGCCGCTGCCGTGACTTTGCCTTGCGAGTTAGCCATGTGGCCCGACTTGGGCATGCCGGGGGCTAGCAAAATTGAATCGCCAATCACATGCACGTCTTTTGCTTGGGTCGATTCAAAGGTTTGGTAGTTCACACCGCACCAGCGTGCATTGGCGTTGGCCAAGCCACTTTGCACCGCAATCGTGCCGGCACGCATGGTTGGCAGCACGTTGAGCACATCGGCTTTCACATCGCCTTGCACTTCAAATTTCAGTGTGTTGGTTTTGGCATCCACCGCCACAGTTTTGTGTTGACCGCGGTATTCCAAGATGCCTTTGTAGTTGTCGGCCCAGAACTTTTTGAACAATGGGCCTTTCGAGGTGACGTCTGAGTTGGCATCCAAAATCAACACCTTTGATTTGGGCTTGTGTTGCTTGAAGTAATGCGCCACTTGGCTGGCACGTTCGTAGGGGCCAGGCGGGCAGCGGTAAGGCGCTTCTGGAATGGTGATGGCAAACACGCCACCATCGTCCATCGCTTCGAGTTGTTTGCGCAGGGCCAAAGTTTCTGGGCCAGCTTTCCATGCATGCAAGATTTGGCCAGAGGCATTGGCCGCCTGCAAACCTTCGATGCTGTTCAACACCAGGTCAATACCGGGTGAGAGCACCAGCTTGTCGTAGCGAATACTGGGCCCACTGGCCAAGGTGACGGTTTTCTTAGCCGCATCGATGCTGGCCACATAGTCGCGCACCACATTCACGCCGTGGTTGCCCGAGAGCTTGTCATACGGCGTGGTGATGTCGGCTAAGGTCTTGCTGCCGCCAATGACCAAGTTAGAGATGGGGCACGACACAAACGCTGAGTTGGGTTCAATCAGCGTGACATCAATTTGGTAGTTCGACAGCATGCGAATGTATTTAGCGGCGGTTGCGCCACCATAACCACCGCCCACCACGACCACGCGTGCTTTGTCAGGAATGTGACCTGTGGAGGCGCAACTGACCAAAGAGCCCAAAGAACCCAATGCCAAAGAGGCTTGTACAAAACTGCGACGTTGCATGGTGTGTCCTTTAGCGTTTGAGGCTGGCGTAATACGTGGCGATGCTGTTGACTTGTGCATCGGTCAAACCTTTGGTGAGCTGATGCATCACTGTGGCTGGGCGTGTGCCTTCTTTGAAGGCTTTCATTTGCAAGACCATGTAGTCTTTGGGCATACCCGCCAGTGCAGGAATGGCTGAACCTTCTGTGGTGCGGCCCTCAGTGCCGTGGCAGTTGGCGCATGTCGCAGCGGTGGCGCGTTGGTACAACGCCTCGGCAGATGGCTGCGCATGCGCGCTAGAGAAGAAGCACGCAAACACGGCGGCAGCGATGGCCCAGCGGTGTCGCACAGAGAAGCGTTGTGTCATGTTGATCTCCAGCTTGTCTAAAAATTATCAAAAATGAGAATGCGAGTCTAAGCGGAATTGCTCAGGCAAAATGTGTTTTTACCGAGAGAAACCTCATGTTGAATCGACGTCAAACCCTCCAACACAGCTGGGCTGTGGCAAGCCTGCTGGGTACAGCCGGTTTCTTGCCGTTCAAAGCCATCGCTTATGACAAGACTGCATTTGAAGCCAAATCGGTGGCGGCTGTGCTTAAGGCTTTGGGCGCTTCTGCGCCTGTGGCGAGCGCTGATGTGACTATCACGGGCCCCGAGATTGCAGACAGTGGTGTGAGCGTCATGGTGGGTTTTGGCACCACGTTGCCCAACGTCAAGCGCCTGTTGCTGTTGGTTGAAAAAAATCCCTCGGCCTTGGTCGCGAGTTTTCAGATCAGCCCTGCGGTGGACAGCCAATTTTCTTTGCGCATCAAGATGAACCAATCGTCAGATGTGTATGCCGTGGCTTTGACGCAAGACGGCAAGGCCTATTTCGCCAAGCGCGACATCAAGGTCACAATCGGTGGCTGCGGCGAATAACGAGAGGAATCACACCATGTCTGAAGCATCGCGTATCCGCATCGTTCCCGCCGGCAACAACGCCACGGTGCGTGTGTTGATGAACCATGAAATGGAATCGGGCCAACGCAAAGACGGCAATGGCAAAGTCATTCCTGCTTGGCACATCCAAGACGTGACGGTCTTGCTCAATGGCAAGTCGGTCCTCACGGCAGAGTGGGGCACTGCGGTGTCTAAGAACCCGTTTTGGCAGTTCACGTTGAAAGGCACCAAAGCCGGCGACAAAGTGACCATCCAGTGGAAAGACAACCGTGGCGACAGCCGCAGTGACGAAGCCACTGTTGGCTCGATTTAATTCGCCTTAGATGTTTAGGTAATTAACAACCAAAAACTCTGTCGTTCCCTTTTCGCGCTGCTGCGCTAAGAATCCATCCATCGCAAATTGAGATAGATTCAAAAAGGGAACCGACATGATTCAACGCAAACACTTCCTCAAAACTCTGGTGGCCACAGCCTTGGTGGCTGTCAGCGGTATAGCTGCAGCACAAACCTCACCAGTCACCTTGCTCAACGTGTCGTATGACCCGACCCGTGAGCTGTACGCAGAGTTCAACACCGCCTTTGCCAAACATTGGAAAACCCAAACCGGCCAAGATGTGACCATCAAACAATCGCATGGTGGTTCGGGCAAACAAGCGCGTTCGGTCATCGACGGCATTGATGCCGATGTGGTCACGCTCGCTTTGGCAGGTGATGTGGATGCGCTCTACAAAAATGCAGCCCTGATTCCCCAAGACTGGCAAAAGCGTTTGCCTCACAACTCGGCGCCTTACACCTCAACCATCGTGCTGGTGGTGCGCCAAGGCAACCCCAAGGGCATCAAAGACTGGCACGACTTGGTCAAGCCTGGCATCAGCGTCATCACACCCAACCCCAAAACATCGGGTGGTGCGCGTTGGAACTACTTGGCCGCTTGGGAGTTTGCCAAACGCAAATACGGTGCTGAATCAAAGGCCAAAGAGTTCGTGGCTGCTCTTTATAAAAACGTGCCCGTGCTCGACACAGGCGCACGCGGCTCATCGGTGACGTTTGCACAACGCAACCAAGGCGATGTGTTCATCTCTTGGGAAAACGAAGCGCACTTGCTAGAGAAAGAGTTTGGCAACAAGGTTGACATCGTCTATCCCTCCATCAGTATCTTGGCCGAACCACCTGTGGCGGTGGTGGATAAAAACGTCGAACGCAAAGGCACACGTAAAGTGGCCGAGGCTTATTTGAATTACCTCTACACCGACGAAGGCCAAGACATTGCGGGCAAAAACTTCTACCGTCCCATCTCGGCCAAAGCCCAAGCCAAGTATGTGAAGCAATTGCCCAAGTTGCCCTTGTTCACCATTGACCAAGCCTTTGGTGGCTGGGCCAAAGCCGACAAAGACCACTTTGCTGATGGTGCGAGCTTCGATCAGATCTACTTAAAGAAGTAATCGCTGTGATGGGTGTGGTGAGACAATTGAGCAACGTCAAACGCTGAGCTCTCTGTTGGAAGAGGGCTCAGCCTCTTCCAACTTTTTGTCAATGTCCGATACACCCCCTCGTTTGCTCGTTGCTTGCTTTTGCGCCGCTTGGTGTCGAACCTGTGATGACTATGCACAAGTGATGGCAGCCCTCAAGGTGCAATTCGCACAACAGGTCGAATTCGCATGGGTGGACATCGAAGATCAGGCTGCGGTGTTGGACAACGTCGATGTGGAGAACTTTCCCACATTGTTGATATCAGATGCGCAACAGGTGTACTTCTGGGGCACGGTGCTACCGCATGCCGCCACAGCTTCGCAGCTGATTGACCGTGTTTTGTCTGGTGACATTCGGGCGATACATGCGCCTGATATCCTTCAGCTCGATCAACGTTTGCGATCTTCTCTTTTTTCTTAGGAACTTTTCATGTCATTCAACGCCCTCAACGACGCTGCGCTTAACCAACTGTTTCGCGAAGCACGCACGGTTCACGCTTTCAAAGACACGCCTGTGTCTGACGACGTGATTCACCAGCTGTATGACTTGCTCAAGTGGGGCCCCACGGCATTCAATGCGCAGCCTGCACGCTATGTGTTTTTGAAAACGGCTGAAGCCAAAGCCAAGCTGATCCCCGCCTTGATGCCCGGCAACGTGCCGCAAGTGCAAAGTGCTGCGGTGACCGTGATCGTTGCGCAAGACACGCAATTCCATGAGCACTTGCCCACCCAATTCCCTGGCTACGACGCCAAGCCCCTGTTTGATGCCAACCCTGCCATGACCGAAGCCACCGCCGCACGCAACAGCAGCATGCAAGGTGCTTACCTGATCTTGGCTGCCCGTGCTTTGGGCTTGGACAGCGGTTCCATGTCGGGCTTTAACCCACAAGCGGTGAACGAGACCTTTTTTGCCGATGGCCGCTTCAAAGCCAACTTCCTCATCAACCTCGGTGTGGCTGACCCCGCTGGCGTGCATCCACGCGGCCCACGTTTGGCTTTCGACGAAGCTGCCAAAATTTTGTAAAGGCATTCGCCTTGACCTTTGAAAGCCCGCAAGCCAGCGGGCTTTTTCTTTAGATAGATGCGTTATTAACTAACAAATAAACAGTTGTTTGAGTTTGGTGCATTGCCACCCACAATTGCGGCCATGTCTCAAACACCCACCATCCTCATCGTTCCTGGCTGGCGCGATTCCGGCCCCGGTCACTGGCAAAGTCTGTGGGCCGAGTCCATCGTGGGTGCGGTGCGCGTGCAGCAAGACAATTGGATTTCTCCCACCCGTCGTGCATGGGTGGAGCGCATTGCCGACACCGTGTTGGCTCAAGATGGCCCCGTGGTCCTGGTGGCGCACAGTTTGGGTTGTATTGCCTCTACCCATTTGCCGCCAGAAGCGGTGGCACGCATTCAGGGCGCTTTGCTGGTCGCGCCAGCTGACCCTGATCGCCGTGCACCTTTGGTGGACTTTGCCCCTGTGCCGTACCATACCCTGCCTTATCGCAGTGTGTTGGTGGCCAGCAGCAACGACCCGTATTGCCCCGTGCGCACCGCAGGGGCATACGCCCGGTCGTGGGGCAGCGAGTTTGTGCGCTTGCAAAACGCAGGGCACATCAACATCGATTCTGGTTTCGGTGCATGGCCCTTGGGGCTGGCACTGCTGCAATCTTTGGTGGAAACGCCTTTGGTTTTCAAAGCCCCAACACCTGTAATTTCTTCTCATTCTTTAGAGCTTCAAACGGTATGAAAAAATTTCTACACGCCACCTTGGCCGCTGCGTTGTTGACCCTCAGCTCTTTGGCGTCTGCGCAAACTTTGCTTAACGTGTCGTATGACGTGGCCCGCGAGTTTTACAAAGACTACAACGCTGCCTTTGTGGCCCACTACAAAAAGACCACGGGTAAAGACATCAAAATTGACCAAGCTCACGGGGGTTCAAGCGCACAAGCGCGTGCAGTGAACGACGGATTAGAAGCCGACGTGGTGACCATGAACACCACCACCGACATCGAGTTTTTGGCCAGCACGGGTGTGGTCGCCAAAGATTGGGCGAAAAAGTTTCCTAACAACGCATCGCCTACGACTTCAACCATGTTGTTCCTCACACGCAATGGCAACCCCAAGGGCATCAAGGATTGGGACGACCTGACCAAACCTGGTGTTCAAGTCATCATCGTCAATCCTAAAACCGGTGGCAATGGCCGCATGGCGTATTTGGCGGCTTGGGCCTATGCGCGCAAAAAGGGCATGAATGACGCAGGCGCTGCCGAATTTGTGGCCAAGATTTTCAAGAACGTGCCTGTGCTCGCCAAAGGCGGCCGTGACGCGACCACCATCTTCTTGCAACGCAACATTGGCGATGTGTTGGTGACATTTGAATCTGAAGTCGTGTCAGTGGACCGCGAGTTCGGCGAAGGCAAGGTTGACGCGGTGCACCCGTCTGTCAGCATCATTGCCGAGAACCCTGTGGCCGTGGTGGAACGCACGGTGGCCAAGAAGGGCACTGGCGAATTGGCCAAAGCCTATTTGAACTACTTGTACTCTGACGAAGCGCAAGAGATTGCTGCCAAGCATGCTTTGCGCCCCCGTTCACCTGCGTTGCTCAAGAAATATGCGTCGACTTTCAAGCCCCTTCAGTTGGTGCCTGTGAGCGAGTATTTCGGTTCGCTCAGCGAAGCACAAAAAGTTCACTTCAATGACGGTGGTCAGTTCGACAAGATTTACACGGTGAAGTAATTTTCCATGGCATTGTTCTCTCTGGCACGCAGCCACAAGGCCGCGCGCGTTCTTCCCGGCTTCAACATCACACTGGGTTTCACGCTCACATATCTGAGCTTGATTGTGCTGATTCCGCTTTCGGCGTTGGTGTTCAAGACCTTCACGCTCACCTGGCCTCAGTTTTGGGAGGCCGTCACTGGCCCGCGCGTGATGGCGTCGTACAAACTCACGTTTGGTGCTTCGCTGATCGCCGCCTTAGTGAACGTGGTGTTTGGCTTGCTCGTGGCATGGGTGCTGGTGCGCTACAACTTCTTCGGTAAGAAGGTGGTGGATGCTTTGGTGGACTTGCCCTTTGCCTTGCCCACCGCCGTGGCCGGTATTTCGCTCACGGCTTTGTTGGCAGGCAACGGCTGGGTGGGGCAGTACCTTGAACCCTGGGGCATTCAGTTGGCGTTCAACCCCAACGGCGTGGTGATTGCCCTCATCTTCATTGGCTTGCCCTTTGTGGTGCGTACCGTGCAACCCGTGCTGGAAGATGCAGAGAAAGAACTCGAAGAAGCCGCCACCTGCTTAGGGGCCACACGTTGGCAGACTTTTAGCCGTGTGATTTTTCCCAGCATCGCGCCTGCCTTGCTCACGGGCTTTGCCATGGCGTTTGCGCGTGCCATTGGTGAATATGGCTCCGTCATTTTCATTGCAGGCAACATGCCCATGGTGTCTGAAATCACGCCGCTCATCATCATCGGCAAGCTCGAGCAATACGACTACGCCGGAGCCACTGCCGTGGCTGTGGTGATGTTGGTCATCTCGTTTGTGCTGTTGTTGGTCATCAATGCCCTGCAAGCTTGGCAGCGTCGCCACACAGGAGCCCCAGCATGAGTACCACTTTGAATCCATCGTTGCGTCGCGCACAAGCAGGGACCACCGAACCCGCATGGGTGCGCTACAGCCTGATTGGTGTGGCGCTGACGTTTATGTTTTTCTTCTTGGTCTTGCCGTTGGCGGCGGTGTTCACCGAAGCCTTGCGCAAAGGCTTTGACGCGTATTGGGTGGCTTTGCAGGAGCCAGATGCTTGGTCCGCTATTTATTTGACCTTCGTCACCGCACTCATTGCGGTGCCTTTGAATTTGGTATTTGGTGTGGCCGCTGCATGGGCCATTGCCAAATACGAGTTCACAGGCAAAGCCTTTTTGACCACGCTGGTGGACTTGCCGTTTTCGGTGTCCCCCGTGGTGGCCGGTTTGATTTATGTGCTGATGTTTGGTGCGCAGGGCTGGTTTGGTCCATGGCTGCAAGCGCACGACATCAAAATTGTGTTTGCGGTGCCTGGCATTGTGTTGGCCACTGTGTTTGTCACGTTTCCTTTCATCGCGCGTGAGTTGATTCCGCTCATGCAAGCACAGGGCAATGACGAAGAACAAGCTGCCATCGTATTGGGTGCCACAGGTTGGCAAACCTTTTGGTATGTCACCTTGCCCAACATCAAGTGGGGTTTGATTTACGGCGTCATCTTGTGTAACGCCCGTGCCATGGGTGAGTTTGGTGCGGTGTCGGTGGTGTCGGGTCACATCCGTGGGCAAACCAACACCATGCCTTTGCATGTGGAAATTTTGTACAACGAATACCAATCGGTCGCAGCGTTTGCCGTGGCCTCGCTCTTGGCTTTGTTGGCCTTGGTGACTTTGGCGATCAAGTCGGTGGTGGAGTGGCGTCATGCGCGTGAGCTGAAGGCCACAGCAGAACTGCCACAAGAAATGCCAAGCGCATAAATGCTTAGCGCCCACGCAAAATTTAAGAACACGAGTACCGAATCATGAGCATTGAAATCAGAAATATTCACAAACAGTTTGGCGACTTCCAAGCGCTGGGCGATGTGAGCCTGGACATTCACTCTGGCGAGTTGATCGCCTTGTTGGGCCCATCGGGCTGCGGCAAAACCACTTTGTTGCGCATCATTGCGGGTTTAGAGACCGCAGATGCAGGCACGATTTTGTTCAGTGGTGAAGACACCACCCATGTCCATGTGCGCGAGCGCCAAGTGGGTTTTGTGTTCCAACACTACGCCTTGTTCCGACACATGACCGTGTTTGAAAACGTGGCCTTTGGCTTGCGCGTGAAGCCGCGCAGCGAACGCCCAAGCGAAGAACAAATCAAAAAGAAGGTGCACGACTTGTTGAGCCTCGTGCAACTCGATTGGTTGGCTGATCGCTACCCCTCGCAACTCTCTGGCGGTCAACGCCAACGCATTGCCTTGGCACGCGCCTTGGCGGTGGAGCCCAAAGTGTTGTTGCTGGACGAACCCTTTGGTGCGCTGGATGCGAAAGTTCGCAAAGAGCTGCGTCGCTGGTTGCGCCGCTTGCACGACGACTTGAATGTGACCACCATCTTCGTGACGCATGACCAAGAAGAAGCTCTTGAAGTGGCCGACCGCGTGGTGGTGATGAACAAAGGCAATGTGGAGCAAGTGGGCAGCCCGCAAGAGGTTTGGGAACACCCCGCCAGCCCATTTGTGTATGGCTTCTTAGGTGATGTGAACTTGTTCCATGGCCGCGCCCATGAAGGCGAAATGCACATCGGTGTGGAAGACCAAACTGTGCGCGTAGCCAGCCCTGAGCACCATGCCGCACAAGACGCCAAAGCGTTTGCCTATGTGCGTCCGCACGATTTGGATGTGCGTCGTTACACATCCGGTGACGAAGGCATCGTGGCGCAACTGACCCGCGCCATCGTGGTGGGACCGATTGCGCGTTTGGAATTGGTCGCGGCTGAAGGTGACAGCCCGTCGAATCAGCAGATCATTGAAGCGCAAATCCCTGCATCGCAGTTTTACGAGCAGGGATTTACAGAAGGCGAGGCTTTGGTGCTCACACCGCGCAAAGCGCGGGTGTTCGTCGCGTAAAGCGCGTCTGAGCGCTTGGCTTAAACGTACTGCTTGAGCCAAGCGACAGCGCGGCTCCAGCCGTCAGTTGCAGGGGCCGCACGGTAGCTCGCGCGGTAGTCGGCGTGAAACGCGTGCGGCGCTTCTGGGTACAACACAAACTCTGAGACTTTGGCTGCTTTGTTGCCTTTGGCAGCAGCTTGCGCCAAGGCTTCTTTCATGTGGTTGATCGATGTGACAGGGATGCCCGTGTCGGCACCGCCGTACAAGCCTAGGACGGGGGCTTTCAAAGACGCCACCAAGTCGATGGGATGTTTGGGGTTGTTGGCATTGGTTTGACCCTCCATGCGACCATACCAAGCCACGCCAGCTTTGATCTTGGGGTTGTGCTCGGCATAGAGCCAGGTGATGCGACCGCCCCAGCAAAAACCTGTGATCGCTATTTTGTTGGCATGGCCGCCGTTTTGAGTGGCCCATTGCAAGGTGGCATCTAGGTCGGCCATCACTTGTGCATCCGGCACTTTGGAAATCAACTCAGCTTGCAGCTTGGCAATGTCTTTGAATTGGCTGGGGTCACCTTGGCGCACAAACAGTTCGGGGGCAATGGCCAGATAGCCCTCTTTGGCGAGGCGTCGTGTCACATCGGCAATGTATTCCTGTACGCCAAAAATCTCAGAAATCACCAACACCACCGGCAAATTGGTTTTGCCTGCAGGGGCAGAGCGGTAGGCGGGAATTTTGAAACCATTCACCTCGATTTCAACCCGACCTGTGGTTAAGCCTTCGGCGGATGTGTGAACCGCAGTTTGTGCCATCAATGGCATGGCCGCCGTGGCATAACCCATGCCCAGTGCTGTCTGCAACGCCAAGCGACGTGTGGGTGTGTGTGAGGCGTCGGTGCTGTTCAGTAGGGCGTGGGTGTCTTCGATGTGGTTGAGGTTCATGGAGCAGCCTTTGGCGGTTGAGATGAAGTGGAGGAGTCTAGAGCTAAACAATAATAGGGGCTTATTGAGAGATGAATGATGACAATTGATTGGCTTAATTTCACACCGCTGTCATCGCTGGCAGGTGGCTTATTGCTTGGTATAGCCGCTTCGTTGCTGTTTATTTACAGCGGACGAATTTTGGGAATCACGGGCATTTTGGAGGGGCTTTTGCCTCCTAAGTTGGGTGATACCGCATGGCGATTTGCATTCTTGCTGGGCTTGATGGTGTCCCCGTTGGTGGGGCAGTGGTTGTTGCCTGTCGATGCGCTGCATGCGCCACAGATCGATGCAAGCTGGCCGATGTTGATTTTGGCGGGCCTGCTGGTTGGTGTGGGCACGCGTTGGGGGGCTGGTTGCACCAGCGGTCACGGAATTTGTGGTCTGAGTCGCTTGTCGCTGCGGTCCTTGATTGCAACCCTGTCGTTCATGGCCACAGGTTTTTTGACCGTGTTTGTGATCCGTCACGTCCTCTGAGGGAGATGCATCTTGCAACGTTTGATTGAATTTTGTGCAGGCCTGATTTTTGGTTTGGGTCTTTTGCTGTCTGGCATGACAGATCCGTCGAAAGTACAAGCCTTTCTAGATCTTGCTGGCCAGTGGGATCCGTCCTTGGCATTCGTCATGGGCGGCGGCGTGTTGATGGCAATGTTGGGATTTGGGATTGCCAAAAGAAAAAATAAGAGCTTGTCTGGCCAAGTATTTCATTGGCCAGAGCTGCGCCACGTCGATCGTGCCTTAATTTTGGGAAGCTTAATTTTTGGCATCGGCTGGGGCTTGGCTGGCTTTTGCCCGGGGCCAGCACTGGTGTCCATGGCCTCAGGCGAAGTCAAAGCTGTCGTGTTTGTGCTGGCGATGCTTTCAGGCATCGTGTGGTTTGATCGAATCACTCGGCGCGCTCAGGAACCCCTAGCTTGCGCAAAAGACTGCCCATAGGACAGAAGTTGGTGAATCCAAACTGAAATAAGTTCAAACCCACAAACGCAGTGAACGCGAGCGCCCATCGTGAGATGAACACCGGGCTTCCTTCAACACCAAGTGCCAAAGAAATCATGATGAATAGTCCGGCAAAGATGCGGATGTAACGTTCGATGGTCATAGAGACTCCTTTTTAAAAATGAAATTTGAAGGGTGAGGGCTACTTCAACAAAGCATTCACAGTTTGTAGTTGTTGCTCGTCAAGCGTCCCGCTGACGGCATACAAGCGCAATTGGTCGATGACTGTTTGGATACGAAGTTGCAGCAGTGCCAACTCGGCTTGTGCGGCATCATGC
>Ga0213920_1000988_pt1 | contig 17313 bp, 17 predicted proteins | sample McNCre1117MG_FD_161054 | JGI IMG/M metagenome (GOLD analysis project Ga0213920, IMG submission 161054) | Freshwater microbial communities from McNutts Creek, Athens, Georgia, United States - 11-17 MG | ecosystem: Environmental > Aquatic > Freshwater > Creek | place: USA: Georgia | collected...
CCATGGCGCACAAAGTGGGCGTGTCGGTGGAAGGCGAATTGGGTTGCTTGGGCAACTTGGAAACGGGCGAAGCCGGTGAAGAAGACGGCATTGGCGCCGTGGGCAAACTCGACCACAGCCAAATGTTGACCGACCCCGAAGAAGCCGCGCAGTTTGTGAAAGCCACGCAGCTCGATGCCTTGGCCATTGCCATCGGCACCAGCCACGGCGCCTACAAGTTCACACGCGAGCCCACCGGCGACATCTTGGCCATCAGCCGCGTCAAAGAAATTCACGCGCGCATCCCCAATACCCACTTGGTCATGCACGGCTCAAGCAGCGTGCCGCAAGATCTGTTGGCCATCATCAACCAATACGGCGGCAAGATGAAAACGACGTTTGGCGTGCCTGTGTCTGAAATTCAAGAAGCCATCAAGCACGGCGTGCGCAAGGTCAACATCGACACCGACATTCGCTTGGCCATGACGGCGGCGGCTCGCAAGTTCATGTTTGAGAACCCAGAAAAGTTTGATGCACGCGAATGGCTCAAGCCCGCCCGCGAAGCCGCGATGAACATTTGCAAGCAACGCTATTTGGAATTCGGTTGCGAAGGCCAAGGAAGCAAGATCAAGGGCGACAGCCTGCAAGTCGTGGCGGCCAAGTACGCCAAGGGCGAACTCGCTCAGTTGGTGAAATAACTCATGACAGCACTCCACACCTCTGCGCTCACTTCTTTACCTTTGCTCGCACGCGGCAAAGTGCGCGACAACTACGCCGTGGGCGATGACCGCATCTTGATGGTGGCCTCAGACCGCATCAGCGCGTTTGACGTCATCATGGGCGAGGCCATTCCCGGCAAGGGCGAATTGCTCACCAAGATGGCTTTGTTTTGGTTTGGCAAGCTCGGCCACATTTGCCCCAACCACCTGACCGGCGAAGCGCCTGAGAGCGTGGTGAGCGCCGACGAAGTGGCCCAAGTCACAGGCCGCTCCATGTTGGTCAAACGCTTGAAGCCCATCCCCGTCGAGGCCGTGGTGCGTGGCTACTTGGCTGGCAGCGGCTGGCAGGAATACCAAGAGAACCAAGCCGTGTGCGGCGTCAAGCTGCCCAAGGGCTTGAAGAACGCCAGCAAGTTGCCAGAGCCCATCTTCACGCCCGCCGCCAAAGCAGCCGTGGGCGACCACGACGAGAACATCACGTACGAACAAGTGGTCGAGATGATTGGCGGCAGCTTGGCCGAAAAAATCAAAACCGTCAGCATCGCACTCTATGAAACCGCGCGTGACGTGGCAGCGGCCAAAGGCATCATCATTGCCGACACGAAGTTTGAGTTTGGTTTGGATGCCAACAACGACTTGGTGTTGATGGACGAGGTGCTCACCCCCGATTCGTCGCGCTACTGGCCCGTTGAGGGGTATGAGCAGAGCTTCAAAGCCGGTGTGAACCCACCGAGCTACGACAAGCAGTTCTTACGCGACTGGCTGGAAACCGCCCAAGTGCAAGGCAAGCCTTGGAGCAAATCACCCCCCGCGCCGCATTTGCCGCAAGAGGTGATTGCTCAAACCGCCGCCAAGTACCAAGAGGCTTGGGAACGGTTGAAGGACTGAAGCCTTTACTGCGATCAGTTCAACGCCATGCTGAGCTTGCGGCGGTAGCGAGAAATCAATTCCAACACGGGGTCTTCTTGCACTGCAGCTTTGCCAGTTAACTCGATGCCGCCTGCGGATTTGCCGAAGGCGGCATCGTCCGTTTTGGGCTTGGGGGGTGTCATGAGCTCCAAGATGGACACATAGGTTTTACGCGCTACGTCGTTGTTCCATGTTTTGTCGCGCATGATGATTTCGAGCAACTCGTCCATCGCGGCTTCAAACAACTCAGCGGCAATCAGCACGCGGGCTTTGGCCAAGCGGGTATCGAAATCGCGTTTGTTTTGGGCGATGGCGGCATCAAACTGCTCAAAGCTCCAGCTCGCACGCTCGTCGGTGGCCACAAACAGCAAGGCTTGCAGCCAGTAGTTGAGGGCGTCAAAGCGCAGTTGCAGCGGAATTTCACTGAGCTTAGGCGCTAATGCGGCTTGCGCTTCTTCCAGCTCGCCCACAGAAATCAACAACTTGACCAAGTTGTAACGGGTTTCATCGTCAGCCGTGTTGAGGCTCAAAGCCTCTTGCAGCTTGGCGATGGCGGCTTGCGCGTCACCCGCTTCAATGAGTTGTTCGGCTTCTTGCGCATCGGCTTGTGCAGCCACTTCGTTGTCGGACGGTAAATGCTTGTCCAAAAACTCGCGTACTTTGCCTTCGGGCAACGCCCCCATAAAGCCGTCCACAGGGCGGCCGCCCATCAGCAAGATGCATGTGGGCAGGCTCTTCACGCCAAACGCGCCGGCCAGTTGCTGCTCGGTGTCGGCGTTGATCTTGACCAGTTTGAAACGGCCTGCGTAGTCGGTCTCTAGTTTTTCGAGCACGGGGCCGAGTGATTTGCAGGGGGCGCACCAGTCGGCCCAAAAGTCCACTAGCACAGGGGTGGTTTGTGAGGCGGCAATCACATCGGCCTCGAAATTTTCCATCGTCACATCAATCATGGGGGTCCCGTTTAAAATTCGTTTTTGCTCACACACAGCCTTCATCATGACCCAGTGCCAAGTCGGTGTCGTCATGGGTTCCAATTCTGATTGGGACACCATGCAACATGCAGCCCAGATTCTCCAAGAATTTGGCGTCTCTTTTGAAACCCGCGTCGTTTCAGCCCACCGCATGCCTGACGACATGTTTGCCTACGCTGAAAGCGCGCAAGGTCGTGGCTTGCGCGCCATCATCGCAGGTGCGGGCGGTGCAGCGCATTTGCCCGGCATGATCGCCGCTAAAACCATCGTGCCAGTGTTGGGTGTGCCCGTGGCCAGCAAACATTTGCAAGGCGTGGATTCCTTGCACAGCATTGTGCAAATGCCCAAAGGCATTCCAGTGGCCACCTTTGCCATTGGCAATGCTGGCGCGGCCAACGCGGCCTTGTTTGCCGTGGCTTTGTTGGCGTCGACCGATGCGGCATTGGCTGAAAAGCTGCAAGCCTTCCGCGTGGCGCAAACCGAAGTGGCGCGCAACATGGCTTTGCCTTCGCACGTATGAACCAACCCTTAAAACCTTTGCTGCCCGGCTCGACCTTGGGCGTGTTGGGCGGTGGTCAGCTGGGGCGTATGTGGGCCCATACCGCGCAACGCATGGGTTACACCACGGCGGTGCTCGACCCCGATGCACAAAGCCCCGCGGGCTTGGTGAGCCATCACCACATCCACGCCGACTACTTAGACGCGGCAGGCTTGAAGCAACTCGCTGCCGTATGCCAAGCGGTGACCACCGAGTTCGAGAACGTGCCCGCCGATGCGCTGGGGCAACTCGCCGCCGTGCTGCCCGTGTCGCCTGCTGCCTCTGCCGTGGCCGTGGCGCAAGACCGTGCGCGTGAGAAAGCCCACTTTGTAACCTGCGGTGTGCCCGTGGCCCCGCATGCAGTGATCGACACGGCCGAGCAATTGGCAGCCTTATTGGCGGGGACGGCGGGCGCAGTCGTGGCCGACGACTTGCTACCTGGTATTTTGAAAACCTCTCGCATGGGCTACGACGGCAAAGGGCAATTGCGCGTGAGCACGCGTGACGAGCTCAACGCGGGTTGGGCCAAGCTTGGAAGTGTGCCTTGTGTGCTGGAAAAAATGCTGCCCTTGGCCAGCGAGTGTTCGGTCATCGTGGCGCGTGGCCGCGATGGCACGATGGTGAACTTGCCCGTGCAACGCAACCTGCACCGCGACGGCATCTTGGCTGTGACAGAAGTGTTTGCGGGCAACGTACCTGAAGCGCTGGCCAACCAAGCCATCGCCGCCGCCAAAGCCGTGGCGCAAGAGCTGAACTATGTGGGTGTGTTGTGCGTCGAGTTTTTTGTAATCGCAGACGGCAAGCTGGTGGTCAACGAAATCGCGCCTCGCCCCCACAACAGCGGCCACTACAGCCAAGACGCGTGCGATGTGTCGCAGTTCGAGCTGCAAGTGCGCACCATGGCCGACTTGCCTTTGACGCAGCCGCGTTTGCACAGCGCCGCGTTCATGCTTAATCTGCTGGGTGATTTATGGTTTGAGAATCCCAACGCTTCACAAGTCGAACCTGCATGGCCCCAGGTCCTGGCGTTGCCTGGTACACACTTGCATTTGTACGGCAAGCACGAAGCGCGCGTGGGCCGCAAGATGGGCCATCTCAACATCACCGCTGCCACGCCAGAGGCCGCGCATGCTGTGGCTTTGCAAGCGGCTGCCATTTTGGGCATCGCGCCGTTTTGATGGCCGTGTGCCATCACGCACAGTTCGTCGCGCGCTAAAAGTAAAGCTTCATGATTCTCAACGGCCAACTCTCCACATCCATTTCCGCTGCAGCGCAAGCCTTGCAGCGCGGAGAGTTGTTGGGGTTGCCCACGGAGACGGTGTACGGCTTGGCCGCCGACGCAGGCAACGACGCCGCTGTGGCCAAAATTTTCGAAGCCAAAGGCCGCCCCGCCAACCACCCGCTCATCGTGCATGTGGCCAGCGCGCAAGGCGTGCAGCGCTTTGCCAGCCATGTGCCTGACTTTGCGCAAAAGCTCATTGACGCGTTTTGGCCCGGCCCTTTGACCCTCATCTTGCCGCGCCGCCCTGAGGTGGCTGCGGTGGCTGCAGGTGGTCAAAATTCGGTGGGTCTGCGTTGCCCTTCGCATCTAACAGCGCAGGCTGTGTTGCAAAGCGCCGAAGCCTTGGGTGTGTTTGGCGTGGCCGCGCCCAGCGCCAATTTGTTTGGCCGCGTCAGTCCCACCACCGCTGCGCATGTGGCGGGGGAATTTGGTGACGACTTGCTCATCATCGATGGCGGCGCTTGTGAGGTGGGCATCGAGTCCACCATCGTCGACTGCACCCGTGCCGCACCCGTGCTACTGCGCCCTGGTGTGCTGACGCCCCAGCAGCTGAGCGATGCTTGCGGTGTGACGGTTATCACACCCAATGCGCCCGATGCCGATGCGCCGCGCGCCTCTGGTACGTTGGAATCGCATTACGCGCCCAATGCCAGAGTGCAGCTGATGACGGCCAGCGACATACAACAGGCCATTCAAACCTCGCCCCTCCAAGGTGCTAACGATGCGGCGTTCCCAACAACAGCCATATGGTCCCGCAACCCTGTGCACGTCTCTGTGGCGCAAGCGCATCTGTTTAAGTTGCAAAGCATGCCGTTGGAAGCCCAAGACTGCGCCCACCAACTATTCGCCCAATTGCGCGACTTCGATGCTCAAGGCGTCGCACGCATTTGGGTCGAAGCCCCACCCCAAACCCCTGAATGGGATGGCGTGCGTGACCGTTTGACGCGGGCCGCTACACCAACTCGTTAAACTAACGCGGAACTCAAAGAGAGCCTGTGATGAACCCAATTTTTAGCCGAATTTTTAAAACCCTTTGCACGGTGGCCGTGGTGGCAATGTTGTCTGCATGTGGATCTAGTAGCACTGTGGACCCATTCACGCCAACGCGTGTGATCGGTTTGGGGGATGCGTATAACGATGTGGGCTCTGCTGGAGGCCCCTTCACAGTTAGAGGTACGAATGAGGTGGCCACGGTTGTTGAACAATTGGCTGCTTATTTTGGCGTGGGGTCTTCAGGAACATTCAAAACAGGTACCGCGGCGCTGCCATCGACTGGTATTTTTAGCTATGCAGTAGCAGGCTCGACCATCAGTGGTGGTTCTAACACGCACTCGCTTGAAGAGCAAATTAGCATGGCCATCGCAGGTGTGGGTGGTAGTTTTTCAGATGGAGACTTGATTGTTGTCTCTGCAGGAACGTGGGACATCGTGAACAGAACAGATGCAAGTCAGGTGACAAGAGATGCCTATGTGTCACTGATTGAATCCTTGGTTGCCCATAACGCCAAGCATGTGCTGGTGATGCAACCTCTAGAAGTTGCGACAACTCCTTTTGGCTACGCTTCTGTAAATACAACGCCGTACTCTGCAACTGCTGCGAATGACTTTATAGCTTACGCAAAAGGAAGTTTGCAAAGCTATGTTTCGAACCAAGGACTGAAATCCAATCCCATTATTTATGGAGGGGCTGGTTTATCTTCAGATTTCAACATTTATACGTCTATAAGCCCTGCAACTGTTGGCATATTTACGGCGGTGAGTGGCACTAGTGTTTCATACGGCTCATTCACAGCGACTAACGGTACAAGTGTTCCATACTGTCCTAATTGGACGGCTTCGCCAGCGGCTGTGCCCGTTAGCGTCCCGACAGCTTTTCTCGGGTGTTCAACAATTGGCGGCGATACCACAAACACTACGAACTACGACACCACGTTGTTTGCAGACGGCCTCAACTTAACGCCAGCAGGTAACCGTTGGGTGGCTGGTTATTTGTACAACGCTACAGCCCAAGGCTGGCGTTAATCGTTCGCACATGCATTGTGCTCAACGCATAATGCGTAAAGTAAACGCTCTGACATCCCCAACGAAATGCCTCTCGCATTGCGGGTCTTGAAGGTCAGCCATGCTTGCGGCACAAAGCTCGCGGTGGTCCGAGAAGCAGCGGCATAGCCGACCCATTCGGTGTAACTCATTCGAGGCTTTCTAAATTAAGGCTGCTTAGCCGCCCAGTCAATCATGGCGTCTAGCGCAGGGCGTGCGGCGTTGGCATTGGTGTGGTGCAAGATAGCCACCACCACCAAGCGTTTGCCGCTGGCCGTATCCACAAAGCCCGCCACACCCGCCACGTCACGCAAGCTGCCCGTTTTTAAATGGGCGCTGGCTTGTGCTTTGCTTCGTTTCATCGTGCCGTCTATGCCTGTGACCGGCAGTGAGCTCATCAACTCAGACATGGTGGGCGATGCCCACGCCACTTGTAGTAAACGCGCCAAGGCTTGTGCGCTGATGCGTTCTTCGCGGCTCAGGCCCGAGCCGTTGTCAAAAGTGGGCATGTCGCCGCCCACACGCTCGCGCCACCAGCGTTGCATGACTTCGCGTGAGGCCTCAAAGCTGCCTACGCCGCGTTGTTGTTGGCTGAGTGTGAGGAACACATGCTGCGCCATCACGTTGTTGCTGTATTTGTTGATGTCGCGGATGGTCTCTGCCAAGCTAGCAGACTCCACATTGAATGCAGGCTGCAAGTTGTCTGGCACATTGCCTTCGCGGACTTGGCCGCTCAAGTGGCCGCCGAGTTGCTGCCACATGCCTGCGATGGCGCGTTGTGCAAATTGCTGAGGCGCGGCGTAGGCGATGGGCCACATTTTTTCGCCACACACGACGGGGAAGTTGCCAGCAAAGCGCACGCGCATGGGGTCAGTCCAGTCGGCGCGTAGGGCGCTGCGGTAGTCGTTGCAATCGCCATTGCTCAGTGGGACGGTGACGGGGAACTGCACGCCAGCCAGTGGTGGCTCTACTTGCACACGCGCCACGTTGGCGGCGCGGTCGGGCACAAACTGGATGAGTAGCGATTTGAAGTTGAGCAGCAATGCATCGGGCGCGGCGTTGTAGGGGCGCAGGGGCTCGCCATCAAAGCTGGCGGCGTCGCGTGTGGGTACGTCAAACGCGCTGCGATCAAGCACGATGTCGCCTTGAATTTTGTGGATGCCTAGGCCTTGGATGCGGCGCATCAACAGCCACAAGCGTTCCACAACCAAACGTGGGTCGCCGCTGCCCTTGATGAAGACATTGCCTTGCAACACGCCGTCGCGCACGGGACCATCCACATACACAGGCGTGCGCCACACAAACGCGGGCCCCAAGGTGTCGAGTGCCGCGGTGGTTGTGGTGAGCTTCATCAGCGAAGCGGGGTTGACGCGAACTTGCGCTTGGTGGCTTAGGCGTGGTGTGCTGCTGGCGCTGGTGTCAACCACCATCACGTGAAAGTTCTCGTTTGGCACTTTGGCCCGTTGCAGCGCGACTTGTACTTCGGCGGGGAGTTGGCCAATGTCGCCTTCGGTGTGTTTGGGTGGTTCGCTGCGCACAGCTTTGGAGTGCGGTGCTGCGTTCGCGTGCAGCGCACTTGCCGCTAAAGCAACGGCCAAAATAAAGCGCAAATGTATTGAACGGAAATAGGTCATGCGCAGAGAGATCATGGGCAAATTATCACGGCTGGGATAATCACGCCATGCATAACAACCAGTGGCTGGCCTTAGAGACCAGCACCGACACCCTTTCTCTCGCGGTTTCACGCGGCACGCAAACGTGGACGCACACCAGCGCTGGTGGGGCGCTCACTTCCACCCACATGATTCCGCAAACCTTGGGGCTTTTGAAAGAGGCTGGGCTGGCGTTAACCGATTTGCAAGCGGTGGTGTTCGGCCGTGGGCCAGGCGCGTTCACGGGCTTGCGCACCGCCTGCTCGGTGGCGCAGGGCTTGGCCTTTGGCGCTGACTTGCCCGTGTTGCCGATTGACACTTTGTTGGCCGTGGCCGAAGAGGCGCGGGCCGCCAGCGTGACACCCGTGACACGCGTGTTGGCTGTGATGGATGCGCGCATGGAGCAGGTGTATGCGGCGGCATACGAGTTCACGCCTAGCGGTCTCGATGCCGCAGTTTCTGGCGCTGACGACGCTATTTGTACGCTAGGCACTTGGCGCTGCGTGCAAGCCCCCGAGCTATACAGCCCCGAAGCGCTGCATTGGCCCACCGATTGGACAAATGATGCAGTCCTTGAAAGCGCAGAGGGCAGCGTACCCGACGCACCAAGTGCAGGCCCTGTTTTCATCGCCGCAGGCAATGCGTGGCCTGTTTATGCAGGCCGCTGGCCCGCCGCGTTGACCGTGCCGCAGGTGATGGCCTTGCCTACTGCCGCCGCGCTGTTGCGCTTGGCCCCCGCAGCGTGGGCTGCAGGTGCAGCCGTACCGCCCGAGGAAGCGCTGCCGCTGTACATCCGCGACAAAGTGGCGCAGACCACGGACGAGCGCATGCACATCAAAGCGCAGCAAGCTGAGCAAGCGGCACAACTCGCGCATCTGAATGAAGCCAGCAAAGCCGCTTCACCGACAATCACGCCCTGACTTTTCTCCGCCCATCCCTCTTCCGATGAACACCGCTGTGAAACCCGAAGTACGCCTAGAGCCGCTGACCGAAGCGCTGCTTGACGATGTGCTGCGCATCGAAAACAGCGCCTACGCCCACCCATGGACGCGTGGCAACTTTGCGGATTCGATCAAGTCGGGCTACCAGTTGCTGGCGCTGATGGGCGGCAACACCTTGATTGGCTACTTTGTGGCCATGGAGGGTGTGGAGGAAGTGCATTTGCTCAACATCACCGTGGCACCGGAGTTTCAGGGCCAAGGCTACGGCGTGCTCATGCTCGATGCCTTGTCGGTGTGGGCGCGCAGCCGCGACGCCAAATGGCTGTGGCTAGAGGTGCGTGTGGGCAACACCCGTGCCATGCAGGTGTATGAGCGCTATGGCTACGCCAGAGTGGGCGAGCGCAAAAACTATTACCCCGCCGACCACGGCCAACGCGAGCACGCGGTGGTCATGTCGCTGAAGCTGTAAGCTTGCTGCCTATGACAGACACACTGCACCTCGACAAACGTCAACGCGCCATGCTGGCCGAGATGGGCGTGCGCGTGTGGTCGCCCATGTCTGAAGCGACTGTCATGGGCGCGCCTGCGGTGGAAACTTTGGTCGTTGACACATCGGCCTCTGCCCCAGCCGATGTGGTGATGCAAGCTCACGCAGAAGAAGCGCACAGCTTTGCCGCCGCCAGCGAGCTGGCCACACAAGCCATTGCTAACGCAGCGGGCTACGAACAAGCCGCACGACAAATGCCTGCGCCCATTGCCAAGGCCCAACCCGAAGTTGCACCCATCCTCATTCAACGCCCCGAAGGCATTGACCAAATGGATTGGTCAGCCTTGCACAGCACGGTGTCGGCCTGCCAAGCCTGCACCTTGTGTGGCTCTCGCCAAAACACCGTGCTTGGTGTGGGTGCACCCGCTCTTGAGGGCGAAGCCCCACAGGTAGATTGGCTCATCGTGGGCGAAGCCCCGGGCGAGAACGAAGATTTGCAAGGTGAGCCCTTTGTGGGCCAAGCCGGCAAGTTACTGGACAACATGCTGGGCGCCATGAAGCTCTCACGCACAGGCGCTCGCACGGCAGAGTGCGGCGGCGTGTACATCGCCAACGTGCTCAAGTGCCGCACACCTGGCAATCGCAACCCCAAGCCTGAAGAAGTAGCGCAGTGCCTGCCCTACCTAGAGCGTCAAGTGGCCTTGCTTAAGCCGAAAATGATTTTGGCCATGGGCCGCTTTGCGGTGCAGGCCTTGTTGCGTGACACCCTGCCTGAAGTTGAAACCACGCCGCTGGGCAAACTGCGTGGCCGCGTTTACCAATACCAAAACGTGCCGGTGGTGGTGACTTACCACCCCGCCTATGTGCTGCGCAATTTACCGGAGAAGGCCAAGGTGTGGGCGGACCTTTGTTTGGCCATGGCGCAACTGCGCGGGGTCGAAGAAAACAATCAGGGGTAAAGGCCTCGCAATTCGCGCGCTTGCAAGATACGCGTGCAAGCCACGATGAAGGTTGCCGTACGCAAGCTGACGTTGTGCGTTTGCGCGGTGTCCCAAATGTGTGCAAACGCGCCGCGCATGATCTTGACTAATCGGAGATTAATTTCATCCTCGCTCCAAAAGAAGCTGGAGAAATCTTGCACCCATTCAAAGTAGCTCACAGTGACGCCACCAGCGTTGGCAATCACATCGGGCACCAGTAAAACATTTCGCTCAGCCAAGATGTCATCGGCCTGTGGGGTGGTTGGACCATTGGCCCCTTCGATGATCAGACGTGCACGAATTTTGGGGGCGTTCTCTTCGGTGATTTGTTGCTCCAGCGCCGCAGGGATCAAGATGTCGCAGTCAACCTCCCAAAATTGATTCGGCACGAGGCGCTCAGCGCCCGGAAAACCAGCGACACCACCGGTGGTTTTGACGTGCGCCTGTAGCTGCGCCACATCCAATCCGGCGGGGTTGTACAGCGTATCGGTGTGGTCTTGCACGGCTACCAAACGTGCGCCGGCCTCTACAAACAACTGGGCTGCGATGCCGCCCACATTGCCAAAGCCCTGTACTGCCAAACGTGCGCCTGTTATTTCAAGACCTATGTTGTGAGCGGCCGCTGCGCCGACGGTGAACACGCCACGTCCCGTGGCCTCGCGACGTCCTAGTGAGCCGCCCAAGGCGATGGGTTTGCCGGTCACCACGCCCGTGGCGGTGCTGCCTTCGTTCATGGAGTAGGTGTCCATCATCCACGCCATCACCCGTTCGTCGGTGTTCACGTCGGGTGCCGGAATGTCTTTGGTCGGGCCGATGATGACGCCAATCTCGCTGGTGTAGCGTCGTGTGATGCGTTCTAATTCGCCGCGCGAGAGTGTGCGCGGATCGACGCGAACACCGCCCTTGGCGCCACCGAAAGGCAGATTGACCCCCGCATTTTTGACCGACATCCAAGCCGATAGCGCCATGACTTCTGAAAGCGTCACGTCTTGGTGAAAACGCACCCCCCCTTTGCCGGGGCCGCGTGAGGTGTTGTGTTGCACACGATAGCCTTCAAAGTGCGCGATGGTGCCGTTGTCCATTTCAATCGGTACATCCACAATCAAAATTCGTTTGGGGCGTTTGAGGGTTTCAATCCAACGGGATAAATTGCCTAAGTACGGCGCCACGCGATCGACTTGCTGCAAGTAGGTACCCCAAGGCCCCGGTTCGTTCGCGTGCAAATAAGACGGGAGCGCATGAGTGCTAGAACGTATGGAAGACATTTGAATTTCCTTCTTGAGGTGGGTGGCAGATGTTGGGTAGCTTAGGGATTTCAAGCTGTCATGTCCAAGGCCAAGTTCGAGTGAACTCATGCAAGACTGGCATACGGAGGATGGAGCGCGGCGGTGTCTGCGCCGCATAATGACAGTCATGGAAACAAAGTGGTTAGAAGATTTCGTCAGCTTGGCGCAGACGAGAAGCTTCAGTCAATCGGCCAAATTGCGGCATGTCACGCAGCCTGCTTTTTCACGTCGCATTCAAGCACTGGAGGCGTGGGCGGGTGTTGATTTGGTGGATCGCAGCTCTTATCCGACGCGCCTCACCGTGGCTGGACAGACCTTGCATGCGCAGGCAATTGACATGTTGCAAACGCTGCAGACTTCTCGTGCCATGTTGCGAGGACATGCGTCAAACAACCAAGGTGTGGTGGAGTTTGCCGTGCCTCACACGCTTGCCCTCACATTTTTCCCCAGTTGGATTGCGGGTCTGCAGCACCAGTTCGGAGAAATTAAAAGTCGTTTGACGGCGTTGAATGTGCATGATGCTGTGCTTCGGTTGGTCGAGGGTGGATGCGATTTTTTGATCGCGTATCACCACCCCTCGCAACCCTTGCAACTCGATCCTGACCGCTTTGACATGGCCGTATTGGGGCAGGAGTTGTTAGCCCCGTTTGCCAAAGTTTCAGAATCTGGGCAGTCGCTCTTCGAGTTACCCGCCAGTGTGCGCAAGGCCACCCCTTACTTGGCGTATGCATCAGGCGCTTACTTAGGTCACGTCGTCGAGTTTTTATTGAATGACATAAAAACCTCGGTGCACTTGCACCGTGTTTATGAAACAGATATGGCTGAGAGCTTGAAGGCGATGGCATTAGAAGGCCACGGTGTGGCGTTTCTGCCGCTGAGCGCGGTTCAGAAAGAAGTGCGTGAACAAAAACTGGTTCAAGTGCGTTTGCCAAAAGGACCGTCTTTAGAGGTCGTGATGGAGATACGCGTTTACCGAGAAAAACCGCCATCGTTTCAGCCGAGGCATGAAATGGCGAACTTGCTTTGGCAACATCTGGGCCATCAATAGGCTCGTGCAAGCCGTGATGCAAATTTCGCATACCTCCATTTTATGGAGGCGCCTTTTTGTTTGCGTTTTGTCTCTTGTATTGGCATTCGTGTTGGTTTGGTGAACTTCGGGCGAGCGGGTTTGCGTTGGCTTGCGCTAGCAACAGGCGGACAGTTGTCTTCTTAGTCGCTGCATCGCTTGCGTACCAACAGTCCAAACCAAACTTTTGCAAGCCTCTGCCCACAGCGAGCTCAGAAAAACCTAAGAAGTCTTAGCAGGCCACAACACAGAAGCAATGGCCACCACCATCAGCACCACAGCCGTCCAGTCTTGCCAGTGCAGCACCTCACCCAGCCACCACGCACCGCTGAACACGCCCAACACCGGAATGAACATCACGCTCAAGGTTGATGCCACAGGGGGTAGTCCACGTGCCAGTGTCAGCCACGCCGCTTGCGCAAACGCAAACACCCCCAGCCCGTTGTAGAGAATTGCCCATTGCGTGCTCTCGGCGGGCATTTGCCAACGGTCTTGCTCAAACACATAGGCCAGCACCGTGAGTAACACCGTAGTCATGCTGGTCATCCAAAACGCGATGGCCAGCGTGGGCACGGGCATTGGTGTGTGGCGCAAGCGCTGCGTGCCATACGCCCAAGTGGCTGCAGCCACCAACACCATCAACACCCAAAACGGTTGGCCCGAGAGGTGGTTCAGCTCGTTCCACAACAACAGCAACACGCCCACGCCCGCTGCGGCCACGCCCAACCATTGACGTGCACGTAACGGCGCGTTGAACCACAGCACTCCACAAATCGCCGAGAAGATGGGCATGGTGTAGCCCAAGATGGCGGCGCGTCCGCTGGACAGCATGGGCAGCGCCAAGATGACCAACACATGCCAAATGAACATGTTGAAAACAGCCAGTGTGAATAGCTCGCGCCAATGTGCGCGGGGGATACGCAGCGGTACTTTCATCAACACCAAAGCCAGCCCCAATATGGGTAAACCTATCAACATCGACAAGCTGCGAAACGTGAGCGGCGGAAAACCCGTGACGCCAAATTTCATGATGGGCCAGTTGATGCCCCACACCAAGGTGAGGGTGATGAGCGTCCAAAGTTGGCGGCGGGTGAGGCTAGGCAGGGCTGACATGGGGTGCATGGTAAGCCTTCTAAAATCTCCGCATGACCTTCCTTGACATGCTTGAGCGCGCAGAGCGCCAAAACGCCTCCATGCTTTGCGTGGGCCTTGACCCAGAACCCACCAAGTTCCCTGACCGCATCAAGGGCGACTCGAACAAGATTTACGATTTCTGCGCGGCCATCGTCGACGCCACGGCCGATGTGGTGAACAGTTTCAAACCCCAAATTGCCTACTTTGCTGCGCACCGCGCCGAAGGCCAGTTGGAGCGTTTGATGGAACACATGCGTCGCGTGGCCCCTCATGTACCCATCATCTTGGATGCCAAGCGTGGCGACATTGGCAGCACGGCCGAGCAATACGCCATCGAAGCTTTCGAGCGCTACGGTACCGACGCCGTGACCCTTTCGCCCTTCATGGGCTGGGACTCGGTGGCTCCGTATTTGAAGTACCACGGCAAAGGCGCATTCTTGTTGTGCCGCACCTCCAACCCCGGCGGTGACGACCTACAAAACCAACGCCTCGCGTCTGTCGAAGGCCAGCCCTTGATGTACGAACACATCGCCAAATTGGCCCAAGGTCCTTGGAACCTCAATGGCCAACTGGGCTTGGTGGTAGGGGCAACCTACCCCAAAGAAATTGAACGTGTGCGTGAGCTCGCACCCACTGTGCCTTTGCTCATTCCGGGCGTAGGCGCACAAGGCGGCGATGCGGTCGCTACTGTGAAAGCGGGCTTGCGTGTGAGCGGTGACACGACTACCGGCCCCATCATCGTCAACTCATCGCGTGCGATTTTGTATGCGTCTCAGGGTGACGACTTTGCAGAAGCTGCGCGACGTGTGGCCTTGCAAACGCGTGAGACATTGCAGGCTGCGAAAGCCGCTTAATTCTTAGCTTTGAGCGGATTGCGCGAACAACGCCAATCCGCGCTGCGCTTTGCTCGCATCCGATGGCGTGAGCACAATCGCACCGCTAGGCGTGTGGCGCAGCGCATCTGCCAGCGCATGCAGCGCCGCTTCAGGCCCACTCAGCAGCTCAAGCTCCAACTCCAAAATCGCTTCGCTCAAGTCCGCGCCCGGCACGCTGATGTGGCCAAGGTCTAGCGCCACTTCAATGCTTGCGCCGTTGTGCGTCAGTACCCAGCTGTGTCGCTCAAAGTCGGTACGAAACAGTGGCTTTAAATCAGTGCGCAAAGCCATCAACGATGCGGCCAATTCAGTGTCATCCACCAGCGCTGCAAAGTCCAACGCGCCTGGCGTGGTGGGCGCTTCCCACTCTTGGCGGCGCGACAGGCCGTTCTCGCTTTTGCCAGCGGTCTTCACGGTCAGCAGCCATTGTTCGCCCGCCAAACGTTCGCGCACAGCCATGCGGCGTTGTTTCAAATCGAGTGCTGGCGTATCAAAGTAGGTGTTGAGCAAGCGCTGCACTTTGGCAGGCGCGTTTAGCAGTGGGTGCTCCAACAGTGCGGGCACGTCTTGCTGGCGCAGGCTGAGTTTGAGTTCGGTTTCCATGTGGCGTGCTTGCTTTAAATGGCCTTAGTGAGTCTCATTGGGCCTCATTGGTTCAAGCTGCTGACGTGTCAAAGCGTTCGCGCAGGTGGGCCACGATCGCGTTTGAGTCTTGCAGCCAGCGCGTCTCGCCATTGGCTTCGGTGATTTTCAAACAAGGTCCTTTGGTGGCCCCGCTGCCTTGTTGCAGTTCGTCGCGGTTGGCTGCATTGTGTTGCGCATCGCGTTTTTCAATGGGCAGTGACAAGCGGCGCATTTCTTGGCGCACCTTGATACAAAACGGGCAAGTGCTGAACTGATACAGCGCCAAGCTTTGGCATTGCAGGTCCACCGCAGCTTGTGCCGCAGCGTCGCGCTGCATGCCCTCGGGGCTCGTGAGCCGCTCTTTGAGCAACAAGACGGGGCCCAGCACAAGGCGCAAGGTTTGGAAGAAGGCACGGATGACAGGTTTCATGGGGGTGAATGGTAAGGCTTGATGACGCGCCACCTCGGAGGTCGTGGACAATGGCATTTTTCATTCAGAGCCTAGCCATGCAGATCATCCAAGACACGGCCGTCACCCTCAAATACCAAGTCACTACACCCACAGGCAAGCCTTTTGACTCGGGACATTTGTCGTATTTGCACGGCGGCTATGAAAACATTTTTCCAAAGGTCGAAGCTGCACTCAATGGCCAAGCGGTGGGCTTTGCTGTCAAGCTGGATTTGAGTGCCGAAGATGCCTTTGGCGAGCGCGACGAATCGTTGGTGCGCGTCATCCCTAAAGCTGAATTTCCACCCGGCGTGAAAGTGGGCGGGCAGTTGCAAGGTGCGGGCGACGATGGGCAGCCGCGCGTGTTCAACGTGGTGAAGATCAAAGGCCCCGAAGTGCACCTAGATGGCAACCACGAGTTAGCGGGCCAAGCCCTGCGTTTCAGCTGCACCGTGACCGATGTGCGCACCGCCACGGCAGAAGAAATTGCCCACCGTCATGTGCATGGCGCACATGGGCATCGACATTAAGCTTGTGCAGTTTCGGTGGACATGGCAACAAATTAACTGGCGCAGAGTATGCCCATCAGATCGGTCAAGCCAATCGCGGTAGCTTCATGGCGCATGCCAAAACGCTCGGCGCCTGGGTACACCACATAGCGTTGCGACACACCTAAGTCATCGCATGCCACGCCAAAGCCTTTGCTCAATGCGGGCGCTGAACTGCGTTTGATTTCAATCGCCATCCATGGCTGACCTGCTCTTTCAAACAACAGGTCAATCTCTGCGCCCGTGTGTGTGCGGTAGGCGTAAGGCGTGCATTGCGGGCCTGCGGCGGCAATTAGGTTTTCAATGCAAAAGCCCTCGTAGCTGGGGCCGCACACAGGGTGCCCAGCGAGGTCGTCGAGTGTGCGCAAACCCAGCAGCGCATGCACCAAACCGCTATCACGCACAAACACCTTGGGCGCTTTGACCAAGCGCTTGCCCACGTTGCCACTCCAAGGGCGCAGCCGCCGCACCAGTTGCAGGTCTACCAACAAATCAATGTACCGACCAATAGCTGGGCTGGTGAGCCCCAAACTACTGGCCAAACGGGTTTGCTGCAACAGTGCGCCTTGCTGGTGTGCGAGCATGGTCCATAGGCGGCCCACTGTTTCGGCGGGCAGGCGTGGCGCAAACATGGGCACATCGCGTTGCAAGTAGCTGCGCACAAAGTCTTCGCGCCAGCCTAGGCTGGCCGCATCGTTGGCGGCTAACAAACTGTCTGGAAAGCCACCGCGCAGCCACAGTGCATCGGTGCTCATGCTTTGCCCTTGCAGCTCTTGCGCGTTCACGGGCGTGACCTCTAGATACGACACTCGCCCTGCCAGCGTTTCGCTGCTTT
>Ga0213920_1000989_pt1 | contig 17290 bp, 21 predicted proteins | sample McNCre1117MG_FD_161054 | JGI IMG/M metagenome (GOLD analysis project Ga0213920, IMG submission 161054) | Freshwater microbial communities from McNutts Creek, Athens, Georgia, United States - 11-17 MG | ecosystem: Environmental > Aquatic > Freshwater > Creek | place: USA: Georgia | collected...
GTACCCGCCCGTCGAGTCGACCGCTGCCATCTCGGTATCAGCGTCGTCGGCGCGCTGGATCGCGGTCGTCGGGGCGTCCGTGGCAGGTGCGCCAGAGAACTGCGCGAGCGAGGAGGCCGACGCGTTGTGCTCGACCCACTCGAGGTGGACGCGGCAGCCGCCGCGCTCGTTGCCCGAGGTTTCGCGCTTGACCACCTTGATGCAGGCCCGGAGCAACCCATCGACGGGGTGCACGAGGTCACCAATCGGGTGCGCGCGGATCGCGTCGCGGAGTTGTTCGTAGCGCCGCGGGAACAGGTCCTGTTGCCCCTCGACGCCGTTGATGAACACCGCGGTCAGCGTCCCGCGGAGCGCCTTCCAGCCGGTCGGCTCGAGGTCCGCGCCGTCGCGCAACCGCGCGGTGTGTTCCACGAGATCGTGCCCGAACTCGCCGGACTCGGCCTCGACTGGGAACGCGACGCCTTCGAAAGAGGCCTCTAGGAGCGACTCCCGAAACAGGTCACCCATGCGCTCGACTCCGTGGCTACGGGGCCGGGCGCGGGGCCCCGGGCGCCGCTTCGCCACGTGCCTGGGCCGCGGCGATCGGGTTAACGGTGATCGTGGCTTGGCTCGCGCCCGTGCGCACCGCGTTGATCAGCGCCTGGATGTCCGCGGGCGTCATCGCGGCGCGCCCGACGTTGGCCGCGACGGGCGTGTCAAGCTGTGCGTCGGTAAGCCCGCGCGTCATCCGCTGGAGCTCCTGCCCGCTGTTGCCGCGACTGATCGACCCGAGGGTCACGGTATCGAGTGCCCGCATTAATGGCCCCGCGGCCGACGTGCGCTCGCCGCCGCGTTGTGTCGCGAACCCCTCGAGGACCGAGCGCAGTGTCCGCCCGCTCGACTGGCCTCGCTGCCAGACCTCTGCCGCCCCGACCTCGCCGAGCTCGCCGCCGAGGGTCCTGGCTGATATTGCCTGCATCGGGGCGTGGGCGCGGAAATCCTGCAGCGTCGCGTTGAGCCGTGATAGCTCCGTGGTGTTGTCACTTAGGATGTTGTCGCGCGACTCGTTGCGGCGCGTCTGTTGTGACAGCGCGTCACCCTCAAACGTCTCCGTCCCGCGGGCCACGTCGGCCTCGGTCAGCGCGGTACCAGGCCCCATGAGCCGCTGGATACGCTGCGCGCCGCTCACGCCCTGCGTGTCCTGCGAGAGCATCACGCCCAGCATGTTCCGCCAGTTGGCCTGTAGCGATCGCGCGTTGCCTGGGCCGCCACCGGAGAACATGTTGCCCGCGCTCGTCGCGTCGAAGCCGGCACTCGCGAGCGCCGCCGCCAACTGCAGCGGTCCGGTGTTCGCGCGGAGTCGACGGTGGTCGCCCGTTCGTGCCGTATCGCGCTCAAAAAGTTGCTCTTCGAGAGCCTGGATGCGCGCGCGCTCGGCCGGGTCCGCGGACGCCGCGCCGCGGTGCCGGATGTTGTTCAGCAGGTTGTCTTGCACTGCCGAGTTCACGAGAGCCGCGGACAGGTTGCGCGTGGCCTCGCCCGCGCGGCGCGTCGAGTTGCCGAACCCGCGGGCCACCTGGATCTCCGCGAAGTGCTCGCGGAACGCCCCGAGGGCCGCCGCGGAGCGTTGCTCCGCCGTCGCGCCGGGGCCCAGCGCCCCGCTGGCCTGGCTCATGCGGGCCATGACCGAGGCCATCGCGGAGCGGGTCAAGTCACCCGTCTCCACGGCGCCACGCTGGGCCGCGCCCGCGGAGAAGAGCAACGCCTGTCGCTGCGTCGCGGGGTCGAACCCGCTTTGCGCGAGCATCCCTTGGAGCCGCAGGAATTCGCCCGGGTCGTTGCCCGTGTTACGACCCAAGCGCGCCGTCTCCAGGGCCGCGTTGAAGCGCCGTTCGCGCTCCGCCGGGGTGTCCCCGGCGAGCGACGAGAACTCCGTCTGTGCGGCGTTCAGCGCGTTCGCCAGTTCGCCCGAGTCCATGCCGTGCGCGGCGGCGTAGTCGGTCAGTTGCCGCCCGCGCGCCCGTACCTCGCTCGCGCCCGCGCCCGTCTGGTAGAGGGCCATGCCCAACTGACGCTGGGTCAGCGCGCGGCGGGTCTGTGCGTCCTGGACGCCGCCCATCATCTCGGACAGGGCCGCGCCGCCCATGCGGACCATGCCGCCGATCGCACCGGCCGCGGTGCGGCCCGCGCCGACCACGCCGCGCCCTATGTTGCGCATGGTCTCGCGCTCGGAGCGCCGCCGCTCGCGCGTATCGGCCTCCGTGCGGCGCCGGGCCTCGCGCTCGGTCGCCTGGGTGCGACGGCGTTCCGCGCGCTCGTGTGCCGAAACGGCGCGGTCCGCTGCCTTGCGCGCGGCTTCGGCCTCACGCTCGGACTGTCGCTGCCGCTTTGCGGCCTCGGCCTCCGCGGCGCGCGTCTTGCGACGCTCCGCGCGTTCGTGCTCCGAGGCCGATCGGCGTGCGGCCCCAGCGGCACGTGTCGCCTCGTCGCCCGCGGCGCGTGCCCGGGTCCGCGATCCGCTCTCTTGCAGCGCGTTGAGCCGTCGCCAGTCCGACGCGATGGCCGCCGTGGCGCGCCGCGAGGCCGCCACGATCTGCCCGAACATCCGAGTCACGGAGGCCGCGTCGCCGATAATCTCGAGGGTCGCGCTTGCCATGGTGAGACCTCAGCGCGTCGGGCGCAGCAGGGAGACGAGCCGCGTGAGAAACGCGTCCGCGGTGTGCTCCGCGAGGCCGTCGGCCTTGGCCTCGCCGGTTACGAAGTGCTGGTGTCGCTCGGCGACGAGGTACCCGAGGAGGGTGGCTTCGTCGGCGTCGTCCACCGAACGGCCAGTTCGCGCACGATAAACCGTAGCGTAGCGGTGTCGCAGGAGTTCAACGCCGTCGGCGCGGCGAAGCCTTTTCCCACGGCCGTGACCAACGGCTCGACCTCCTCCCACGACGATAGGCGGGAGAGCGGCGACCGCGTGGCGTCATAGTCGAGCCATTGCTCGTACAGGTAGACGATCTCGTCGGCCTCGAACAGCCGCCGCACGGAGGCTGCGGCCTTGACCGGATCGTCCCCGCACAGCGGGCGCTCGGGCGCGGTCGGGAACACCAGCGCGCGTGCCAACAGTTGGATCTTGCTCTCGAGGTCCCACGCGGCGGAGCCGAGCTCCCCGACGAGCATGTCCCGCTCCCAGCCGCCGCCCTTCGGCAGCGGCGTGGTGAGCCACTCCCAGCCCGCGGCGACCGCGCGGAGCTTGTCCTCGGGCGGCAGCGCCCGGACGGCCCAGCGCGTCGCCTTGGTACCCGCGAAGCGTTGTCCGCAGCCTTCGAAGTCGAAGGCCCGATGGGGCACGCCCTGCCCGCCGATCAGTTGCTCGAGGCCGTTCCGCGAGTCTTTGAAAAACGGGTCGGCGATCTCGTCGACGGTCGGCGGGTCAGGCATGCGATCAGACCTCCGAGGTCAGGATCCCGTGGTAGGTGAAGCTCACGCCGTTGGCCTGCTCGGTCGACGTGGTGATCTTCGCGGTGCGGATGTCGCCGGTGAACTCGTATTGCTTGTTCGCGATACGAAACCCCAACTGGACTTCGGCTTGCGCGTTCGCGAGTCCGACCCAATCCACCTCGAGGCCGGTCTCTGGGATCGCACTCGAGACGTTAAGCGCGATCTTGCGTGGGCCGGGCGAGTGACCCGCGCGCCCGAGGCGCAGCGTGACCACGTCTTTGTTGTCGGTCTCAATGTCCAGCTCGGCGCTGGACGCTTGAAGCACGGGACGCCCTCGGTAGAGGACCGTGCCGGGACCGGAATATCTCATCAGGCCACCTGTCTCACGTTGCCCCCGAACACGTGTAGCCCGTCGATCGGGTCCACGGGGATCTCCGCGTCGAGCCGCCCCGGCGTCGCGGACATCACGACGGCGAGCTGAGCCTTGTTGGCGTCGACGTTCGTGATGATCGCGCTCTCTTCGTGCTCCTTGAGCCGGAACAGAATCTGCGACTTCACAAAGGCCGGCGTCGTGACCAGCGGTTGGCGCGGCGGTTGCCCGTCACTGCTGTCCGCGGCAAGCTTGAAGCCCGCGAACCGGACGCCCAGGAACGACTGCATGTCGTCCGCGACGTAGTCCATGACCGTCGGGACCGACGTGTCGAGGACCGAGTAATTCGCGGTCCCGCCCACGGCCGTGAGGGACCGCGAGGTCACGGAGCGTACGACCGTAGTCCGCGCGCCGTTCGGCGCGAGCGGCGTGAGCCCGTTGTTCAACGCGGACTCGATCGCCGTGGCGGTAGGCTGGTCCGCGACGTACTTCTGAGGGACGACCGACCGGAGCCGTAGGCCGTCCAGGTTAGCCGCGGGGTCACTGGCCTCACCAGGCAGCGTGCCGCCCGCGTTCACGTCGCCGATCAGCCGTGCCGCCGCGACCTGCGCGGCGACCTCCTCGGCCGGTAGCGGCGAGGCATAGTGCCACACGATCTGTAGCCGCTTTTCGTTGCGCCCCGTCGCGAGCGTGGTGGCCGTGCCGCTCGTGTCAGGCGAGCAGAGCACCGCCTGTTGGCGGCGTTGCTGCGTCGGTCCCGCCATCGTCGAGAGTTGGGCCGTGATCAGGTCGACGTTCGTCGAGTCCCGGAACGCGCTCGCGATGCGGTGGTACGTCGTCGCGGCGACCGCGGCGAGGGCCGCCGTCACGTCGTCCTGGGTCGTGCCGCCGGACATCGTGTACTCGGAGCCCAGCGTGCCGTTGCCGGCCAGCGTGCACGTGGTCCCGACGCCGCTCGACGTGCTGGACGTGGTGATGCGCGTCTCGAGGCCGGCGCTCGACACCCAGAACGCGTCCACGACTAGCGCGTTGCCACGCGGCCCGACGCACTTCGCGGTGAGCGTCAACGCCCCCGCGGAGGTCTGCCCGGTGAACGGCAGGTCCGGCTCGTTGTTGATCGCGGTCGCGCAGTTCGCGGCGATCACCCCGACCACGTCGGCCGAGGCCACGGCCACGTCGATCACCTTGGACCCGAGCTTGAAGCGCACCGTGCCGGCGCCCGTCGCCGTCGTCGCGAAGGTGTAGACGGCCGACGCACGCGAGCCGCCGGACTCGGCGGACGAGCACGCCCAGACGTTGGCGTCGGGGTACTGCTCGAACACCCGCAGGGCCATGCGGTGGAGCTCGGAGCCGCGCCCGAAGTACGTCGCCGCTTCGTCCGCGGAGAAGCACTGGATGGGCGACGCGTTGGCCTGCGTCCCGGCGGCGACCGACAGGGTCGGGGACACGCCGGTGATCGCCGTCGTGATCTTGTTACCGAGCAGGAGAATCTTTTGGGTGACCTCGCCCGCGCTCGTGGGCACGCCGCCCATGATCACGTTGAGGTAGATGCCCGGCGTCTTGCGCGACGCGGGGAGACCAGCCACCGTAATCGGCATGGATCAGTCCTCGGCCGCGGCCGTGGTCAGGTCGCCGCACGCGAGCGCGCGCACGTAGTCGGTCAGGGCGGGCACGAGCTCGCCGTCCGGGAACGGCAGGCCCGCGGCGTCTCGCGCCACGAAGCGGCGGCCGTTGCGGACGACCGTGCCGCGGCCGTCAGGGTCGAGCAGGGGCACCGAGCGCGCGTCGTCCCCGACGCCCACGGCGAACACCCGAATCAGATTGGCCATGTCAGCGCCTCGGCCCGCTACGGGACCACGTCGGCTTTGATCGTTTGGTAGGGGTCGGGCGCCGTATCGGTCTCGCCCAGAAGGTTTTCGTCGGCGTCGACGCCGGTGAAGTCCTCGGTGGACACCACGGGGTCGTCTGCGTCTTCGACGGTGCGCAGGACTTCGAAGCGGACCGCGTACGCGTAGAACACGCCGCGCTTGGTGCGCAGCCGGTCGGTACGCACGTAGCGCACGGAGCGTCCACGCCACAGCCCGGTCACGTAGAGGGCGTTGCACGCGCCGATTGCGGCTGACACAAGAGCCAACGCCCCGGGCACGCCGGCCGCGCCGCGAATCGCGTCGGTGATGTCCCGCGGGTCCTCGAGCGCGACCACGACGGTCCACGCGCTCCGGCCCACGTCTTCGCTGTCCGGCCCGTGCGTGTCGTCGGTCCTCGTGGCGGTCTCGCCGTCCCACGACAGCAGGGCACACGGGTACTGCGCGCACGCCTCGCCGATCGTGTCCTCGGTCAGGTCACCGGCGAAGCGGGACACGAGCGCGAACGGTTGACTGTCGGTCGGTGGGCCAGCCTGTAGCGCCTCGAGCGCGGTCACGAGAGCCGCGTCAATCTCGCGGAGCGTGGCGTCGGCCATCGGTCACCCGCCGTTCAGCGCTTGCCGCAACGCGAGCGTCATCACGCGCGCTGCCTCGGACTGTCGTCGAACGAAGGCCGGGAGAAGGAACGCGTAGCCGGCATCCTCGACGTACGACGCGTAGTCCTCGTCGGCGACCACGAGGCCCGTGAGGTTGCCGCCGTGGAGGCTCCCGTGCGGCGGGACGTGGTGCGTCGAGCGCTGTAGGTTCGTCGTGCGATTGGTGTACGCGTGGCGCGACCGTGCCTCGGCAGCGATGAGCGCGCTGGCGCGCTCCATGCCGTCCTCGGCGCCCGCGTCCGCGTGCTCCTGGATCTCGTGTATCACGTCGTCGAAGCCGACCAGACGGGCGTAGAACACGCTTAGAAACCCGAGAACGTCTTGCCGTCCGCCGAGCGTGAGTACGGATTGGTGTACTCGCCGTTCTCGTCGGTCTCGTTGCGGTTCCCCGCGCGCGGCTTCGCAGGCCCGGCGGCCGACGTGACGGGGCGCGCTTGGTCGGCCTTGAGCTTGCGCAGGAACTCCTCCGCGTTGCGTTGCGCGAGCGCGTAGGCCCCGTTCTCGCTCGCCGAGGGGTGGCGGCTGGCCGCGAGGCCGTTGCAGATATCCACGCACGCGCCGACGATGGCCACGTCGACGGTGCCCCCCGTGGCGTCGAAGCCCGCGGGGAACGCCGCCGCGGTGAGCATGTTGACCCGTGACTCCGTCTCCGCGACCATCAACGCGAGAAACGTTGCGTCCACGGTGCTCCCGCCGTTCCTGGCGTACAGCCGTTGGTACGCGGTCGTGGACAGCCGCGCGGAGATGTCGCTCGACGTGAACAGGGCCATGGTCTCACCGCGGCGGTGTGCCGGTCACTCGAGTCGGTAGGCCTCACCCGCGACCATGCCCCACGTCGTGGCCTCGGGCGGGAGGGCATCGCCGGGGAGGTACGTGCGCCCCGGGAACAGGATGGTCGTTAGAGCCACGTAGCGCGGCCCTGGGGGCGGCGGCGCGGCGTCCACGGGGGCAGCCGCGGGCGTGCTCTCGTCGGCCTCCGGAGCGTCTCCAGTGGGCTCTGGCGAGGGCTCCGCGAGCCCCTCCGGCGTGGTGTCCGGAGGGGTCGAGGTGGCGGACCGCGCGACGCGCTTTCCGCCGCGCGCCATTAGGCCACGCAGCTCGTGTAGAGGTACCCGCCGGACGAGCCCGCGACGACCTTCTCCGCGACCGAGTGCGTGGTCTTGATGAACACGCCGCCAGCCAGCCCGCGCAGGCGATCTTCAATCACCTGCGTCTGGAACGGCTGGAACTGGAACTGGTAGCCGAACGAGTCGGTCTCGCGCATGTCGGGCATCTCCGCAACGCGGATGAGCGCGCAGGACTTGCCCCAGATGTACGACTGCGCGCTCGTCGCGCCATCGCGCGAGGACACGTACTTGCCGCGCCCGATGAGCACGCGGTCCAGGCCGAACGCGTCGGCGATCGTCTGGGCCTCGACGCGCAACGGCACCTGGCCGTTGGTCGTACCCGCGCGGCTCAGGATCAGCTGCATGAGCTTCGGGTGATTCCGGAGCTTGAGCCACACCTGGATGCCGAGCACCATCGTGTTCGGGCGCACCGCGCACGCCTCGATGGCGTCATCAATGTTCTGGACCGGGTCAGACGTGCCGGCCTGGTCCCACTGGTTCGCGCCCGCGAGCGCGCTGGTGTTCGAGCCGTAGTTGCTCGAGCCGAACACGACGGCCGCGACGCGCCGCTCTTTCGCCAAGAGCAGGCGGTTCGCGACGAGGCGCGCGGACATCGCGCGCGGCTGCAACGGCGCGTCTGCCGCCGCCTCTTCCCGTGCGGACACGAAGTCCATGAGGCCGTAATCGGCACACGAGTAGTTGTCGGTCGAGATCTTCGCGCGGATGCGGTCCGGCGTGGCCTCGGGCCCGACGAGCGCCGTGGTCTGCTCTTCGAAGAGCGAGTCCGCGTCCCACTTGAAATACTTGTCGCTCGGCTTCGCGACCTTGACCACGGGCATCGCCGCGTCGGCGATCATCTCGCGGTTGGAGATCAGGACCGAGAGATTGGTGAGCGCGCGATCGATGTGGACCGACGAGGCCGACATCGACTTGACGCGCACGTCGGACGGATCGATGCCCTTGGCGGCCAGGAGGTCCGCCTGCATCTCCGAGAGTGTAGTGTCCATGATCAGCCCTGCATCAAGTGCGGCAAGATCATCGCGGCGACGCGCTCACCGTCGGCCGCGGCGGCCTCGAGGGCGATTCCGACGATGAACGAGTTGGTGCCGGCGCCGATGGCGCTGGTCTTGACCTTGCCGGACGTGCCCGCGATCGCGAGCTTGTCGCCGCGCGAGATGGCCGCCGACGCGACGAGCGGATAGATCCCGCTGGTGATCAGGTCGACGGTGTCACCCGACGCGGCAGACGAGCCGTCTTCACGTTTCACGACGCCGAGGAACGTCACGGGGTCGGCGCCCGCGGGCAGCGCGCACGTGTTGTCGGCCGAGCCGACCACGACGCACAGGCCGTCGGTCAGGGTCGACTGCGAGAGGAACGAGAGGGCCGGGCCCGGGTTGCGACGCGAGAGACCCATATCAGGCCCCCTTCAACGAGCGAGAGGCCTCGGTAATGGCCTCGAGGTAGCCGTCCGCCCCGGAGTACTTCGCCGGGAACTTCGCGATGAGCCGCTCCGCGAGGTCAGCGGCGGCGTCACTGTGGAGCGCCCCAGGGGCCTTCTCCGCGATGCCCACGTCGTTGACGCTCGGCTGGCGCGGCGCGCCGCCCTGCGGCACGACGACGCTGGTCAGGGCCTTCACGCGCGGGTCCGCGGCGGGCTTCGGGTACGCCTTCGCGAACGCCGCGAAGTCGGTCCGCGCGAAGTTTTCCAAGGCGGCCTTGGCCGACGCGAGCGCGGGTTGCGCGGCGAGGACCGCGGTGACGTGTTCGTCGCACTCGGCCTGGACGCGGGCGGCCTTCTCGGCGGCCAGCGCGTCACGCTCCGCGACGAGCGCGGGGACGCGGGCGGCCTCGGTCGACAGGGCCGCCAGCTTGGCGGTGACGGCCGCGGCATCGGCTTCGCCCGGGAGACCGAGCGACTTGCAGACGGCGCCGAGCACTTCGGCGCGACCAACGATGGCAGCCTTCGCGCGGTCTTCGTCGGTCGCGACGAGTCCGAGACGAGCGGCCGCGAGTACCAGCTCTTGGCTGGACTTCGAAGCTTCGGTCATGAGTACCTGCGAGAGCAACGCGGCTCCGGTGGAGCGCTCGGTCGGTGCCGCCGGAGCGGCGTGGGCCGCAGCCACGGCGCGTTGCCGGAGCCGCATCAGGGTGTCGGGGTTCGAGGGCAGGCCGACGAGACTGATCTCGTACAAGACGTTCTTCGAGAGAACGCAGACCTCGCGGTCGTCGCGCTTCTCGAACCGCACCGCGGTCGGGCGGAACCCGACGGACACGGCTCGGAGCGTCCGAGCGTTGAGCTGCGCGACAACGCGCGCGGCATCCTCGTGGCAGTCGTCCGGTACGATCGTGATGTCAGCCTGGAGACAGCCGCCTTCCACACGCACGTTGCTCGCGGTGCCGATCGGCAGGTCACGCGAGTCGTGCGAGAGGAAACAGACCGGATTGGCCTTGTAGCGATCTAGGAGCCAGTCTTGCTCGACGATCTCGCCGTGGCTGTCCAGCGCATCGGTCGAGCAGACAAAGCTGAAAGTGCGCTCGCCGGCCTTGGCCTTGCTGACCGCGGCTGCGCACGTGACCATGTCGCCCTGATCGGGCGGGTCATCAACGCTCACTCATCGCCCCCCTTGGGTGGCTTCTTGGCTGGCTCTTTGCCGCCCTTTGGAGGCTTCGGAGTCGGCGTCTCGCCGTCAGGCGGTGCCTGGTCCGTCTCGTCCGCGTCGGGCTCTGGCGCGGCGCCTATGACCTCCTCGGCGCCCGTGGGATCGGGGATGCCGAGGGTCTGACGAACGAACGCGGCGGGCATCGGGAGCCCGGCGTCGGCCATCAACTTGACGCGGGTCGCGAACGAATCGAGGGACTCGCGCGGCTCGGTCGTGATCGCGAGGAACGGCACCGGGCAGCGGTCGCCGAAGCGCTCGCGCACGGCCGGCCCGAAGAGGTCACGGCGGATGTCCCCGGCCACGGCCTCGGCGTCCCCACCCGCGATCTGGAGCCGCACGTCGTCGTGGACGTTGCCGAGGCTGCGCGCGCCGCGCTCGCCCGGGTCACTCGTGAGTGTGCCGCCGAGGATGGCCTTCGACTGCTCGCCGTTGCAGAGCAACACCAGTCGTTCGTGAACCTCGCCGTTGGTCGGCGGGGGGTGCACGGCCAGGTCGGTCACGTCTGGGATGACCGTGGAGACCGACGAGGACATTGCCTCGAGGGCGTCACGGAGAACCTCCACGTCGTCGTCCGTGGCCTGCGCCCCGGGGTTCTTGGGGTCACGCCCGGTCTGATACTTACCGACCCGCAGCCCGCGGCCCGCCCACTCGGCGAACGCGAGCCAGTCGCGGAGCGTCCAGCGCTTGAAGGCCGAGTACCAGACGAGCACGCGGCCGAGCCCTTCGCGCGTCGGGTACGTGCCGAATATCCGCGGCGTGTGGACGATCAGCTTGCCGTCCGGGAACAGCACGGGGTCGTCCACGGGGACGCCCGGGAACGCCGAGAACGGCGAGCCTATCGTGCCGCCGCCCGCGTCCCAGAGGTGGAGCTTCCAGGACTGCGCGGCGTAGGCCAGCCGGCGCGGGTGGATCCACTCGAGACGCGTGGGCCGCAGGGCCCGCCCGTCGCGCGCCCAGATCACCTCGATCGCCGCGCGCCCGTGCCACACGCCGCCGCCGACCAGGTGGGACAGCGCGGCGCGGAACGTCAGGGCCTGGCTCGCCTGCGGTACTTCGAAGCTCTCGAGTAGCTCTCGGCAGTACGCCGCGGCGGCCTTTGCCTTCGCCGTGGTGCCGTGGGGCACGACCTTGTACGGCGCGCCGGACACCGCGCGTTCGCGTTTGAACAGTTCGCCCTGTAGGTGGGCGTCTAGCTGGCGAACCTCGTCAAGCAGGTCCGCGAGCCGGTCCATGTAGCCGAGCTCGGCGTTGCGGAGTACGCCCGTGATGAGCTCGGGCGTGAGCCCGTTACCGTAGCGGGCTTGATAGCGATCGTCTTGCGGAGCGGCCGTCAGGTACCGCGACCGGGAGTTAGCCATTCGTCACCCCCAGGGGTTGCCGCGCGCCTTGCCAACGGACTGCACGCGGCCCGGTGGACCGCCGCGGGCCGCGTAGTTCCAGGCCATGCTCAGGGCGTCCACCTGGTCGTCGTGGCGGTCCCCGAGGCCTGTGAAGAGCCCGAGCTCCGCGAGAAAGTCCGCGACCCACGGGGCGTGTAGCGGGACGCGCACGCGGCTCGTGTTCCACGCCGCGGCGACGGGCTGGGCCCGCGTAAACTTGTCACCGATGGGCGGCCACTCGACGAGCGAGAGCTGCGGGTCGATCGCGCGCAGGGCCTTCGCGATGGCCTTGCCGTCACGCGTCTGCTCGATCACGAACCCCGCGGCCGTGGCGTGTCGCGCGCGGAACTCCGCGAGTGCCGCCGCGACGCGTGCCGGTTCGAACTGTCCGCGCCAGACCTCGAGCACGTCTGCGCGCATGGCCGCGCCGTGGCCCGTGACCGCGAGCGCGATCGCCGCGCTGTAGTCCGCGCGGTCGCTCTCCGTCCCGGCGCCGTCGACCGCGAGCACGATGCGCGCGCCGGCCAACTGCGGTTCGACGTAGCGCACGGCGTCCGCGAAGACCTTGCCGCCGCGTGGCCGTGGTTCGCCTTGGTACTGCGACCACCAATTGTACTCGCCGACCTCCGTCCGGAGCGCCGCGAGGGCGTCCACGGGCCAGCGCGCGGGCCACAGGGACGTAGTCCCGTCATCGGACACTGCCGGGAGGTTGACGACCTCCCAGCCGCCCGCGCGGGCAAGGCGCCCGTAGATATCGTCCTCGTGCCAGCGCTGCTGAAACACCCGTGCCGAGGCGTTGGGCTCGAGCCGCGTCAACGCGGTCCCGCGGACCCACTCCTCGACGCGGTCGCGTGCCGCCACGGACTCGGCTTCGATGCGGTCTTTATGCGGGTCGTCAAGCAGTAAGAGGTTGAGCCCCTTGCCGGTCAACGGCCCGTCGATCCCGGTCGCGAGGCACCCGCCGCCCGCGGCGTTGCGCCACTCGGACACGGTGTCAAAGTCGGCCCGCGCGACGAAGCCCGAGGCCGCCGCGTAGCCGCGCGCCATCCGGCTCTTGCCGTGCGCGAACTGCGCGCCGTACGAAACGTACCCGACGGTGTCCCGCGGGCGCGCGCGCAGCCACCACGGGATCGCGTGGAGCAAGACCTCGGTCTTGCCGTGCCGCGGCGGGGCCGATATCAGCGCGCGGATACGCTCCCCGCGCCGCGCCCGTTCCAGCAACGCGAGGACCGGTGTAAGGTGCGTCGGCGCCACGAACTGCGGCGTCGTCGCCGGGACGAAGCTCGCCAGCGATTGCCACGCCCGGTCGTACGCCGGGATCAACGCCGCGAGCTCGGCGCGCTCCGCCGGCGTCAGGTTGGACGCGAGCTCAGCCCTCGTCGGGGCCCGCGTCCCCAGCTCGCGCCTTGGCGAGGAGTTCAGCGACGCGGTCATGCAGCCTCGCGGGGTCGAGGTCCACGGTCAACGGCGCGCCGCCGGGCCCGCTCACCTCGTGGCGCTGCGAGCGACCCATGTCCGCCCGCGGGTGCAACTCGAGAAAGCGCAGGGCCAATCGCGGATCGTCCCGCGCGCCCTTAAGGGCCACGGCTGACAGCGCGATCAGCACCCCAGCTTCGGCCTTGCGGACTTGCTCCGCAAAAGATGCGTAGGGCTCCTCACCCTCGTCGCCGCGGAGAATCCAGCGCCGCACGGAATCGAGGCTGATCCCGGCATAGTTCGCCGCGAGGGTCAGGCTCGTGCCCGAGCTGAGGGCCTTGCAGATATCTGCCGTGACCTCGGGCGTGCACGCCGTCGGGCGGCCCATGCGCGTCGCTGCCATCGTCAGTCCCCTCGGGCCACGAGCCGTAGCCGCGCCGCACTTGCATCCGCCTCTACAGCGCCTGTGCGGCGCCGCAACGGGCGGCCCTTGAATGGCCGGTAGTCGACGTAGTGATGGTGGCGATTGAACCGCCAGACCAGCCGCGTCACGTCAGGGTGCACGGCCTTGAGCATCTCGGACTTTGGCGCGGTGCCCTCGTGCGCGTAGAACTCGGCGGTGTTGCCGCCGCCCTTCTCTTGGGTCTGGCGCTTCTTCTGCAAAAAGGCGTTGAACTGGACCGTGCACCAGCCCACCTTGAGCATGTCGAGCGAGAGAATCGTGTCCTCGTTGTACCGCCCGCGCCACCGAAACGGCACGTCGTTCCGGATGAGGTTGCACGAGTAGATGCGCGTGTTGCAGACGAACGGCGGCAGCCTGGACCGAGCGGGCGCAAACATCTCGTACTGCGGCCCGGCCATCGCGATGTTGTCGTACCGCAACACGAAGTCCTCCATCGCCCGCCAGAACAGCGGCGAGAGGACCTGGATCTTGCGGTTGTTGTGCAGCCGGTAGAACCGCTGGATGTTGTCATCCATCACCCAGTGCCACGCGTGTCCTTCCGACATCGCGTGATCCCAGATGAAGTTCCGCGCGGGGCCGGGGCCAGTCGACCGGCTCATCCCGAGCTCGTCGCACAGCTCGTATCGCGCCTTGTACGACAGGTCCATCGGCAGCACGGTGGCCAGCGACCCGGCCGCGGCGCGCCGGTACGTCTCGACCTCCTGAGGCTCCACGACCAGGAAGTGGCGCACGCCCTGCTCGGTCAGGGCGCGGCTCGTGAGCCGCGAGTCCGCGCGCCCCTTCGACGGGATATAGAGTGGGAACCTAGGCGCGCTCATCGACGTAGGCCAGGGCGTGGTTGTCGTCCGGCGCGCGGTACGGGTACCACGTGAACTTGACCGCCGGCCCGAGCGAGAGCCCCAAGGCGGCCTGGAACCGCGCGACGGCCTCGGCGTCCGCGAAGTGGACCACGAGGCTCCGGTGCGGGCGCTGGTCCTCGGACGCGTAGTCGGGCATGCCCTGCCACTCGCCCCACGCATCCGTCGGGCCACTCGGCCCCGCGGCCAGCACGTCGTCGGCGTTGCGCTTGAGTAGCTCCGCGATGGCCTTGTCATCAAAGCCCGCGACGGCCGCGGCATCCTCGCCGGCCATCATGAGCGGCCCGAGGATGTCGGCTAGCGCCGCGTCATCCCACTCCGTCAGCGCGTTCAGCCGGTTGTCGGCGATCGCGAGGAGGTGGGCCTCCGCGGGGTCCAGGTCGAGGTACCGCACGGGGACGCTCGGGAGCCCGAGCGCTTTGGCCGCGAGCACGCGGGTGTGTCCCGCAATGATCTCGCCGTCGGCCTTGCGTGCCACGACGGGCGCCGCGAAGCCGAAGCGCTGGATGGAGTCGGCCACGCGTTTGACCGAGGCCTTGTCGTTCTTGCGCGGGTTCTGAGCCCACGGCAGGAGCTTCTCTAGCGGGACCCAGACCGCGGCGACCTCGGGCACGTCCACGGAATCACCGGGCATCGCGCGTCTCCTCGGTCCGCAGGTCCACGGGGGCATCGCGGTGGGCGCGTGCCTGGACGGCGGCCATGAAGCCCGGGTCCGCGGCGTGCGGGTTATAGCGCCACGGCTTGCGGAGCGGGTCCGTGATCGGCTCGGGCGTGGCACCCTCGGCCACGCTGGCGCCGCTCTGGAGCGCACAGAACGCGGCCAGCGTGTGGCAGCGCATGCGTCCCGCGGCGGGCGTCCAGAGCACCACGCTGGCGCCCTCGCGGTCGCGCACGTGGCCGAAGTCGTCGAACAGAAACGCGCGCTCGGCCTCGGCCCGCTCGTCGCGGCGTATCTTGGCCGTGGCACCGGCGTAGCCCCGCAGCGCGTCGGCGGCGTCAGTTCCCACCGGCGCCCTCCGCTCCGTAGATCGCCGCCCGCGCGAGCTCCGTAGCCCGCTTGACGCGCGAGAGCTTCTCATCCTCGGCGATGGCGGCGTCTAGCAGCGCGCACAGCTCGCGGTGGTCGCCGTCCTCGCGGCCCGTCCACGCCATGTCGAACGCGTCGTCGGTCTCGACGATCATCGTGATGGACTCGATCTCGCCGTCACGCGCGCGGTCCACGAGGGCCTCGAGCTTATCCAGGATCGCCTGCTTGGTGTCGTCGTCGGGGAAGCGCTTGCCTGCCATCTGGCAGCCTTCTACGGGCAACTTAGGCCCGCGGTAGGGGGGGACGGATCCTGCGGCGCGGAGAGGGCGGCAAAGCGCCACGGGCGGGCCACCTGCGTGGCGTGGCGCTCGGCGGCCTCGAGGGCGGCGGTGACGCGAGCCATCGGCGGCCGACCCTCGCTCGTCGCGAGGGAGCCCAGCGCGAAGTCCTCGCCCGCGCCGATCGCGGCATAGCCGTGCGCGGAGCGCACGACGGTGGCATCTGATTGCACCAAGTACGCGCCGTCGCGGTAGGCAATCAGGTAGTCTGTCTGGCCGAACGACACGCGCCGTTCGCGATGGATCTCGCGCAACGCGCGGGCGTACCGCGTGACGAAGTCCGCGTCACTCTCGAGGACCCGGCGGCGGAACCGTGCCGGGGCGCACGCGGCGACCTGCGGCACCAGGATGTCCCCGGCGTAGGCGATCAGGAGCCCCGCGCGGCGCCACCACTTGGGCGCCACGGTCACGTCCCGCGAGTCGGCGTTGCCGACGAAGGCATCGCACCCGACGAGCACGCCGCCGGGAGACTCCACGGCCACGACGACGGTCATGCGGCGCTCCTACTCCGCGCGCTCCCCCTGGTCTCGCAGGGCGTACGCACGGGCGATCGGGCCGTCGAGAATCAGGCGGCACATGCGGAACAACGTGGCGTCGTCCAGCGTGCCCTTGGCCGCGTTGGCCTCGGTCAGCACCCAGCGGAGGTTGTCCGGGTCGGCGACCGCGCCGCCGCGGGACACGGGGTGGATGTGATCGACCGACGCGCCGTCCCCCGGGACCATCTGAATGCCCGTGAGGGCACAGCGGCCGTCCTGGGCGACCCACTTGCGGCGGAGCATGTCCGCGTGTGCAGCCGAACCGCAGCGGCGCGAGGCCACGTTGCGGAACCAGCACATCACGCACAGTCGGCCGGCGGCGGCGTCCCGCGTGCCGCAATGCGGGCACTTGCCGCCCGCTCTAAGTGCTTCGTATCGTCGCGCGGCCCGGTCGGCGGCCTGGACGCGGCACGCCTCGCACAGCTGCCCGTGGGCCTCGCGTTCGCGGCCACACGCGGCGCGGGCACAGAGCCCCTGCGCGACGCGGCGTTGCTCGGCGGGTCGGGCCATCGTGCCTCGGCGCCGCGCCGTCGCCGGGCGCGCTCGGTTAAGGGCCGCGGAGTCCGGAGCCAGTTGGAAGGTGAAGCAAGGAAGTGGACCGATCCGGCGTGGTGATCACCCGGGCGCCCCGCGCCCCGCGGCCGTCTCGCCGTCGCACGGCGTCGTGCCGCACCTTTCGTCGGTCGTTGGGGAGCAAGTGACGGAGCGGGCTAGCACCGCTTCGCGGGTCGATCAGTCCCGGCTGGCGGCCGTCACCGCCAAGCGCCCGGCCGTCATCGCGGGTGGGGGCTCGCATGGGCCTCCCACAAACCGCTCGGGCCGAGTGCCATAGAGTCTCGAGGGGCGTCACCCGCGGAACGGGGACTGGATTACGTCGTCAAACGGCAACCTGCGAGTGGTGGGAGACTGGCACGGTGGCCATCGTCTCGCTCAACTCTTATTCCGTCGGAACAGCCCTAACCACTCAGGCGACACTACAGACTTCCGACTCTGCTTCTTGTTCTTCAGACTCAGCTTGTTTCATTCGTTCCATGAACGTGCGCTCGGCGACGCTGATCAAGATCGGTAGCGGACGCGATGAATGGGCAGACACTCCGGGCATCCCGTCGCGTCGCAGATCGTCCCGGTCCCCCCGCTCGACGTAGGCAATCCAGAGTGCCTCGACGAGCGGTCTGGACATGTTCGCAATGACCCGCCCGGCCTCCGCAG
>Ga0213920_1000994_pt1 | contig 17266 bp, 46 predicted proteins | sample McNCre1117MG_FD_161054 | JGI IMG/M metagenome (GOLD analysis project Ga0213920, IMG submission 161054) | Freshwater microbial communities from McNutts Creek, Athens, Georgia, United States - 11-17 MG | ecosystem: Environmental > Aquatic > Freshwater > Creek | place: USA: Georgia | collected...
AAGCATGGATTGCTTCGCAATACCCCAGACGTTAGGCTACCATAATGGAAATCGTTATCATAATGTTATCTATATCTCTAGTTTCACTTATTGGTGCATATATTCATCACCAATTCAAATTCAGAGATACCCCAAACAAAATACACCATTGCAAAGTCCCATACGAAATGTACTTCCATTCAAAAGGAGACTGGCAATGCCGCAAATGTAACCAATACTGGTATGTCAAACACGATTCATATGGTTCATACTTTGTCAAAAGAGATTAGGCATACCCCGATTTTCTGAAAAATATTTTATATTTCATATTGACAAAAATCTGAATATTTTGTAGATGTGTATGATGCAGAGATACCACACACCAGTCAAAACAGGATAGTGAGCACACTACACGCCCATCGACCAAAATTTATAACGACTTGGTAACAAAGCACGACACACCCCCTAAATGTGTGTCTAAATGTCAGTCCCCTGTGGTAATGTATAACTATACAAAGAAAGGTAAATGAAATGACACCAGAAGAAATCCAAGAACAGATTGACGCTTACTATGACCAAGAAGACAAGAAGACAATTGCTTGGTTTGCTAATCAGCAGTAATGTCAGTCCCCTACTATAAACTATAAACACAACAAAGAATAGGAAATAATAAATGAAGTGTTGGAACTGTGAAATTGAAGAAGTAAAGTTAGTTGTTATTGCTGATGATGGCTACTACGCTCCAAAGGGCGTGTGTGCTGATGAAGAATGTATAGAGAACGCTTGTGTCTCGCAATACTCTTTGGTTACAGTTGTAAGTTTAGATGACTGCCCTGCTGATGAAAAGGAATACATAGAACACGCTTAGGCTTGTCAGTGGTATCCCTTATACTATAAACATAACAAAGAAATGGAAAATAAATAAATGGAAATTCTAATCACAATCGCAATCATAATCGTTGTTCCTGCAATTAGCGTAGTGCTAGGTGGGGCTATTGGTATTGCTCTCGGTAGAATGTTTGACCGTTAGTATGTGCGACTAGGGCTACCGCCCGAAATCGCTCGACCGATTTTTATAACAAATAGATAACAAAGCGTTATTTTGGCGTGTTTGTCCCATAAATGTCAGTGGTGTCCTATACAATAGTAGTATCAAGAAAGAAAAGGAAATTAGATGTCAGTAGAAATCACAGACCTAGAAATTGAAATCGCAAGCGTTCTTGCTCAGTATGACTTTGATGGCTCAGGCAAGGAGTTCTGGGCAGAAGTGGAAAGACTTGCCACTTTTGGAGATGACTGGGCAGACCACCTGCCAGAGTAAATGTCAGTGGTATCCACTATAATAAACCTATAAACAAATAAACCCCTAAAAGAAAGTAATACTAAATGAAAATCTATTCACTAATCATCACAGGCTCTAATGGCGTTGCCCCTATCTATGAAGTTCATTCTTGGGAAAAGGCAGAAGAAATTATCCGTTCCACTATGGAACTAACTAACGAAGCATTCACTTTTGAAGTAGTAGGCAGAGTAGAAGAAAGACAGGGTAACTAATTGTGGTTAGCATTCTTAGTTATCTCCGTAGTCTGCTTCTTGCTAATAGTGAACCAGTGATGCCAACAATAAAAGTGTTTGCGTGTTATCCTTGCTCTACTATCGCAAGCGTATCACTATCAGGCAATACTCTAAAAGTGTTTGGATGTAATTGTAGATAGTGTAATTGGGTGGCGTGTCTTGCTTGACATGCCCCCAATTTTTTGCTCGACCGAAAATTTGTTAACCTAGTTAAAGTTAGGTAAACAAATCTCAAAACACCCTAAAATAGCCCCTAAATGTCAGTGGTTAGGTGTATAGTAATACTATGAAAGATAAAAAGACAGAACTAGCCATAATGCTTGCCAAGTATGCCAGAGCAGGTATTCCCCTAACCCCAGCAGAGAGAAATCTAATCAAGTATTTACTAAGTAAACAATAGGTAAACAATTTGGCAAAACACCCCAAAACACCCCCTAAATGTCAGTGGTATAGTGTAGAGTAATAATAGGTCAAAGAAAGGAAAAACAAATGACCAACTATGAAATGAAGTCCCGATACAAGGAACTAATGCGAATTGCCGAGAGCGATGTAATGACTGCTGGTGAGTTTGATGAACTCCAAGCGTTATTCGTAAAACTAAATAAATAAATAATCTTCGTTAGTTAGTGAGCCTAATCTGGTGAGCCTAGAAATAGCAAATAAACAGATTAGCAAATAAATAACTAACGCCAACAAAACTAAATAATAATTCGTAATAAAAAGAAATGAGAAATAAATGAAACTAAAAACTTGGAAAGAAACCCAAATCCTTCTATCACTTAGCGACTATCGCAAGTTCTATGCTTCTATCGCAGAATTGCCTATTACCGAAAAGCATTCCCTTATTCATAACAAACTAATTGGTCTTAGCACTATTTATCTAAACTATGACTTTGAGAATGACACTATGCTCTCTCAAAAAAATAGTGAATGGAAATACTCTGCTGAATGCGATGCGTTCGCTATGAGTGAGTTTGCTAAAACTAAAAAAATGCTTGCTGAACTTGATGAGTTAGGCGTTCCAGATTATCATAACGGAATGCGTGTCAGTGATGGCGAAACTTATTTCTTAGCGTTTCTAAAAATGGAATGCGTGTTGCGTTCTCGTGTGTTGCTTGCTCACTCTTGGCGAGTAGAGCAACGCTAAAAATAATTTTGTTAGTAAAAAAAATAATTGCTAACAAAAAATTTTCGCTCGACCGAAAAATCTGTGGATAAAAGTTTACCTAGTTAAGATTAGGTAAACATTTCTCAAAAATAGCCAAAAAAGACGTGTTTTGGGGGTAAAATGTCAGTGGTAGGGTGTATAGTAATAGTATAAAGAAATAAATTAGAAATAAAAAGAAAGGGGTCAGAAATGACTTACTATGATGAATTTGATGAAGACGCTCGCTATGCGAAAGAAATTTTTTGGGATAGCAAGGGTTTGGGTTATACCAACCCTGCCCCTGTTGCTAAACCTGTATCCCCTAAGTTCCCTTGTTGGAAATGTGGAAGGTATGGCACAAGTGAAGCCCTAAAACTTCACAACGCTAACTATCCTGACTGCGATAAGTAATCAAATGTCAGTGGTTAGTTGTATAATTGTAAATAGATAAAAAGAATAGGAAATAAAAATGGTTGGAATTATCTGTGTCTATGATGGAACTAAGACTTGGGCTTACATCTGCCCTACTTGTAAAGAGTATGATGGTCTAATGGAAATCAACAAGGCAATAAAAGAGTATGACTTTATTGCTGAAATGTATGCTGATGAAATAGCGTTTATGCCTAGTTAGCATAAATGTCAGTGGTATCCTGTATAATAGAATTACTCAAAAGAAATGGAAAATAAATGTTAGATAAAGACTTTGATACTTTTAGACTAATGAACGAACTAAGACTAAAAGATGGCGTTGCTGGTGAAAATCCTGTTGCCTATGCTTATGGTTTGTGTTTTGGACAACTAACTCAAAAGCAAAAAGCGACAATTGCTCAAATTGTAAATAAAATGGAAAATGTAAAGGAAAATAACTAATGATAAAAGTTGCTCTTGTAATCTCAACTCTAATTCTAGGTATCTTCGGTTTTGTAATCGCTGACGCTTATTCTTACACTGCTCTAATCAACTCACAAGAGAGTTATCAAGTTCTCTCTGGTCAGTGGGCGTTAGTTGGAACTGAATTTGTAATTGGTTCGCTAGTGTTAGCAATTGGTTTCATAATTCACTCACGCAAAAAGTAAAAGTGTAAAAAGTTTTGAGGCTCACTACCTCAAAATTTTCGCTCGACCGAAAAATGCGACACGCCCGAAAAACATTTATAACGAAATTGTTATAAAGGCTAAAATAGCGTGTTTTGAGACCCTAAATGTCAGTGGTTAGGCTTATACTGTAAGTAGATAAAAAGAAATGAGAAATAAAATGAATGTTGAAATTGCTGAATGTGCCAGATGTGGCGTTGTTATTGAATTCGCTACAAGCGAAGAGTTTGAAAAGTTAGTGAATGAACACATTCACACTTATCCACTAGGCTAAATGTCAGTGGTATCCACTATAATTGTAAATACCTAAAAGAAATGAGAAATAAATGAAAGAATCAAAGAAATACACACTAGTAGAATACACATTCGCAGGTCAGCGTGTTGTGTCAGCAATTCACTATCTAGACTTGTGGAAGTTTCTAGCAGAAAACAAAGACGCTACTATCTTCAAGAGATAGTTTGTCAGTGGTTAGCAGTATAATTGAAATCTAAAGAAAGAAGAAACTAATGGAAGACTGGAAGATGGCATTAGCCGAAATTCAAAAGTCAATGAGAGAAGACTTTATCTCTCAAATCAAAACTTCAAAAGAAAAGGAAAATAACTAATGGACAAATTCTATGAACAGCGTGAGCAAGATTTCTGGACTTACTACAACAAAGTAAAGTCTTACGCTGATGACGCTGGCGTTGATATTTATCAGGTTGTAAATTTTAGACAAATTTTTGACCAAGCCTATACACTTGGAGCATTGCAAACTCACAAGAAAGAAGAAGATAACTAATGCTAAGTTTTCACACACTACAAAGCCAAGCCCTAGAAGAATTTCTAGAATACATTTACAACTTTCAAAATGAGGAGCAAAACTAATGGACATTAGAGAAAAATACACACAAGAAGAACTTGAAGAACAATTTGATGAGATGATGGATGAACTTTATCCACCATACAAAATTGGTGAACTAACTTACTACGCTTCACAAATTCTAAACAACTGCGACCCAATCGCTTATCAAATTTCTGTTCAAGAGTATGCAGACTTTTTGCAAGAGCAGGAAGATGAAGAATGATTTTATCTCTCTTAGTAATTGGCATACTTGTTGTATCAGTGATTTTAATTAATCAGTGATTTTTCTGGGTGTAGTATTTATACTATGCCCCGAAATTTCGCTCGACCGCTGCTCGACCGCCCCAGGCAAGTTGTATTAAGGGAAGGCTTTAAGAATCCCCGATGTCAGTGGTGGGGTGTATAATAGAACTATCAAACGAAAGGCTAACTATGACTGAACTGGAAACCGAACTTTACGCACTAATGGCTGAATGCGAAGCCGAAAATGTAAAGGGCAACTCTACTGATGAAAACACAGACCCACGCTTAGAACGCATTGGCAACATTCTAACTATGCTAGAAGTATTCCACTGGGAAGACTACAAGCGTATTGTAATCGCTAAGTTCAATGTTCCAGCAGACCACTTTGAAGACTGATGTCAGTGGTTCAAAGTATAATTATTCTATCAACCAAGAAAGGCACTAACTATGGCAACATTCAATTTCATTTCTGATGACTCACACGGATGGATGGAAGTTTCTCTAATTGACTACCCTGAAGCAAAAAACTACGCATCAGGGTTTGGTTTCATCAATGGAAACACAATTTATCTTGAAGAAGATGATGAAGCAACTGGTTTCATCAACTACCTAAAAGACAAGGGTATTCAATTTAGTTTCAATGAAAAAAACTATGATGGTCAATGGTATGGCAGAGCATACGCTCGCAATGTCAGTGGTCAGTAGTATAATTATTTTATCAAACAAGAAAGGCAACTATGCTACTATACAGCGATAACTATGAACCAGACAACTATGAGGGAGACCAAGACCTCAACGAGTATGAAGATGACTGGGGAACAGTTGAGAGCGAACTGTTTGGGGACTGCTAAGGCAGCCCCTTTCGGCTCGACCGAAAAATTGCCCCTTGCCAAATGTCAGTGGTAGGGTGTAGAATAGTATTATCAAGAAAGGAAAAAAACTATGAACATTTGCGTATTTTGTATGAACGTTGGACACTTTGAGAGTTGCTTCCCTTGTAAAGACTACGAGGGAGTAATGCCATTAGACGAAGAAACACTAAAATACTTAGGTGAAGACCTAGAAGAATGGAAAGAATACCTAGACTAAATGTCAGTGGTCAGTGGTAAAATAATAACATCAAGAAGAAATGGAAAATAAAATGGAAAAAGAAAATAGATACACTTTTGGTGGATTTGACTTTGGCTCACAGGGTCAGTTTCACCTAACAATTTCAGCAATTAGCCCAACCAAGCGTGGTGGAACTCACGGACTACAACTAGGCATTGACCTAAGCCCAGAAGAAGTCCAAGAACTAATCACTCTACTACTAACTAGAAATGTAAAGGAAGATAACTAATGATGACACGAAAAGACTATGTAGAAACTGCTAACATTCTAGCAGAGAGCAGAGAAAGTTTGCTCTCACTAGGTTTGGAAGGTGAGCAGATTTTTGAAAACTTAGTTAGTGATTTTATCACTATGTTTCAAAATGACAATGAGAGATTTATTGTTAGTAAGTTTGCTGATGCTTGTTGGGAGAACTAAATGGAAATTGTATTCGCAGTTATTGGAGTAATTCTAATTGGTTATTTATTTTGGCAGAGTTATTTACTTGCTCAGTATGCCAAAATTGTTGATAACCAAAAAGATGTTATCGCCAAGTTATCTAGAACAATAGACACACTAAAACCTTTTTAGGTTTTGATTGCTACCCTTCGGGGTGGCAATTTTTTTGCTCGACCAAAATTTTTATAACAATTGGATTAAGGTGTTTAAGAACGGTTTCCCAGTTTTCCCCAATGTCAGTGGTAAGGTGTATAATAGGACTATGAAGAAAAGAAAGCCACCACTAAATAAAGTTGCTCAGGCAACTCGCAACGCACACTCAGCAGAACTATTTAGAAGTCTGTTGCTCAACAAGCACCTAGTCGCTACCCCTGTAAAGCGTAAGGGTTCTCGCAAGGCTAACATCATCAAGGCTATCAAGGAGTATAACTAATGACTATAACTATAAACTTTACTTTGGAATACTTTGGACACCTAGAAAATCGTGGTGAGTATGAAGTATTTATTATTGACGAAAAGGAAGATACCAAATGGGAAAACACTCAATTATTCTAAATGGAATAGAACACTATTCACTAGAAGAACAAATCTACCAAATCTTTATTGGTAAGGGCTTACGCTCTACTTATGGAAATCGTATTGACCTTAGAGAGTTGGCAGAAGAAATGATTTTTGCTCTTGACTTTGTAAATGGTGGAGAACCTGAGCAACCTGTTGCTCTAAATACCCTGCCAGACTTGACTGGTGAAGATGGTGTCCCTGCCATTGACCTAGTAAAGTATTTTGGATTAGAAGACTATGTTGTGGAGAGTGTGCTAAATGGATAACGCTTGTAATTTTTGTGGTAGTGATGACATGGATGCAGAAGACCTAGCATCATGGACTGCACCACTATACGCTAATGAGCAGAGTCAAATCTGCAACTACTGCCACGACACTTATCTCTAATGTCAGTGGTCAGTAGTATAATAAATCTATCAAACAAGGAGAGATAAATGGAAGAAGAAGTCAAAGAACTATTTGAGCAGTATCACGCTGGAGAGATAGATGTCTGGGAACTCTGGGAAGAACTAGAGACATCAAGATTTGATGGCGACATAATTGAATTCCTATAACTAGGACCCTTCGGGGTCGAGCGATGTCAGTGGTCCCCTGTATAATTGATTTACGAAAGAAAGAAGAAAACTATGAAACCAGTTGTAATGGATAGACACGTTGCCAATCTTGGACTACAAGCAGGTATGGGTGATGAATGGTCAGAACTATTCTGCGATGAAGAGTTTATGGCTATGCTCCAGACTCACTATAATCAGATGGTGAAATACATAAAGGCTAAATACCCTAATGTCAGTGGTATCAAGTAAAATAGTATTATCAAAAGAAAAGGAAAAACTAATGGAACAAAACTTAGATGTAATGATTGCGACAGTAGATACAGATTGTCAGTGCGAGAACTACGATGAAGAACTACAAGAGAATGTCCCTGTTGAGTATTGCTATGGCGATTGCTATGAATGGCAAAAAGAAGATGTGATGATGGTGATTGGCGAATGGCAGTTGCTGAATGACATTGACGAAGATGACATTATCCGTATCTCTGGAACTAAGATTGGTTGGCAGGGTAGAAGTGGATACAAGGACACGGACATTCTAGAACTACACGGAGCGTTGGCACTTGACGGAGATTTCCGTATCACTTGGACATTAGACATTCCAAGCAAAACACTAAAGGCTAGGCGTTCATCTCACGATGAGCCAACAGGTGCTTATTTTGAGATTGACTTTATCAAGATGACTGTTTGCGACAATTGCGAAGACCCTATCTCTGTTGATGTTCACGCTGAAGAACTTGGTATGTGTGTTGATTGCTCAAACGAATACTTTACTCACAATGACGAAGAGCCTATTGACTTGTAAGCGAAAGTGTGAGACAATGGAGTATGAACCTTTGGATAATACTAATAACTATAACTATTTTACTAATCTTATTTTTTGAGCAGTAAAAACTGCAGGTCTGGCTACCACCAGATTTGCGGCTCGACCAAAAATAACAAACCCATAACTCATTTACGAAACACCTTACGAAAGCCTTGACTTTTCCCCTATTTTATGGGATAATGGATTATAAGATAAAGAAGGAGAACCCCTATGTTGTATGTAGCATTTGATGGAAGTTATGGCGATAGCGAAGGTATGGTTGTTGTTGATAACGAAAGTTTTGATGAACACTTTTATAACTACCTTGACAGTTGTGCTGATTGGAATAGACCTAGTTATGCTAAGTGGTTTGAAGAGAACGACCACGACTTTACACAAGCAGAAAACTTAGACTGGGCTTGTTCCGTTTGTGATGATTGGTTTGAATCAGAGCAGTAATGTCAGTGGTAGCAAGTATAATAGAACTCTAACGAAAGGAAACAAATGATAAACTTTGATAATGTTATCAACGAAGAAGCAATAGCAAAACTAACAGACGAACAGGCAGAAGCCTTGCTAAAAATCCTAGAAGAAGCAGGATACTAATGGAACTAGAAAAAGCATACGAATTAGTATTAGCAGACTTAGAAGAAAGAAACTCACACACAATAGGAAGACTATTGCGTTGGGATTTGACAGGTCAGGAAGACGAGATAATGTATAGGGCTTGGTTGGTTGCTAAAACTTTTATTGAGCAGTATGAATGGGATAAGGCTAAGGCTTAGTTCCTACCCTTCGGGGTCGAGCGACTTTTGTAACAGGTTGATAACACATTTACGAAACACCGTTTATTTCCCCATAATGTCAGGGGTAGCCATTATAATAGAACTACAACAAAGAAAGGAAACCAATGGAAGATTATTGGGATGATGTAGAAATGGCAGTTCAGTTCGCTCAGGGTATCGCTTTTGATACCTGCCACAAAATCTATGTTCTTATGGATGACAAGCAAGTATCACTTATGCGTGAGTATCAGTATGACGAGATTAGAACCAGAAGTGAAATGAAACCAGCAGAAATGTTTGACACTCTAAAAAAGTGGTATGCCGAAAGTTGTGTCTTGAAGTTTATTCAGGGTGTTCATAGCGTAGGCGAGAACGAAGACGAGAATGATGGCTTCACAACTCTTATTCCACAAGGGGCAGAACAAGAAGAAAACGAATGCGAACTTTGCTTCTCTGCCTGTGGAGATACCTGTGAAGACTATGATGAAGAAGACGAAGACTAATCACAATGTCAGTGGTTAGGTTTATAATAGAAACACAACAAAAGATAAGGAAGAAATAAATGGAAAATCCAACACCAAACCAGCACCCAGTTCTAGCACAACTAACCGAAAGAATAGCAGAACTAACTAACGACAAGGGCATTCTTGAAGCAAAGGTCAAAGACCTAAAAGAACGCCTACAACTAAAATCAAAAGAAGTTTTTGATAAGGCAACTTACCTAAACGAAACACTAATCAACGCTATTGAAAACGGCTATGACAGAGAAACCGTTTTCTACATTGCTAATGAGTTAGATGTTGAGTTAGTTCAAACAAAGACTTACACCGTTCAGGTTGAGTTTGAAGTTGAAGTCAAGTTGCCACTTGACGAAGAATTTGATGCTAGTGATGTAGATTACTCTCTATACCACGAACACATTGAAGACTACACTTTCACTGGCGTAATTTCTAGTGATGAGAACTAGGCGGTTCTAACCTTTCTTTTCCGCCTAACACCTGAGCAAGTGTTGAAACTGCTTCACACAAACATCAACAATAATCAACTTGAGATGAATGTGGCAGAGCAGGATATGTTCCTGTGGTTGATAAATATGAATAGCACCTGAGCAAGTGTCTAAACTGCTCACTTTTCGGCTCGACCGCCAAAGATAACGGAATGATAACGATACAAAAATCTTTTACGAATAGTCTTGACTTTTCCCCCATTTTACCCTATAATTGTATTACAACAAAAGTTGTAAATAACTACAAGTAGAAAGAAGCAAAAATGGCTAATTCATTTACCATTCCATCTGTTGGCTCACAGTTCGCAACGCAGAAGTCAGGCGTTGTTGGCACAGTTCAGGAAGTCATTGCTAACGCAAATGGCTCTTATCGCATCAAACTTGATGTTGCTGGACAGCCACGCTGGACAACTGCCAAGTAAGTCCTAGAAATAGGGCAGACCTGAGCAAGTCTGGCAAAAAAACTGCTCAACCCTATTGACAAACCCAAACCAAACCTGTATAATTGTATTATACAAAAACCCTAACAGAAAGTAAAAAATAAATTATGGCTCGTTCAGTATCCGTAAAACTCCCAACATCAGTAGTAGTAGAGATGATTGAGAACAAGTTGGCAGAAATTGCTAAGGCAGAAGCAGACTATCCAAAGTTGCTATCAGCATACAAGAAAGACATTGTTGCTTTCACAGCAGACCTAATTGACTTGGCTAACAAGAACAAGAAGAATGTTGTTGATTACAACGAGTATGACTTCAATACTGATGACATTGCTATCAACAGCGATTGGCGTGGCTCTGTGTCTATTGCTCTTGGCAAGAACCTAGTTGCTAAACTTGGCACTAAGCCAGAGAAGCCTAGCGACCCTAGCACTTGGCAGAACAAGGACAAAAAGGAAAAGTTGGAGAAGACACTATCGCTTCTAAAACTAACCACTCAGGAAACAATCACATCAAGCACATACAATTCTGTTCTTGAATTGCTATAAACCATAGGCTTACGCCTAAACACCTAAGCAAGTGTCTAAACTGCTTTTCCCCCTGTGAAGATTGACTATCCTAATTAGATAGGTAAAATTAGCAGGGGAATTTTTTTACCCTGATTTTTGCTCGACCGCCCAATGTAACAGTTTGGTAACACTAATAAAATAGTTTACGAATACCCTTGACTTTTGCCAGTTTCTATGGGATAATTGAGTATCAAATAAATCCAACAATGAAAGGTGTGTCCCTATGGCTCACGAATTAGAAATCAACGAAGCAACTGGCGAAGCAAGTTTCGCTTCTCTACGCCAACCTGCTTGGCACAATCTTGGAACTGTGTTTCAGGAAGAAGTATCAACTAGCGAAATGCTATCCTTAGCAAAATTAGACAACTGGAATGTTCGTCTTGAAGATGTAGTTGTCCCTACTGGTTTTTCTAGTGATAGAAACTACTCATTCGTATCAAGAACTAATCCATTCAACGCAGAACAGACAGACATTCTTGGTGTCGTTGGTGAGCGTTATGTTCCATTACAGAACGAAGACTTGTTCTCGTTTGGTGATAACCTGCTAGATGGTGGTGGGCGTTGGGAAACTGCTGGTTCAATCAAGGGTGGCAGACAAGTATTCGGTTCAATCGCATTAGAGCGTGAGAGCGTTCTTGACCCTAATGGCGTTGGAGATGTTGTCAAGTCTTACCTATTGCTAAACACATCTCACGATGGTTCTATCGCAATTCAGGCTTCAATCACTCCTGTTCGTGTAGTTTGTGCTAACACTCTAAACCTTGCTCTATCTTCACTCAAAGGCAAAAAGGGTATCAAGCAAACTTTCAAGATTAGACACACTCAAACTGCCGAAGGTAAAATCGCAGTTGCTCGTGAAGCGTTGGGTCTTGCTAATCACTACCTAGACGAATTTGACCTGCTTGCTAAGTCTATGATTGAAACCGAAATCACTCAGGCTAAGTTTGACGAGATTGTTCTAAAAGCGTATCCAATGCCAACTAAGGACAGCAAGGGTTCTGTAAAGAAGTGGAACGATAAGATTGACCTAATCCAATCTATCTACACTGGCACATACAACAACACTATTGCTGGAACTGCTTGGGGTGCTATGAACGCATTGACAGAACGCCTAGACTGGTATCGCAACTCTCGTGGCTCAAACAACGAAAGCATTTACGCAAGTGCTTCTGGTTTTGACCCTGTAATCAACGCAGAGAAAAATCGCATAATGAACTTGGTTCTCGCAAGCGTATAATCTCGCAGACCTAAGCAAGTCTAAAAACTGCTTACATTCCCCTATAACTCAGTTGGTAGAGTAGCAGACTTTTAATCTGCGAGTCCTTGGTTCAAATCCAAGTGGGGGAACAAAATTTCGGTCGAGCGATTTCTAATAGTATATATAACTATAAAACCTTGATTACGAAACGGTAAAGATTTCCCTGAATCTATTGCATTTGTCAGTGGTAGTCTGTATAATTGACTTATGAATGAAAACGAAACTATTATCCTTACCCCTGTTTATGATGAAGACAACGCCCCTTACATCTACCCTGACGCAAGCGACCTACAATCTTACCAAAGATTACAGTTTATCGTGTGGGGATTGGAAAGCCTAGAGAAGCAACTATGGAATAGTGCCCAACGTGGTTGGCACGATACCAGTGGTCCAGAGTTCCAGTCTTTCCTAAAGATGATTAGGGGTATCTACAATGAAAAGACTGATAGCCTTATCAAGTATAACAACCAAATCCTAGATGACGAGATGTTAGAGCAAGCATCACAGATGTTCTAATGTCAGTGGTATCCCCTATAATAAATACATAACAACCCTAAGAGAAAGATAACAAATGCCAAAATACTATGTAAAGACCATTGTTGAGTTTAGCAACGAAGTAGAAGCAGATAGCGAAGCAGAAGCAGAAGCGATTGGTTGGAAGTGGGAAGAAGAACTCCACTATGACGGAGTTTATTCCATTGAAGTTGAAGAACTAGAAGCAGACGAAGAAGAAGACGAAGAAGATGAGTGATTGTGAATGCGACAGAGTAGAATGTCCAAAACATCACGGAAGTTTTGATTGTCATTCATTCTGCGACATCTGCGAAGGTAATCAAGATTACTGCCCTACTCACGATGAATGGGAAGCAGAACAAGCAAACATTTATCTAACTATGTATAAAGAAAGCGAAGAAGATATGGAAAAAACTATGTTGGAACAACACAGAGAAGAACTAGCAATGCTAGAACACGAACTACATACAAAAGCATTGAGCAGATTTGCTATTGCTTGTATTGAAGGTCGCATTAGCGATTTGGATAGTATGATTGCTCAGGATGAATACTGGGAGAAGCAGGAGAAGAAGTATGCTTGAACTAACTGACGAACACTACGAAACTAAGAGAATGGTTTCAGCAACAATTACATACCTGATTGATGTCAATAAAGATAACATCTTTATCAGCGAAGTAGAAGACTTTGATACCGAAGACGGAACCGAAGAAGACTACGAAGATTTGAAGAGAACTGACGAAGAACTAGAGCGTTCAGCAATCAACGAATTAGCAGAAATCATTTATAATTCTGTCAAGTATAATGACCTGACAGATATGATTAGTGTGGAGTTCCATAATGTCTGAGATGACAGATAAAGAAATCGTCCTGTCTATGATTGATGGCTTCAAGAAAGTCAAGGGTATAAATCAAATGCCTACTCTAGAGATACTAAAACTAATAGAGATGAGACTAAAGCGTGAAGACGAATTTGATAAATTTGTTGAGACCGCTAGAAATGTTTTGGCTGACGCATAGGGATAATAGGGGACCAGGGTGGTTGGAGCAATCTGACTGCCCTGGTTTTGCTCGACCCCACTTTACATAATAATTTTATTAGTCATTGCAACTGATTACGATATTATAACAATTTTCCCATGATTATGTAAACTAATAGTCTGCCTGGTTGATTACGATAGCATAACATTTTCCCCCAAATCCTTGTATTTGTCAGGGGTATCCTGTATCATAGATATATAACGAGAGAAAGAGATAACCCTTATGCATACTATGCAGTATCTAGCAACAGAACTAGAACTTGATTTAGATGAACAACACACAGACGAAGAACTTGCTGATATGGCAAGAGACCAAGTAGAAAGTTGGTTGGCTATTGAAGCAGATGGCTCAGGCTTTGTTGGTGGCTGGTCAGACTGGAACCAAGTTGGTGGTAGGTGGGAAGATGTTCCTGTCCTTATCTACAACGATGACAATGCTTGTTCATTCTTAGAAGCATTAGATGAGATTGACCAGAGACAGTTGGCTCAGTTCAACGAATACTTTTCTGAGTTTGATTTTCCAACTATCAATGCTGTTATGACTAAGTATGGTAGTGGTGAAGACATTGACTACCGTGAGATTTACGAAGCCAATATAACTAGTTTGACATCAGCAATCAAGATTATGCGTGGCTACTGGAACTGGGATAGTGGTTATATGGACACTAGCGACTGCACAGTAAAGACTTCATACCTAAGAAAAAAACTGGGTATTGACAAGACAGCCTATCGTAGTGTATACTGTTTAGTGCCAGTAGATTTCCACTTCTAAGAGAAAGAAACCCTATGATAAAAATACTAGCAAAACCTGAAAGCCTTGTAGATGAACTCTATGAGATTATGGATATGGTTGGCAACATACCACACCCTATGGCAGATGATGTGTATAGTTATATAAACCAACTTCTACTAGCAACGGTGGTAGATGATGACTGAGATTACTGAAAGCGAATGGTCTGCTAAGTATAGACCTATCAAGAATCATTTAGTTAAAGATGATACTACATCATTTGAGACCTATGGTGAAGAGTTAGACTTTGTATGTCAGCAACCACACTCTACCGTATGGACTGAGATGGATGGTGACGAAGGTGTTTACATTGTACAAGGTTACCATTTGGCTAATCGTATTCAATACTACATCACTGAAGTACCGTGGGATGATAGCGATGACATCTACATAACCATCTGTAAGTTTGTTGAATGCTCATGTAAAGAACTAAGTGAATATAATGAACCAACTACTGATTGTGAAGAGTGTTGGGGCGAAGGAATTTATACAGAATGGAGTATGGACTAATGGAAGATAAGATTAATAAGTATAACAACAACCCTGACTACGATGCAGGATACCAAGAAGGTTGGGAGAATGCTATCAATTATGTGCTTGACATTTCACAGCAAATGCGGTATACTGATGCTTTCAAGGGACCTACACTAGAAGAATTGGAGCAACGAATCGTATGACAAAGTATTGGGATATAAATGTTTGGTTTAGAGATTTAGGACATGACGAGCATGGTGTCAACCAGTGGTCAGATACAATCACTCTTAATCCTGCTATATATGTATTAGAGTCAGAAACAGGCAGTGCCTATGATGCGGTATACAAAGCGTATACTGGCATCCTGTATGAATGCAATGCTGAAGAGACTGCAAAGATTCGTGAGCATCGTAACGAGATGGAATACGGTACTGACTGGTGGGACTTTAGGGACGAACTGTACGCTCTGGAAATTAGCAAGGGTATCCAGGAATTCCTTGATGACCTTCCAGACCCCTATAGTATAGACATTGAAAACCAAGATACTCTATACAGTATTGAAACTATTAGTGATTTACACGACTTAGTGGGTTGAGAACACTCCCTACTAATGGTCAGAGCAGTTAGGGGTTTCTGTGTCTGACTATAGGGGGAGCGTAGGTATTGCTACTTGCGTTCCCCCAACATTTTTGGTATAATTGTATGATAAGAGAATAGAGTAAGTATGAGAAGAAGAACTAAGACAAAGGAAGAAAAGGTAGCACAAAAAATGCTGGAAGCAGTAGCAGACCTAACACTAAACCTAGATGAAGTTGGAAGAGAAATAGCAATGACAAAACCAGTGGTATTGTATAACAGATTTATTACAATCGCAGATGCGGCTACTGATACTATTGACAACCAAGAACAGATAAGGTATAATTAGACTATGACAACATTTTACAATAAGACATCTATCCTTGCTGAGTTCTGGCTAAACTATCGCTATGACCAAGACTTCAAAGATTTATTTGACTACTGCGACATTAGCCTACCTTTATCGTGGGGTTTTGCTAACTACATTGTCAATCCCGAAGAGCCAACAGACTTGGCTGTCAATCTAATCAACGAAGCGTGGGACTTAGTTCTAGAAGCGTTAGATGTAGATAGATTTATTATTGACCAACTTGACCTTACAAGTTTAGATGACTTGCTTGGTCAGGCTGAGTAGTAATTTTATTAGTCACCCTTTTCCTTTTTGGGAAAAGCGGTCGAGCAAATTTTACCAAATCGTTATAAAATAACTATTGACAAATTGGGATTACGATGGTATAATATTTTTCCACATTTCTATATATCTCAAATAAATCTATTTGACATTACGAACATATAAAAAATTTCCCCATATCTAATCAGATGATATTCTCTATAGGGGTATTACGAACCTTCTTTTATTTACCCTGGCGAGCCAGGCTGCCGAAGGCAGGGTACACAAACAACCCTTGATACACATTTCCCCTAGTATAAGTATAAACATATAGGGATTACGAACGTGTATATTTTTTCCACATTTTTATACATATTATGTTTGTTTATTTAATATTTGATATATTTTTATAACAATTTGATAAAAAACCTTGACAAATTGCACAAAATATGCATAGGGATATTTGGGGTATGAAGTGGAGGGATATGTTTAATATAGGGGCTATTTGGATATGTGAGTGGAGGGATTTGGAAATAAATGATTACGAGGATAGTTAGATATGCTCAATTACCCAATCCACTTTACTCCATTTCCCTCCACTATCATATCAAATATATACAGTAAGATTTATCTGTGGATAACTATGTGGATAACCCTGTGGATAACTTTACGATATGTCTATTTTTTCAGGGTATTTAGGTGTGGATAACCTATGTTTTTGTGGTTATGCTTTAGGATATCTTCGTCTAAATGCATCTGACTTGACATCAACAGTAGGTATCCCTACATTCTTTGATAAAGCAAATCCACCTATTGATTTCTTTGTTTGATAGGAGAACGCTATTCCCCATAGCCAGACTTT
>Ga0213920_1000997_pt1 | contig 17244 bp, 18 predicted proteins | sample McNCre1117MG_FD_161054 | JGI IMG/M metagenome (GOLD analysis project Ga0213920, IMG submission 161054) | Freshwater microbial communities from McNutts Creek, Athens, Georgia, United States - 11-17 MG | ecosystem: Environmental > Aquatic > Freshwater > Creek | place: USA: Georgia | collected...
TATATATAGAAGGTTCATCAACTTGTTTAGCGACCTGACTAGTAGGCTGCCTATTTTTGGTACTACTTCCATTCGACAAATCGTGGATTACTACAGTCGTACCCGCATACGGATTGTAGGAGGGAAGGTAGTCGATGAATCCCAAACGCTGCAGTTCTTTGATGCATTTGTGGTAGGTGGCCTTGGAAGCAATTTTGCTGGCTTTCATCATCTCGTCTCTGGAAATGGTAATGGGGTTTTTGAATCGGTTCATGTTCCATCGCTGAAATAAGGCTAGGTATAAACTGATGTGCGTTGGGTTGAGGGTTTCTTCATGGGCGATTTGTATGAAGAAGCCAGTGAGGTGTTTGATGTAGTTCATTTTCTGTTGTCGGTTATCGGTTGTCAGTTGTTGGTTATCTGTTATTTGTTCTCGGTTGACTGTTTACGATTTGTTTTGGTTGAGGAGTTGATCGATGTGGGCGGATTCATAAAAGATAATGCCGCCAACTCGAGAGTAGATCAGGGTGCCATTAATGCGGAGGTTTTGAAGTGTGCCGGGCGAAATATTTAACAGCTTGCGGACTTCGTTGGATTTGAGCCACTTTTTTTGTTGCTGTTGGGGTTTGATTTCTAGTAGGGTACTGAGGTCGGCAATGAGTAATCGGCGGAACTCGTTCAGGTCTTCTTTGGTAATGATTTCTACAGACATAGCTTATTTTTTAAATTAGTATGGTGCAAAATTGTGGGGTTTGATTTGTTTTGTTTCACAACGGAGGGGGTGTTGGGAACGATTTTTTTGTTGTCGGTTGTCTGTTTTCGGTTGTCTGTTATCAGTTGTTGGTTGTCTGTTGTTGGTTGCCTGTTCTCGATACGATTTTTTGGCAAAAATCACTCGAACTGACGGTTAACGGTTGTCTTGTTCCTAGATTAGTTCGTCGAGGTTGTCCATTCGTTTGAGGAGTTGGTGGTTGAGGGAGGTGAGGAATTTGGTTTTCTCACTTTTGCGGGCTCTGATTTCGAGGAAGGCTCTGCGATATTGCCCTAAGTCGATTTCGAATATATGTTCGAAGTATTCGGCTATGTCTTTGAGGTCGGAGGCGCCATTGTTGAATACTCCTTCGGTGTGCAATGCGTACAGTAGTTCGGTTAGGGCCACCTTGGAGCCTGTCCATGCCATTTTTATGTTGGGTTCGTGTTGTGAATTTTCTAGCGTTTCTTTTTTCTCGATGGTGACTAACTGGTTTTCGATGTACAATTGGATGAGATCATTGGCTAGGATGGTGGCTACTTTGAAATCGTGTGAGGTGGCAAACGACGCATCTGTTTCGAAATAATAGGAGTCCAGGGCGAGTTTGATGTCAAACTTTCCGCGTACGAAATATAGGTAGTCTAGATAGGAATTTCCGGCACGGAAGTATTGGTAGAAGTCTAATTCTTTGTCAAAAAAGGCTTTCAGCTTGGAGAGTTCGTTGTTGTAGTATTTTTTCAGAATGCGATTGCCACCACTTGGCTTTTTTCGCTCTATTTTATAGATTTTGTTGTAGTAAATGAGCTTGGAGGTGAATTGTGGCTTGACTTCTTTGAAGAATTGGATTTCTTCTACTTCGGTTTTGAAATTGGATTTGGCAACTATTTTTCGAACGGCATGAATGGATTTTAGAATGACGTTAATGGCTTGCTCGCACTGTTGGATGGTGTCGTCTATTTCTAGATCTATAAAGTTTAACTGCTCGTTGAGGTTGTTGAGTAAAGGGGCGAATTTGGGATGCAAGGGAATTGGGATTTGTGATATACGATATTCGATTTACGATATGAGATATCTGGTTTACGATTTTTTTAAGGTGGGGACATGGTGATTTTTGATTTACGATATACGATGTTCGATATACGATGTTCGATTTACGATATCTGGTTTATGATTTTTGATGTTGAATATTGATTTTAGATTTTTGAATTACTAATTAGATGGTGACATGATTTCTATTTTTTTAGTTTGAATTTCATCGTTTGCTATTATTGCTAGTGCTGCTAGGAGTAGAGCAATACAAATTAGTAGTCCTAATTTTAGGTATTTGTTTTTTTTCTTTAACCTTGTAATTTCTAAAGAATTTAAAAGTAGAGCAGGGGGTATGGTGTAAAATAGATCTTGTAGATCTTCATAGTTTTCGGCACAAGTCCATCTTTCACGCCCTTCTACCCAAATAGGAGTTGTTTTTACCACACCTCTTTGTCTTAGTTCTTCTTTGTCAAAAGGACCAATACTTTGTGTGCCGTTATGAAGGTAGAATTTTTTCATTGTACAATAGACTGATTCAGTGCATGCTACTTATATTGAAAATGTAATAATCCGCTAAATTGGTTTCTTTATGCGTTATTGTCAATACGTATTTACACGTATTTTTATGATGATTTTGTATTGGGATATGGTTGCGATTTGATTTTAGTTATAATTGCATTTACCTATGCGTATAAATACGTATTTTAGTGCCGGAAAACACGTATTAATTTTGGCTACTTAATATTTAAATTTACATTTTATGAAACTAGACCCAAACACTGGTGGTGTTATTACTGCAGAACAAGCCAAAACATTAATAGCTGGATTTGCTAAAAAGTTCCCTGGACAAGTAGTATCTTCTTTTATTGGAGGGGATAATGTTAAAAAAATACTTGAACAAGACAATTGTATTGGTCTTCGTATTTATAATGGATATGATGATGTGGAACAAAAAATAAGTTTAGTTTTGGTAGGAGTAGACCAAGAGGAAAAAGATATGTTAGACGCTGAGATTATCTATGATAAAATGGCTACATGTCCTCCATTATGTCCTGGTCCTTCAAATGGCTTAGTATAATTTTAAATTATTTAAGAAAGCCTATCTTTATTGAGATAGGTTTTCTATTATTTATTGAGGATGGTTTTATTGTATTTTGTAATCGTTTTTGGCATTAGCCCTTTTCTTTATTTTTTAGTTGCTAGACGACAAAGTGCAATTGAATTAAAAGCCATCCTACCTTATGTTTTTCTGACGTTTATTTCAAGCTTTTACGAATTTTTTGGCACGCTCACTTTTGGCTGGAATGTTTCGCATTGGTTTCTAATCAATGATATTTTATCATTTATTAGTATTTATTACTTTTTCTTTCAGGTTTTACAAAAGCAATTTTCTATATTATTTTTATCTTTTTTTTTAACCTTTATTTTGTCTTGTATTTGTCTTTTTATTTCTTTTGAGGTAAAAGATTTTCTCTTCATTACTTCTTATTTAGATGCATTTATCACTCTTTTTATTCTATTTTTTACAATTATCTGGTTTAGAAAATTAATGATAGAGACTTATGTAGACAATCTTTTGAACAATAGTACCTTTTATTTTATTTCAGGATTTGTTTTGTATTACTGTGGGACTCTCTTTTTATTCTTATTAAGCAATTATATATATAAGGCTGATTCTGTTCTATTTCAATCGTATTGGATAGTTAATATTGTATTGAATTTTGTTTTACGAAGTCTGTTACTAGTGGGTTTATGGAAAGCGAAAACGAATTAAAATCTATTTTTTTTATAGGTACTTTTCTGATGCTTTTTTTAGCATTTGGATTGTTATTTATGGTTTTGTTTTATCAACGGCATTTGGCTAAAATTAAGAAAAAGGAAGCTGAACTTTTATTGAAAACAGCGCTGAAAAGTGAAAAGAAAGAACGTAAGCGTATTGCTAAAGATTTGCATGATGCTATACAGAGTGATTTGAATGCTATTCGTAATTATGTTTTATTATTTTCTAAGAAAAATACTCATACCGATGCTCCAGAACTTTTAGAAGCGATACAAATTTCTTTAGCACAAACAATTGAAAATACTCGACTAATTTCGTATCAGTTGATGCCACCGTTGCTTGAAACGGCTGGGTTTAATTTAGCTTTACGGGATTATTTTGAACAATTGAGCGCTTCTAGCGGCAAGCGTTTTGAGTTGGATATGAATCTAGCCGATACTTTGGTTTCTGATGCTGTTTCGTATGAGTTATTTCGTGTAGTCCAGGAATTGACTTCTAATATGCTCAAATATGGGGCTATTACTACTTGTATCGCTCGTTTGACCGATACTCCTAGAGGAGCTTGTTTAGAGCTGATTGATGATGGACTTTCCTTTGATTTTAAAACTGCGTACAAACAAACTAAAGGAGCAGGCCTGCAAAATATTCAATCGCGTTTAAAAAGTATAGCTGCCGAATTAGAGCAAGAAACGATTGCTACTGGTAATCATTTTAAAATTTATTTATACCCCACCTATGATTAAAGTTGCCTTAGTTGATGATCATCAGCTTTTTAGAAAAAGTTTGTCTTTATTATTGTCTTCTTTTGAAGGAATTTCGGTGGTATATGATACCCCTGATGGAATGGCTTTTTTAAAGTTTTTAGAAGATACTGATATAGATGTTTTGCTATTGGATTTAGAGATGCCTGTTGTACATGGTTATGATGTATGTAAACAAGCCAAGTTTATTGATCCTAATCTTAAAGTAATTATACTGTCTCAGTTGACCTCTAAGGAGGCAGTGCATCAGGTTATGGAAATAGGAGCGAATGGTTATTTTACCAAAAACTCTTCTCCTGATATGCTCGAAGAGGCTATCAAGAATGTGTTGGATAAAGATTATTATTTTGACATCGCTTTGAGTACCGTTATACGAGAAGCTTTGTTGTGGAAGAAAAAGAAACCTACTTTACTAGACACCACTCCAACAGCTTATTTGACCCCAAGAGAAATTGAGATTGTTCAACTGGCTACCCAAGAAAAATGTAGTAAAGAAATAGCTGATGTACTTTCTATTAGTACCCGTACCGTAGAACAACACCGCAAGCATATTATGGAAAAAACGGAATCTAAAAACTTTATTGGGGTTGTTTTGTATGCATTAAAAAATAAACTTATTGAATTGGATGAGGTTTAGCTAGTTTTCAACAATTAATTATCTAATTCTAGTTTTAGTATTATAGCCAAGAGATAAGGAGTTTATAAATTCCTTGATGTTTGCAATTTTTACAGCATTATGTAATTTTTCTTTATTTATGTTTTCATCGCCTTTGGCGATGCTTCTTTAAATTGTGTTTGAAAATATAAAACCGTCCTGCATTACTTCCCCACAATTTTCACGCAAACTTTTTGGAAAATGTTATTTATGTTTTCAGCGTTTAAATACAATTTTGTTTATGTTACTTCATATTACAATAATAATTACAATATGGATGTCTTACCGCTGCAATTTATTACCGCTGAAGTGAGTGCAAAAAAATTATTAAAGGAAAATCTTTAATAGCTAAATCACTTGGCATTTATTTATCTATAATCTTATCTTCTTTTTTACCATATATTAAAATGTTATCTTCTTTAATACTTCTATTTCTTGAAGGAATTTTATAATTTATAGAAAACCCAATTCTTCTTGAATCATATTTGTTTTGATACTTGATAAAAGTTCCTAAAGAATCAAAATCCTGTATAGTAGTATTGAAAATATCATTTACATAAATTGAAATTGACAAATTATTTGAAAATAATTTTTTAGATAACGTTAAATCTACCTGCTCTTCAAATGGTTTTTTATAAACAAAATAATAATAGTTTCCCCCAATTGTAGACGTATTATAATTAACAGTAAAATTGATTTTTTTTGGTAAAATTATTTGTGACATCAGATTAAAACTCCAAAAACCTCTTGAATCTAACCCTTCTATTATATATTTTTGATATTCTACATATAAGTTTAAAAAATTAATTTCGTCGGGATTAAAATCCATTTTTAAAGTTTCATTAATTCCTTTTGTAAAAATCATATACGGTATAGGGAGTCCAAAATTATAATCATGTATCGCAACCTTTGGAATATTTTCGGATATACTTGCAACTCCATTTGTATTTTCTACCATTCTATTAATTACTTGATTATCTGCGTTACTAAATGAATATTTAATAAAAAAATATTCCAAAGCACTGACTTTAAACTCAAAATTATTAAAAATTGTAGGATTCAAATTTGGGTTTCCATAAAAAATAACATTCGGATTTTGATAAATAGTATTGTTTGGGTTTAGCAATGAAGTATTTGGCAAATTTATTTTTTTGTTATAATTAACATTTACAAAAACCTCTGGCAATATGTTGTATTGAATAGACGCATTTGGAAAAAAACGAGTTTGTTTAAAAGGAATTAAACTATTTGTTTCTGTATTACCTTTAATTTGATACTCTTCGAGTCTTGTTCCTAAAATAAAATCAAAAGATTGATAGGTAGTTTGAACTTCGGTATAAGTACCAAAAGTTTTTCGGGTATATTCTAAATTGGTAATATCTACACTTTTTGTTATAAAATTTAATTGATCTGCAAATACACCTACACTAATTTTTGTTTTGTCAAAAAACTTAATTTCTTGCGAATAATCTGTTTTAAATTGATAATATTTTTGGTTAGAATTGTTTTCTAATATTGAAAAGTAATTGTTTCTATTATTCAAATTAAAATCATTAACATTGTTGCTAAAATTAAAGCTAAAATCTATTTTTTTTGACGCATCCTCAAATCTTTTTTGATAAACCAGTATTACATCGTTTCTTAAACGTTTTGTTTTACTTTTGTCATTTGTTACAAAATTATAACCCAAAGCATCAATATTTGAAGCGTTATTATTGGTACTCGCATCATAATTAATTAATAATCGGTCTTTTTTTATATCAAATTTAATTCCAGTTTTTAAAAAATAAAATCGATTTTTTTTGTCATAATAATTTTCAGATAATAGTATGTTTTCGGTGTTAAATTTAGTTTTTTGATATCCTTCAATATAACTTTGACCGAGTTGTATTTGCCATCCAAACAAATTATTTTTGGCATTTAGTAAAATGCTATTATTAAAACGATGCCTTGATTTATCATAATTAGTATAACTATACCCATTGGAATAGTTAATACTTATATATTTTTTGGTATACTTTGAAGTAATAATATTAATAATTGCTCCTCCGGAAGTTGCAGGAAATTCGGCACCTGGTTGCGTTATTATTTCTACTTTTTCTACAGAATTTGCTGGTAAACTTTCTAAATAAGAATTTAACTCGTCAGAATACATGTTTGTTGGTCTTCCGTCTATATATACTTCAAGTTGTTTGCCTTGATACATTAAACCTGCCACATCAGATATTATTAAACCAGGTATTTTTTTTAAACCTTCCATCAATGTGCCAGAATTCAAATAAGCTTGATTTGAAAAGTTATAAATAGTTCTATCTGCTTTTTGTACAATAGCTTTTTTTTTGTTTTTTATTTCAACTTCTTGCAATTGAGTTGTTTTGATAATATCTTCTGTAGTTCTATTTTGAGAAAACGAATTATTTATTAAGAATAATAAAATAACTATGACTTTTTGTTTCATTGTTTTTATTTAAATGTTCTTTCTTTGATAAGAATTATCATTGCAAAATTTATTAAAGGCTCTTACAATATTTATATAGTCAGGCGATGATGATTTTATTATGATACCAATATAATCCATAGTATATTCTTGATGGTTTAAAATGAAATGTTCGTTTGTTAATAATATAAATTCTAAATTATATAATGAATTTGCAATTCGTAATAATCTTCTAAATAGTTTTAATCTACTTTTTCCTCTACGGATAAAATGAATGTTATCGCATTCATTATTAACATAAAATAAAACAGCATCATTATTTTTAACGGAAAGGTGTTTTAGTATAAATTTTATTATTGTATTTCTTATAAAATAATCACTTTCCATCTTTTCATTTTCATCAAAAAGATTAAAACTAAAAACATCAATAAATTTTAAATCTGTAATCAGTTCTATTGTTTTTTTATACCCTACATTAGATTTCTTAATATCAACACAATAAATTAAACCACTTTTGGTTTCAAAACTATATTTCCCATCTCTTAGTTTTACGATTTCATATGTTTTTTCCATATTTTTAATTTAAATCTAATTGATTATTTATCAAGTCATAATAAACCCCTTTTTTAATTATTAGTTCTTCATGACTCCCTATTTCTGCAATTTTTCCAGAATCTAAAACGATAATGTTATCTGCTTTTTTTACTGTACTCAATCTATGAGCAATTATTAATACTGTTCTGTTTTTATAAAAATTTATTAAATTAGTATGAATTTCTTTCTCTGTTTTTGCATCCAAAGCTGAAGTAGCTTCATCTAAAAAAAGATATTCAGGATTTTTGTAAATAGCCCGAGCAATAAAAAGTCTTTGTTTTTGACCTGATGAAAGGTTATTGCCAATAGAACCTACTTTGGTTTTATGTTTTAATGGTAAAGATTCTATAAAATTGAAAATACATGCTGTTTTCATAGCTGTTTTTAATTTTTCATAATCTATTACTTCATCATGTGTTGCAATATTTCTTTCAATGGTTTCAGAAAAAATGAAACCATCTTGTAACACAGTACCAATATTCTCTCGTAAACTTTTGGGAGAAATTGATAATATATTATTTCCATTAAAAATGATTTCACCAGATGTAGGGTCATAAAACCTTAGCAATATTTTCATTAACGTGGTTTTCCCACTCCCACTATGACCAACTATCGCAGTTACTTTTGAATTGGGTATAAATAAATTGATTTCATTTAATATTATTGGGGATTCTGGCCCTCCATATTTAAAGCAAAGATTATTTATTTTTATTCCTTCTTTATTTTCTTTAACTAAATTAAAATTCTTTAATAAATCATTTTCTTCAGTTTCCTGTAATGAAATTTCTGCTAATCTTTGATAACTTAATTTTGCCTCTTGTGTGCTTTTTAAAAAAGTAACTAATTGAGATATTGGACCATTCATTTCTCCAATAATATAAGAAACACTTAACAGCGTGCCGAGTGACATTTTACCATCGATAACTAATGTTGCTGCAAAGTAGGTAACTAATATATTTTTTAATTGATTAATGAATTGAAAACCGAAAATGTGTATTTGATCTAACTTTAGTGATTTCATATTGAGTTGTAATAACTCGTTTTGAATTATCTTCCATTGTTTAAGTTTGAAACTCTCTAATTGAAAAAGTTTCAGATCTCTTATACCACTAAAAATTTCAAAAATAGACTCTTGATTTTTAGATTTTATTTGAAATTCATAAAAATCAAGTACGCGTTTTTTTTTAATCCAAAAGATTGACCAAGTGAGTCCTAATAGTGTGAAAAATAAATAAGTAAATAAGATATAAGTGTTAAAGTAAAATAATACAAAGAAAAAAACAATAAATGAAATTAATGAAAAAAAGGTAGCTATGCTTTCAGAGGTTAATAATCTTTCAATTCTTTCATTATCTACTACCCTTTGATTTAAGTCTCCTATCATTTGATTTTCAAAACTTTTCATAGGTAACTTAACCAATTTTGTAATAAAATCTGAAATTAAATTTATACTTACAAACGTTCCAATATATAATGTTAGCCAGTTTCTATAAATATTTATTACCATAGAGCCTAAAAATAGACTCAATTGTGCTAAAAGTATTAATTTTATTATGCTTAAATCTTTGTTTTCTATACCATTATCTATAAGAGCTTTGGTTAAAAAAGGGAATACTAATGTAATCAAAGAACCTAATGTAACGAGAAGTATTAATACAAAAAACTTATTCGTATATGGTTTAACATAATTAAACAATTCTATGGAATTGAAAACTTTCTTTTGTTCAATTGCAGTGGTTAAAAAATCGTTTTTGGGTTCAAATAATGCTACAACTCCATTTTCATTATCACCAAGCCAACCTTTAATGAAGTCATTTTTATTTAATTTAACAAATCCAATACGTGGATCCATTATAAGAAATTTATTTGAGCCTTTACATACATTTATTTTTTTTAAAACTACAAAATGATTTTGATTCCAATGGATGATACATGGAACAGTAATAGTATTAATCAATGTGTCTAAAGGAATTTTTGCTGAAAAAACATTAAAACCAATCGTTTTAGCTGCTTCTAATATTCCAGACAAAGTAACTCCAATTTTTGATAGATAACATAGTTCTCTGATGTACTGCAAAGAATAATTTTTTCCAAATTCTTGTGAAACAAATACTAAACATGCAGGGCCACAATCCATTGTGTTCATCTGTCTCACAGGCTTAATATTTTTCTTAAACTTATAAAAATTTATACTCATTAAATCAATATTATGAAATTAAAACCTTTTATAGAAGTTGTCCATTATTTAAGGTATTATAGATATCTATCACTTTTATTTTATTACTTCAACAACATTTTGACTAATCTTTTTTAATTCATTTATATAGTTTTTATGTGAAATATTATTTTTCCATTCAATTTTTAATTCTTTATTTTTTAATTCAATAAAAAAAACATCCCCATTATTTGCCTCATTTTTCATATTTCCCCAAGTCATTGCTTTTGTTGAATTTTTAGAACCATCAAAATATTTATTCAAAATTGATTGTACCTTTTCCTTGTTGATACTTTTAAAAGTAAAACTAGAAGCATAACTATTATTAGTAATTGATTCCACAAATGTATATTTATCATTAGCTACTGCTTTTGCATGTTCTGACGATCTTGTATTTTGAGCATTCATAATAAATGTATTTAGAAAAATTATGGTTGTTGTAAAATAAATTGTATTCATTTTTTGGTTTTTAATTGTTTAAGAAAATTATATTTCAAACTAAGAAATTGAAATACCTCTAAATTTATAAAAAATCAATACAACGTATAAAAAGGCATCATTTGGAATGGTTAATGTTTTCAATAACTCATTAATCTCAATTGTTTCATTATTATTTAAACGTCTTATTAAATCTTCTATATCCTTAAAATACTTTATACTAAACCTATTTCCCCTGACGAAAATGTACATTTTTTCGTTTTTATAGTTTTCATATATTATTTTAAATGGTTTCACTATTGAAATAATCTTATCATATAAAAAATCATCATCTAAATCATCAATCTTATTTTCAATAGGGACTGTTGACCAAGATGAATTACTGAGAAGTGTATATTTATGATCTAAATAGATTTTCTTTAAAAAATCGTCTAATGTAGATTCTGAATCGTCTAAAGTACTTGAAATTGAGTTTTTAAAATTTTCAAAAGTATCATCATTATCTAAATAATTTATTTGAGGTGGTATTATCTTTTGATCATTTGGTAAAAATTGTAAAATAAAATGTTCTAATATTTTTTTTGAAAAAGTATAGTTGTCAGTGCTTTTGAACCATAAAGAAACGCCTATGGAAATGTCTTCAGTATAACCTACATGATTTTCATACCAAGGCATATAAAATATATCTCCAGCTCCAAAATCATATTTTTTTGCTTTATCTAAAATAGGTTCTATATTTTTATTATTATAAACATTTTTACCAACCAATTTTTCATAAAGAGACTCGTCCCAAATGTACATTTGTTTTCTACCAGGCCCCAAATGAAAATGAATTACATTTTCACCTTTTTGATCTTTATGTATACCTAATGGTGTCCAACCATAATCACCAATAAAAACTGTTATTTCATTTCCCAAAGGAGGTACGCCTGCTAAATCAAATAGAGGTTCAACCATTTCATAAACTCTTGAAGCTAATTGTTCAGAAAAAGCTTCATTATTATTCATAATGATACCGAACTTGTTTTTAAAAATCCTTTTAAGATATAGAATTAAATCTTCTTCACTTTTAGGTGGATTTTGTTTGAAAAAATCTATTGTTTCTTTACCGCTTGCTTCTTTTCCGTCATTATATACCCTAAATCCCTTATCCAAAATAACGTCGCTAATTCTTCTATATATAGCTTCAGTTACAGAGTTATACAATATTGTTTGATCTTCATTACTAAATGAATCTTTTAACACACAAGTATTACTAAAATTTTCATTTTTATCAATAAAATTTAACCAATAATTTTTATCCAGATATTTTTTCATTTCTAAGTTTTTAAATTGCATAGTTGCATTTTTTATCTGTTTAATGTAGTATTAATAAAACAACTCGACCAGCTTTTCTGGTCGAGTATCTACTGTGATTTAGCAATTACATGTTATGCTGTTTGTTGCTGTTGTTTTTGTTTTGCCTCTGCTGCACCACCTTGTATTGCAACTTCTTCTAATTTTGACAACTCTTTTACTTCTAAAAACTTTTTAATTTCATTTAAATTTTTCATACTATTAAATATTTTGCTTTCTATCTTTGCAAGAGTTTCATACTCGTTAAGGCAGTCAAAGATTTTCTGCGGTTTTCCCCCTTATGGGTTTCTGCCCGTTACAAAAGTTTCAACTTCCCATTTCACTCATTTTCGTCTTTTTACTTTTACAATTATTAGATGTTTCTTTTATTCTTTTATTCGCCTATCAGTTGGCTGAACTTAAACACTAATGTTTTCAATTGTTTTATTTCATCTTACTACTTTTGAACGTCTTGTTGGTCAATGGCTTCTTGCAACAACCTAATAAACGCATTGCGTCAATCTAAAATTTAAAACATACTTACATCAATTATTATAAGATTGGGTTTAATATGTAATTATTTTATTATTAGTAAATTATAATATTAAGTCCTATAAATAGTATTAATTAGGAGCAATATTTTTTCATTACTTGTAAAAATCGTATTATCAATTAAATAAATTTCGTTTGCGGTTTTGAGATTGGTTTAACAGCCTTGTATTATAATTCAATTTTTACTCATTTGTCGAGTTGTTTTTCGTTTTAAAATTGGCTATTACTAATTAATATCACCTAACACTAATATTATTTCGCAATTTATCCAGAAGAACAATTAAACTAAATACGTGTTTATACGTAAATTTATGGGGTATAAAAAAAGACCTCGAAGAGGTCTTTGTGGGTGATAGAATTTTTTAAAATAATTATTTCTTTTTATTGCCATTTTCGCGTTGCGATAAAGCACTACCAGCAACAGATTTACTTGCAGCACTTGTTCTTCCGTCTTTGAGTACTTTTGAAGCTGTTGAGGCTACTTTAGCACTTGTTGTTTTTTTTGCCATTGGTTGATTATTTAGTTAGTATTTAGGGTTTGTGAAATTTTAATAAAATGGTTGATAGAAGTTGTATTTCTTATTTTTTCGTCAAGTATGGTAAAATAGTTTTTAAAAGTCTATCAACTGCTGATATTGAATCGTCTTCAATTTGATTGTCCGGGTCAGCCAACATATTCGAATTGTTCCCAAAGTATTTTTCCACAAGTTTTTCTTTTATTTCTTGTTTCTTATTTTCAGGAAGTAACTCAATAAATGGATTGATCGCTGCTAATTCAAGTTCAGCTTTTCTGTTAATTATTTCGAGTCTTCTGTGTTTTGATGACTCTCTTGCCGCATAAGTTGCTGGATATGAAAGAGCAGCCGCCGCTATGATTCGGATTAATGACTTTGTCCAATCATAAGTTTGACCACTGATGTCCCAAATAGTATATATTAGTAAAGATGATAGAATAAGCATCAGTATAATTGCAACTATTCTAAGATTGTCGGCTGTAGTTTTATTACTATTTGCAATTTTTTGATAATTACCTGTAACAGAAACATCACCAATTACTCCAACAATTTTTTTAGCTTCCTCTAATTTTTTATCGAGTTTTTCTATTAATTCAGAAGTATCACTATCGATGTTTTGTTTTATTTCTTCTATTTCCGTATTTAATGTTTGTTTTAAAGAGTCAAATTCAGTTCTAAATGTTTTTCTATCGGAATCATAATTTTGGTTAGCAGTCGATTTAATATTTGTAAATTCGGTTTGGAAATTAGAATTGAGATTTTGTATTTCTGTTTCCTTCTGCTCAAGTATTGTAGAAATGCGTTTGAGTTCAGTTTTATTGGCTTCCAACTCGGTATTTAAATTCTTAAGTTCTACTTTAAGATCTTCATTATCTTGCTCAAGAATTTCATACTTTTCTTGAACAATTTTTTCAAAGTTTGCTATGTTTTTAGAAAAATTAAAGTCGTTCTTGGAAAATGGAAGTGGCAAGTTCCTAACTCTCGTAATTGCAGAATGTAAATGTGTTTTAGCGTTGGTTAGATGTCCTGAATTTTTATTACCAATGAAAGTATTTATTTGAGATAAGGAATTCTCTATCTCTTGCGAAATTGTTGTCAATTCAGATTCTAGGACTATTGCTGGAATAGTCAATTTCAGTCTGTCTAGCAAATAGTTATAAGCTGTTTCATAGAAATTAATGTCATCTATACCTATACTTTCACGAATTTCATCTTCGGTCAGTCGAAATCTAAATTGTTCGAGTTTATCGAATATTAAATGATTCTCAAATTCTTGTCCTGTCATTGATTAGTTTTTTAGTATTATTTAAAACGTATAACTACTTTGCATAGTGCTGGTTATTGAGCCAGAGATGGTTAAGTAAGGTCATAATTAATTAGGTAAGATTTTTAAAGTCTTTGAATTAGCAGCATTTAGTAAAATAGTGGTTAGTAGTTGGCTTTTTAGTTTTCGCTTATGTTGTTCCTTCTTTTTTCCATTTCTTTAAAATGTCTTTCTAGTTGTTCCCTTCTTTCACGATTTTTAATTATATAAACATAAGCCCAACTTAAGCCTATCATGAAAATTCCGCTACCAATGAAAACTAATCTTTTTGGATCTCCTTCAAGAATGGATTTAAATTGCTCATAAAAAAGACCTAATCCTGTTAGTAGCAAACCCATTGTTGTGTATACAATTGGAATCAATGTTTTTATAGGATTTGTTGTTATAGGTCTTGAAATTCTAAATCTTTGAGCAACTTCATCAATGTCGGATGCTGTCACCTCAATAAATTCGTCTCCGGGAACAAACTTTCGTTCTTGGAAATATCTTTCAACTTCTTCATTAATTTCTAAATGAAATTTCTCAAAGCGCTGTTTAGCACTTTCTGTAAATATTATTTTCTTATTTCCGTTCATGATTTATTGTTTGAATTTTCAACATATAAAAGAATACCACCGATAGAGAAAGCTACTACAAACCCAATGGATCCAGCTAAGCTGTCAAGGTGGTTTGTGGTGACTCCGACAAGAGCCGCACTGAGGTATTGACCAACTTTCACAGCCCAAAGCCATTTAGGTTGTGTCGGTTTCCCAAAAGAATTTGCAATTGAATGCGCTGCAGCTTTAACATGCTCATGTGTTACTTCTCTCGTTTGTGCTTTATCAATTTCACCAAAGTTGATAGCCTTATCGAATAATACTTTTGAATATTCATTAACAGTCTTGATATATCTGTCTTTGCCAGAAATTGTGTATCCGGCATTATTTAAATCAGAGTCAGAAATATTTATGTCTGGTATTTTATCTGCCATTTGTCTTTGTATTTTCATTGTCTTTAAAGCTTGTCACTAACTGTATAATATCACTAAATAGTAATAATGGTCTGCAATTTATACAGTTAAGTACATATACGAAATACGTGTTTTTACGTATTTATTATCCAACAAACCATCTCTTCATGAAGTTTTAGAAAGTGTAGAGAGGTGTGAGAACTTGTCTTTTAATATTTTCATGTCCTCACTCACTTTTCTATCTAAGACTTTGGCATAGTGCTGGGTGGTGCGTAGGTTTTTGTGTCCTAGCATTTTGCTCACGCTTTCTATGGGTACGCCGTTAGTGAGGGTTACCGTGGTAGCAAAGGTGTGCCTAGCAATGTGAAAGGTGAGTTCTTTGTTGATGTTACAAACAGCTGCTATTTCTTTTAAATACGCGTTCATCTTTTGGTTGGATAGAATAGGGAGGAGCTTGTCCTCGTTAGTGCTCTGTGGGTGGTTTTCGTATTTGTCAATTATCATTTGCGTTACGGGTAGGATTGGAATTTTAGAGGCGCTTTCTGTTTTTTGGCGGTGGGTGGAAATCCATTTTTCGCCATCGATACCAATTATAATATTGGCAGGTGTTAGATTGAATACATCTATATAAGCAAGCCCAGTAAAACAACTGAATAGGAAAAGGTCTTTGACTAATTCTAATCGTTTGATCTGGAATTTTTTATTTACTAGTGCCTCAATTTCAGTTTCGGTTAAATAGGTTCTTTCTACTTCTTTGACCTTTCCGTCATAGTTTAGGAATGGGTCTCTTTCTAACCATCCGTTTTTGTAGCATTGTTTGACAATTTTACCAAAATTTCTAATGTATTTTATAGTGGAATTGTTGTTGCAATTTTTAGTGTTTCTTAAATAGAAGTCAAAATCAGTAATAAAGGCAAGATCTATTCGGTTAATGGAAATGTCACTAATAGCATACTGTGTTTTTAAAAACTCTTTTGTGTGCGCTAGGGTAGTTTCGTATTTTTTGTAGGTGTTTATAGAAAACTCTTTGTTGATTAGCTCTTTCATTCTCTTGTTGTGCTCCTGGAATATTAGCATTAATTTTCGCTGTTTTTCTTCGATACCTAATAGCTTGTTTTTAAATGTTTGGGCATTAATTTCTTGGTTATTATTTACCATCCATTTTTCGGTTTCGTACACTTTATTTTTAAGTATGTCAAGATAGCTATTTATTAATCTGGCTTCTTTTGAGCTTCCTTTAATTTTACCCGCGCTTGTGTTCCATTTGGCTTTTTCTATAAATTTAGAAGTGCTCATTTCAATACGCTCACCGTTCACTGTGATTCGTTGATAGATTGGGAGTAATCCGTTTTTGTTTGATTTTGCTGCTTTAGCATAAAACAGGGTTGAGATCTTGTGTTTCATTTGTGGTTACCTTTTAAGTTATTCAAATTAGTATTTCAGTCACTTTTTGTCAAGATGTTCATCTTCTGAACAGCTTGCCAGTGTTGGCTTAGCGAGAAATTCGGTTACCTTTTTTTTATGGATTTTAGGGTACCCGATTTTATCACCTACACTTTGTGATTTACTACATAATTTGACTAGTAGGTAAAATGAAAAAGCCTGTAAATCATACGATTTACAGGCTTTTAGTTTTTTCTGAAATAGTTTCAGTGGAGTCGCCGGGAATCGAACCCGGGTCCAAACAAGCAACTAAAGAGCTTTCTACAGGCTTATTTCCTGATTGGATTTTCGATGTTTTGCTAGGCCAGAAACAGCCACAAAACACTTAGTCTCTTAATTTTCAAGTACCGCCCGAAACATACAATACTCTAGGTTTATATTTACGATTCCCCTAGATCAAATGCTATAAACCAAAGCCTTTGAGGAGAATCCTGCTTTCCTACCTGGTAGGACGAGGCTAATCTTACTATAATTCAGATTATGCAGC
>Ga0213920_1000998_pt1 | contig 17224 bp, 20 predicted proteins | sample McNCre1117MG_FD_161054 | JGI IMG/M metagenome (GOLD analysis project Ga0213920, IMG submission 161054) | Freshwater microbial communities from McNutts Creek, Athens, Georgia, United States - 11-17 MG | ecosystem: Environmental > Aquatic > Freshwater > Creek | place: USA: Georgia | collected...
CCGCGCTGACTATGTCAAAAATAAGTTTGGCGATGCCGCGAATAGCCCCTATGAACGCGTGGCGGCTGTGGGCAAAGAGGTGGGGCTTCCCTTTGCGTTTGATCGCATCAGTCGCCAGCCCAATACCGTGGTGGCGCACAGTTTGATTGCGGTCTCCGAGCCCGGCTTGGCGCAAGATGCGATGGTGGAAGCCCTTTTCAAAGCTTATTTCATTGATGCACAAGATTTGACGGATGCTTCGGTGTTAATCAACATTGCCGAATCAGCGGGCATGGACCGCGTCTTGGCTGAGCAGCATTTGCAAAATGCGGCTTTGCATAGCCAAACCATTGACAGCGACAAAGCGGCACGCGAGATGGGCATCACTGGCGTGCCTTTTTTCATCTTCAATCGCCAGGTGGGCTTGTCTGGCGCGCACGAAGGCGAAACCTTGTTGCAAGGCATGGTGGAGGCGATGAACGCCGCCGCCGACGATTAACGCTTTGACGCTGTCCCTGCCACGCGATAAATCAAGTGGTATACCAAACCGACAAACACGCTCCCGCCTACCAAATTGCCCAAAATCACAGGCACTAAGTTGCCAAACATGCCCGCAATGCTGAGTGCGGTGCCTGCCGTGGCCGGCTCGAAATATTGAATGATCAGCGCGAGCTGCATGAAATACATATTGGCAATGCTGTGCTCAAACCCTGCGGCCACAAAGGCGGTAATTGGGAAGACGATGGCAACGACTTTGTCCATAACGCTGCGGCCTGCCATGGCCATCCACACCGCCATGCACACCAACACGTTGCACAACACGCCCCTGAAAAATGCTTCGTGCCACACTAGATTTTGCTTGGCGAGTGCGATTTTCAAAACGGTCGCGCCAATCGCCCCGCCATTCAGGTGGGTGTGACCACTGAGATACACGAGTAGGGCCAAGCCTGCGGTCCCCACAAAGTTAGCTGCGCAGACCCACACCCAGTTACGCAGCACTTCTTGGGTGGTGATTTGCCTATCTGCCCAGGCCATGGCCAGCAAGTTGTTACCTGTGAATAACTCAGCCCCAGCGATGATCACCAAGATCAGACCTAAGCAAAAGACAAACCCACCCAGCAACTGGCTGGTGGCAAAACTGAGGCTGGTGTCCGATTTAACGATGACGAAAAACATCCCGCCTAAGCCAATGAAGGCGCCGGCTAACAAGCCCAGCATTACTAAGGGCAGGGTGGCCATATGGGCTTTGGCGACGCCTACCGTTTCCACTTTGGTGGCAATCTCTTTGGGGGCGTAGGCATCAGCGCAAAACAATTCGGGCATAGACGTGTTCTCGTTTGTGAATTTGTTTAATTTACTCCTTGAACTGGCAGAATTGAAGCACTCTTAGTATTTCGGAGCTGTTCATGCCTCATTCGTCGTCCAACATGGTTCGCACCTTGGTGTTGCGTGAGCTTGAGGCCGGCAAACGCGATGATGGTTTGTGGCTCCAAGCCATGTCCGAGGCCAAGCTGGACAAAACCAAGGCGCAAATTCGTTATATCGAATTGCGAATCAAAGCGCTCAACGGCGATGTCAAAGGTTTGTTGATCAAGCAAATCCGTGGCGCAATAGCCAGTGACAGCAAGGGGCCTCGAAGCAATGCGAGTCTTGCCGACTATTTGTCTGCCAAAACGATCAAGAAATAGGGCTGCGCAATTTGGGTGGAAGGTCTATGGCGGGGTACCGTTTGGTGGGTTTGGTCTGCGTGCGTTGAAGGGATGCCAGGAGATTGGTTTGTGCGGAGGGGTCAGGAAGTTTGAACGCATGCCCCAACCCGATTTGAATGGCTGCTGCTTTACGTTGTAGCAATTGCGCTGTCATCATATGGGTGTACGCGGACTTGGCACTGTTGGACCAGCTCTCCCATTCTTCGCGGAAGGTCTTGATGTGTGCGCGCAAAAACTTGTCTAACTCAGCACTTTCGACATGATGCTGGCTGGTTTCATAGGCCGTGTCGATGAAAGGCTGAATGGCATCCGGCGTTTTAGGTTCTGAGGGCGTCGCAACCGCCTCGGGCACTTCGGGTGCACTCGATGTCAAGTCTGGTGTTGCGTCTGTCATTTCTTCGGCCATCCCCTCTTATCGACACGGGTTGAGCATTTCTTTAATGCCAAAAGAAAAAAATAAAGCTCCTCTAGGAGGAGCTTCAATGTGTGTTGATGATCGCTGGCCCTATGTCTTGTAGCGGTCCAAGTGGGTTGTTTTGATGGTCAACCTCATAAACATCGGGTTGACCGCCCCATGATCTATAAACCACCACATCATCTACGATGAGTATCAAGGCGTTGAAGCGCCAACCCTTTGTCTCGGTCCTTCGACGGTAATTGATGAAGTCAGGAAAAAAAGCACCTGTTCTTTTTTTGTCAATTTTGGAGATATTCAGGTCCCAGCCTCTGCATGCATCTCTGGCGGCAAGGCAAGTTGAGACGCCAGGCCCTAAATCTTCCTTGGACAGGACGCCACTTCCAACGAATTTTTTAGAGATGTCGGCAAAAGACAAAATAACAGTGTTTGGCTGATTTTGGGGATCTAATTTGAGTGCGATTAAATCTTTTAACTCACTCTTCAGTGGCTCGAGCGATTCAATGGCAATCCGAGCTTGGTCAAAACTGTGGAAGTAGAACGACTCATTTTCGGCTTTCGGTAACCAACTAGAACAGGCCGATAAAGAACTTGCTAAGAAGCAAATGATGGCGGTCTCACTGCAGGAAAATATCCTGGTTGCCATGGTCGAAAAGCCTTCATCTAGTTAAAGAAGGTGACGGACCTTGACCCCAGCACTGACTCCACAGTTAGGGCTGCTCGGTTCCCCGCCTGACCCAGTTGGCTGCTTCACCATGTGGGAAGGCCCGTCGAACTCAATTGTAGGACACAAGCGAGTTTTTCAAGCTTTGCCGACTCAAGCTTCTTGCTTTTTTTGCGACTTAGCTTCTTTGATGAGGTTGTGGTGGTTGGATGCGGCACTCCATGACTGGTTGGCCAATTCCACCGTTCGTTTAGAGGCCACTTGTGCGGAGTCAATGACATGGTTGCTCATTTCCAATGCCGACTTGAATGCCGTCAGCATCAAGGCAGAGCTAGCCAATGAGCCATTAGGAAGATGGTCAATGGATGAGCTCAGAGATTCGCTACTTTCAATCAATTGCTTTTGCAAGGCATTCATAAAGGCTAAGTGTTCTTGATAGCCCATGGAATTTGTTTTCAATGCAAATTCAATCCAATCGTTGGCGCTGGCAGCTATGTGGTCAGAGGCCATTTGTAATGCCGCTGTCGAATTTTTAGTTTGAAAAATATCTAAGTAACGTGCTTGCGCTTTTTCCATAAATTTGGCATTTTCTTTGACCGCCAATTCCATGAATTTTTTCATGTAATTGACATAAGAATTCGTATAAATCGAACTTGATTGCGTGAATAAATTGAGATTGGACATGGATTGATCTTTCATATAGCTACCCTGTGGTTAAGTTGAAAATTGGCGGATCGGATGGATGGTTCGAGTCATGCATTGACTCAATGGCAGTGTCCCGTTTAAGCACGAAAAAATTCGTTCGCTAAACCACATACATCGATGTGCTCAGTCGTTGTATCGCACGAAGACATAAGAGCCGGGGGCCTTGGCAATTGGATCCATGGGCTCGCGTTGGCTGGCTGGTATTGAGCCACTACTGTGCGCTATAAGCCACGCGTGCCATGCCGGCCACCAAGAGCCGTTGAAAGATTCAGCCATCTGCAGCCAAGAATGAGGGGATTCAATGCGTAAATCCAAAGGCATGGTAAGTTGCTGATAGCTTCTATCTGTTGTGCCAGGTGGCGAAAGAATGCCTGCGTTATGCCCCCCACTAGCCAAGATGAAGGTGACTTCTGATTGCGTGAGACGGCTTACTTCGTAGGCCGATTGCCACGGCGTGACGTGATCTTTCACGGTGCCCACGGCAAACACAGGCAAGCGAATGTCTGACAGTGAGACTGGTACATCGTCTACCTCGTACTGACCTAGCGCGAGTGCGTTGTGAAGGTAAAACTTATGCAGGTATTCGCTGTGCATGGACGCAGGCATACGGGTGACGTCGGCATTCCAAAACATCAAATCATTCATCACATCAGGTTGCCCTAGCCAGTATTCACGGATGCGGGCTGACCAAAATAAATCACGCGCTTTCAAGAATTGAAAACAGGCCGCCATTTGCCGCCCAGTCAAGAACCCCTGCTCAGCCATGATGTCTTCGAGCAAAGAGACTTGGGGTTCATCTAAAAACACACCTAACTCACCGGGGTTGCTGAAATCAAGTTGTGCAGCAAGCAAAGTCATGGATGCCAAGGGTGCAATTTTCTCTGCACCTTTGATTGCGCCTGGTCTGGAAAGGGCTGCAACGGCCAAACCCAGTAACGTGCCGCCTAAGCAATAGCCCACGGTATGAATCGCTGCGCCTTGTGTGCGCTCGGTGACGACGGCTAAATTATTTAAAACCCCAAGCTCTAAATAATCGCGCATGTCGAGCAAGGCATCGGACGCATCGGGATTTCGCCATGAGAGCATAAATACAGTGTGGCCTTGATCGACCAAGTAACGCACCATTGAATTCATGGGGGAAAGGTCAAGAATGTAGTATTTCATGATCCATGAGGGGACTATGAAAATAGGCTCGCGTTGGACTTGCTGTGTACTGGGCGTGTATTGGATCAATTCAGCCAAGTGATTGCGATGAATGACTTGACCTGGGGTGCACGCGACATCGCTGCCAATTCGAAATTTTGTTTCTTTTTTTAACCGTTGCAAACCTTGGCTTTCCCGCCAATCATCCACGGCATGTTCCATACCACGCGTCACGCTTGCGCCGTGCGTATCGAGCATCGTTTTTAAGATGGTTGGATTTAGCCAAGGTGAATTGCTGGGTGACAGCATATCGAGCCATTGACGCATAAAAAAATGCATCACGTCCTTGTGATGATGTTCCATACCGCGTAGCTGTGTCACGTTGCTGCACCAAGACTCCACCATATGGTGCATGTCTTTTGCGTATGAGAATGGCCAAATTTTCCAATTGACATCGGCATAGCGCGGATCGTCTGAGATGAGGTCTTTTGGGGCCGCGTGTGCTTCTAAAGTTTGGTGCCACGTTTCTAACGTGTGACACATCAGCATGCCGGGTGAGGTGGCCATGTGGTAAGCCCAATCGGTGCTTGCCAATGCCAATGAAATGGGAGAGAACCCACCTGTCAGTGCCGCTAAGGAGACTTGTAGCCGTCGGTCAAATGCAAAAGCCAGATCAGACGCCGATCGATCTGGAGAGTCACAAATATGGGTTTTTTTGATCACATGTGCGTTTCATAAAAAGAGTATGAAAAGTCTATCGAGAGAGTTGTCGAATCATTGGTGCGATAGCTAACGCATCAAGTGATCACGTTGATTGCCTATGCGTGCGATAACGCACAGCAATATGGGGCTTGCGTTCGTACATTGAATTCATACTAGTTTTATGCGATACGGTATGAGCAAAAAAAATGATCTAACCATTCATCAAATTCCGAGTTGTCACAGTTGCCACAACCTGTTGTCGTCGGATAGTTCACAAACAGGGTTTCGATGTGGGCTGATTTATTTCAGCCTTCCACCTAGAGAGCGCAAACCCATTCAATATAGACATTACCCAGAAGTGATGGCTGATGACCGTTGTCCGCAGTGGCGTATTAAGTCCTGACGATTTTTGTGAAAAATCGTTTTGACTTTGTCATTCTCGGTGGCGGTCTAGCTGGTGTGACAGCGGCTGAGACGCTTAGAAATGAAGGCGCGCAAGGACGAATTCTCATACTGACGCAAGAGTCACATTTGCCGTATCAACGGCCTCCACTGTCTAAGAAGCTACTACTCAGTGCAGACATGCCTGAACCCAACTTCATTCTGTCTGCATCTAAGTATCAAGCGCTGTCAATTGAGGTCCGTCTCGGTGCCTTGGTGACATCGGTTCAACCTGCCTATCAAACAGTGCGTACGCTGAAGCATGAGTTAATTCATTACAAGAAATTACTCATTGCGACAGGTGCGAAACCGACGCGTTTGGCGATTCCGGGTGAATATCTGCAAGGCGTGCACTACTTGCGCACATTCACGGATACGCAGGCTATTTGGCGAAGCATGCAGCGAGCGCGGCGCGCTGTGGTGATTGGTGGAAGCTTGATGGGGCTAGAGGTCGCCGCATCGCTGCGCCTAAAAGGCTTAGAGGTCACGCTGATTGAGAGTGACCGCATTTTGGAAAAACTCAATGCGCCTGAAATTTCAAGTTACTTTCAAAAAAATTTAGAGGCACATGGCATCCATGTTTTGATGGGGGATATGCCGGTATCTTTTCAGGGGAGAAAACAGATCGAATCGGTGGTGACGGTCGCAGGAAAAACCATTGCCTGCGATATGGTGGTGGTTGGCGCTGGCGTTGAACCAGATATTGATTTTTTAAAAAACAGTGGCATCAAGTTGGGCAATGGTGTGCGTGTAGATCGTTTTCTACGCACCAATAACGCCCATATTTTTGCAGCGGGCGACGTGGCGAACTTTCACGATGAAGTGTTCAATTGTCAACATCGCATTGAACACTGGGACAATGCCGTGAAACAGGGGCGAGTGGCTGCCCGGAATATGTTGGGACATCACTTGCCGTATGCGGAGGTGAGTTATTTTTATAGCCATGTTTTCGATCAAAGTTTCACTTTGCTTGGTGTCGTCAACCAGCATGCTGAGAAAATTGACAGAGGTTCATTGGCAGATGGGTCATATGCTTCTTTTTTTCTGAAGAACGACATTCCGCGTGGTTTGTTTGCATTGGGACGACCGACAGATGAAATCAAAGTCACGGAAACACTGATCAAGCATCGGGTGAATCTTCACGCCCTTAAACATGATTTGCCTAACCCCAATTTTCGGTTGGATCATATTCCCAACCAAACCATCTTCATCTTGCAAGGCGGTGGTGCGTTTGGCGCCTTTGAATGTGGTGCAATCAGTGCCTTGAGTGCTGCTGGCGTGCATCCAGACATCGTGGCGGGGATTTCTATTGGGGCGTTCAACAGTGCGATCATCGCCAGTCATCCAGATGATCCCACCTCTGCATTGAAAGCGTTTTGGCGAGAGCTTGCTTTGGTTTTGCCTGAGATGCCAGAAGAGAACTTGCGTCGTTTTTTTGCGTCTCAGCAAGTGGCTATGTTTGGCGTGCCTCATTTTTTCAAACCGAGATGGTTCACATCGATCTTCGCACCTGGCAGCGTGCCGTACCGTTGGTCTAGTTTGTACGACCTGACGCCTGCGAAGGCGCTGCTCCTGAAGTATGTCGACTTCAGCCAGCTCAAGGCCAGCCCGATTCGCTTATTGATTCAAGCGGTGAATGTGCAGACAGGGGAGTTGACCATGTTTGATAGCTACATTGATGACATCACACCTGAGCATGTCTTAGCCAGCGGCAGTTTGCCTCCCGCATTTTCTTGGACCTCAATCAATAGCAAACACTATTGGGATGCTGGCATCGTCAGTAACTCACCGTTAAAGGATGTTCTGGCCCGTTGTGGTTCGGCAGGCAAGCGCGTTTTCATCATTGATTTGTTTTCAGGTAAGCGAACTTTATTGCCTCAAAATTTATTGGATGTGATGGGGCGGCGCGATGAAATTGTTTATGCCGAACGCGTTCACACCGATTTACGGATAGGGAATTTAGTACGTGACTACCAACGTTTGGTGGAGGACATCGTGAATGAACTGCCAGCCGAAGCGGCTAGGCGCATTCAGCATCAACCTCAATTTATTCAGCTGATGGGTGGTGAGGCCCCCATCACAATCACCCGCATCGTAAGGGAACACAGTGGCCATGTCCCTTTTGCCAAGAGTTACGACTTCTCTCTTAAGACCATTGAGCAGTTAATTCATGCAGGCTACAGGATGGCTAAAAAAGCCATCGGTTTGTAATTAAGCTTTTGTCGCGTCGGGTTTGCGAATCATCAACACGGGTACAGGCGCTAGTCTGGTGACTTGCTCTGCACCGCTTCCTAGCAAGAACCGGCCAACGCCACGCCGTCCGTGTGTGCCCAGCACAATCAAATCGGCCCCCCAAGACAAGGCTTCTTTTGACACGGTATCGCCAAGTCTTACGCCCGAGAGATCTATGAGTTTGGTATCCCCCGCAATGCCCATAGATTTCATTTGCTCCATGCCTTCAGCCAAAATCTTATTGCCATATTCACGCGCATAGTCTGCCATTTCGCCTGAATATTCATAGCCTGATACGTATGCCAATTCATCCACGGCATGAATCAGACGCACTTGGCTTTTTCTCTCCAGTGCCATTTGGAGAGCAATCGCCACAGCCTTTTTTGAAGTGTCGCTGCCATCGGTTGGGACTAAGATTTTTTTAAAGAGGGTCATGGTGATCTCCATATGTGAGTAAATTTCATCTAAAAGCGAAGAGCTACATGCAGATGGTGGATAAGCTCGAAGTGTTTGGATAAGCCTCTGATCATTTGTTGATGGATGGCCTGTCAGAAGTTTGGTGTTGATGTGGATCAATCGCGACCATCCTGTGTCATGAAGGTGCTGTGGCTGATTAATGTGTTCAGTTATGTCAATCCAAATTGAATATCTCAGGTACACAAGGTATCTTCACCAGCATTCGACGTAATATTTGGACAATCTAGACTACCCATTGCATTATTCGAGATCAAAGTCGCTTGCAATGCAGGTGTGTTTGTCGGTTGATTACCACTGTCGTTGCTATTGCCGTTGTCGTTGTCAGAAAATTCAAATGCAGATGCGGTCGTTGCAATGATCGCCAATGCGATCGAAGAGAGTTTTTTCATGATCTTTGCCTTCTCGTTTGTCAGCCCTGAGTTTCTGAAAATCAACGCATTCAAACAATCCACTTGATTGGGTATAACTTGGGGTATATAAACACCACGCCCTTGTTGTGAATTGCCCATAAAAAAAGGCACCTGACATGATCGGGTGCCTTTGGCGAGATATTCAATTTGTTGATATCAGGTCTGCGTATCTTTCCTTGCCGAGCGTGCATATTCAGCCGCTTTGTTCGACATCAACACAGCTTGGGCCGCGAAGGCTGCCGCTTTTTTCGATGCTTCTGCCGCTACCGATGAGCCTTGGGCCGATGCATCTTCTGCGTGGTGTGCCACGGCAAGTGCAGCAGCAGCAGCAGCAGATGCTGCGGAGGCGGCGCTTTGTATTGCTGCCTCGGCGGCTGAGGTCGCGGCATTCGATGCCGATTCAGCTGCTTCGATCATAGGAATCGACGCTGCTTTTTTTGCAACCTCTAAACATTTTTCTGAACAAATGGCCGAAAACTCGGCTGCTTTGGCTGCTTGTTCGGCGGACTCTGTGGCATGTTGCGTCAGTCCACGCAGCATCAGCAAGGTATCTGAATATCTGCGGTTGGTATCAAGATAGCTTTGCTTGAGTTCACGAAACTCATCTCGCATGACGGCTACTTCTTTGCGCAAATTATCGACTTCTTCGGTCATTTCTTTACCCTCACTGTTTGGGGTTGATTTGTTAACTGCCATATCCTAGCGCCTCCCGGGAAAGTATTGAGGTACGGTAAATTGTGGTGACGGATTGAGCAGGTGAAGTTGTCACTTTATGTGCGTTTGCGCACACAACGGCGACTTGTTCTATTTGTGTGTATCTGTTGAAGGTTCTTGTTGAAGCGCTTTTTTCTCCATCGCAGTCGTCGCAACTGTGATGAATAGCTGCGATAGCAAGCCAACCCAGGTGTCTTTTTTTGCAAACCATCGCCAAGGTCGACTTGCCGCAAATCCAGCACCTGCGATAACAGCAAGTCCAAGCATCCACCAAGGGTACTTGCGTGTGGATGCTTGCAGCAAACGTCTTGCTTCTTGAAAGCTGGGAAATGCTGATGTGTGTATGGGTAGTTTTGCGGATCGTTTTAGCACTTGTTCTGCTATGGCAATCAAAAGTAATCCTGCCAGGATGTTCGGGTTTGTCGATGGCACGGATAAGGATGTGTTGGCGTTGTTGGCTTGCATTGCAGGGGGGGGATTTTTCAGCCAGATAGCAATTTCTTGCCGCGTGTTTGCGAGCTGTGCGCAGGGGTCTACCGTATGTTTAGTTGACATGGGTGTTGAGCAATGCAAAGTCTGCTGCAATTTGCCCTCGCAATGTATTTAACAAAGGACTCGGAGGCTCTTGGTGCAGCGCAATCCAAGCCCCAATAGCCCCGAAAAGTGGGATGGCTGGAACAAGGATGAAAACCCAAGCATTGACCAAGGTTGAATTTGACGTGGTGGCCCACATCATCAGCGCCATACCGAACAAACCGAGAAACAACCCCGCGCACATGATCAACGTCACCCACAAACACAGTTGGTAACGAAGGTAGGTTGCAACAAGCATGGCTTCGTCATACATGAGCGCGGCATAGCCTCCCATGTGATCTGCCAGCAGCTGCGGTCGGGCCAGCAGTAAACCCCATATGGCAGCGATGAAATTGGCGGCGTTCATGTTTAGGTGTGTCTCCTCCAGCGGACCTCAAGGATCAACGCTTGCCGCGATGTCCGATCCAGTTGCCTAAAAACACCAGCGCTGCGCCAACGCCCGCTGCAATTAACAGGGCTTTGGTAGGCTCCTGTTGCACATAGCCCAATGTAGATTCCCGCGCTTTGACTGCTTGAGCGCGAATTTGTTCCGACTGTTGTTGCAACGCATGCGTGCTGCGCTGTACCAACGCTTCTGCTTCGGCCTTTAATTCATCCATGGTTTTGCTCATTTTTTCCGCATAGGCTTCAGATGTGCAAGATGAGCTTTGTGGCGCTTGATTCGCCGCGCTCGGTTTTGCCGAGTTGTCGCCAAGTACCAAGGGGGTAGGGGAGGGCATAAATGGGTTCCTTTTTAAAAATGAGTTGAACTTGGAATACATCAAAATATCCAAGACAATTATTTTTAATCCTGATTGGAGATTTTTTTCGTTCGCCAGAACACAAATAGGTAACTTGAGTGAATACCAGATCTACGTCATCAAATTAATGGTTTCAAAGGATTATTTATCGCATTTTTTTTCGTTATCTTCTCGCCCCGCCTTATTTTTTAATGTGCCTTGAGTTGTTTTAGGCATCGGCGGAAATATAAAGGTGTAAAAAGTGGCGATTAAGATTGTTCTTGCAGACCCTCATCCTGTGGTGTTGGAGGGGTTAGCATATATATTTGACGACGAAGATGGATTCATAGTTAAGTCGTCCGTGCGCGATGCTGAATCTGCACTCAAAGCAGTTATTGAGTTTAAACCAGACATATTAGTTACAGAGTTAATTTTGGAAAATAAAACAGGATTTGAATTAATCAGAGAAATTAAAAAAAATGGGTTGAAGACGCATCCTGTCGTGTTTACAGGCGCTTGCATACGTCACGTCACACAAGCCATTGATATGGGTATATCGGGCTTGGTCTCTAAAAATAAATCCAAACAAGTATTAATTCAGTGCATTGAAAGTGTTCACGCCGGAAAAAACTGGCTAGATAAAGACCTGACTGTCCATATGATGGCACACTTGTTGGATAAAACGGCAATCCGTGTTTCCTTGCCAGACGTGCTAACCGCACGAGAAATGGTGGTGGCTGAAATGGTCAGCGAAGGCCTTCCTAACAAGAAGATTGCACAAAAATTGCTGATTACGGAGGGGACAACCAAATTGCACTTGCATCATATTTACCAAAAATTAAATTGTTCTGGTCGTATGGCACTGGCCCTCCATATGAAAAATAATGGGTGGGCATAAAACTTTAATATATCTTCTTTTATGTGTGATGCCGCGCAGTCTAGTTTTTTAAAGCGCTCTACATTTATTTGATAAAGAGCCGCTCAATTTGTGCTGTTCTCATGTGAAAGGGGATACATGCCAATTCGTGTTTGCGTTGCGTACAACCAAAAAGTAATTGCAGAGGGTGTTGCTGCCATGCTCCGAACGAACGCAGATATTGAGGTCGTTGGGGTGTGTGACAGTCACCATTTCGAATTATCTCAAATTGAAGTTTTGATGCCAGATGTCATTGTAATTGGTAGCAGTTCAGTTGATAAAAATGGCAATGATTTGTATGAATTGATCGCGTCGCACTCAGCAACAAATCATTTTGTGGTTATTTCCAGTGGAATTTCACGTATTTCTATCAGCGAAGCATTGAAGGCAGGGGCAAAGGCGCATGTCTCCATGAACAGTGATATTGAAGATTTGATGGCCGCTATTCGACTGGCGGCCGTAGGGTCGAGCTATTTGTGTAGAGGCTCTATGCATGAACTCACCCGAGATATGAATGAGCCCCTGTCGAAATCTGTAACCATCAAGCCCGAATTGGGCGCGCGTGAGGCACAAGTCTTGCGGTTGGTTGCTGTAGGTCGAACATCTAAAGAGATTGCTCGAAATTTAGCTATTTCACCAAGCACCGTTGAAGTTCACCGTCGCAATATCATGCGCAAATTGGGGTTACACAAAGTAGCTGATTTGACGCGCTTTGCGATTCGTCACCAAATGATTGTTGTTTGAATGTGAGATCACCAGATGACACGATCAATGTCCCATGCGCCCTATTTGACCGCATCTGTGGTTTTACAGACTTCCCCAATTTCAGGTGATGTTGCGCAAGAGGCGCGTATTGCCGAAGGTCTCACGGTATTGGCGAAAGCCATAGAAATATTTAAAAATGAAAACTGTTTGGATGTTTCTTACGAAGTTGAAATCGTCATGCAAGATAATTCGATTATTTTAACCGGTCGTCTTATGTCACGACCCACTTTGACACCTAAGGTTCATTTAACGGCAGAAGAAATGCATGCATTGTTTGACATGCATGCATGCATTAACTGATCAATTGAGACAGAAATTTTGATGGAATTAATCTTTCGTATTCATTTTTCACGATGGCATAGCATTCGCATGCGTGGTGGTTTAGCTTTTCGCGATTTAATATGAATATGTGACCGCGTGTTTATTTAATCAGTCCATCGTCTTGTAGTTTTTTGGCGGCATGGCTAATTCCTTCACGGCGCACGCCCAAGGTTTTGGCAATTAATTCATGGGTAAATGTTAATTCACTGCCAGGTATTCTGTCTAAATTTTGAAGAATTGTTTTCGATAGCTGCTGGTCAATCGAGTGTCGTCGGTTACAGACGGCGGTTTGAGAAGCATAATTCATCATGGCTTGCATATATCGTAAAATCAATCGTCTAAAGACGCTTGAGCCATTGAATTCATCCAGCAGAAAGTCCGCTTTGATGCGGTACGCGGAACCGCTGCCGATGACAACTGCTTTGCTATTGGTTGACTGTGCACCCATAAAAACGGATACCCCGCACAGCCCTTCGTTACCTATTTGCGCAAACTCGGCAGAGGCGCCGTCTTGAAAGTCATATTGAAGTGAGATGATGCAGTTAACTGGAAAATAAATATAATTTATATTACTTCCAATTTCGTAAATGATTTGATCAATCTTTAAATTAACCATTTCAAATCGCGGTTGCCATTTTTCCCATTCAGTTGACGGCAACGCTGCGAGAAGTCGGTTACTAGCCTTAATTGGATACATGACATGTGAATTCACAAATTCCGCCTTTTCAATAGACCGTTTTGAAGCGTATGAAAAAATTGTAGGTTTGCATTGTCTTTAATTTTGTGCGTTTCCGAACACTTGTTAAAAATTACTTAGACTTACAAAATCACTCTTTCTAATACCTTATGAATATTCGCAATCAGCCTGCATCAATCAAATTGATTAGCGATATTTTTTAATGTTTTAATCGCTAGACATAATTAATTAATAGGGTTTTCCTCGATTTATTGAATTGTTGCTTTTGTGCTGTATCGAACAGAGCATATTTTGTAGTTATTTTTAAATTCCATTCGTTAGTTCTATTTCTTTGTTAATCCACTCAAGTGGGGAATGGTGATTTTCATGTCTTCTAAAAATATATACATCAATTATTTGATTCAAATCAAATCAAAGCGGAGCCAATGGATCTGTTGCTGTCACATGCCTCTTCAGGGTGTGTGCAGCTATTGAATGCGATTGCTGTGGCAGACCTGCAAGGGTGCCCGCTCACGATTTCTCAAATCATGGCGATGACCTACTTGGCAAGTCCCGGCACGATTCACCGTCGCGTGGAGTCCTTGCGTCAAAAAGGATTAATTGATTTGATTTACAAAGACGGCAACCGACGCACCAAGTACATCGTTCCCACGCCTGCTGCCAACGCTTATTTTGAGCAAATGGGCGAGCTGTTGATCAAAACTGTTTCGAAGATGGGTGAGCAGCACGAGGTCCGCCAAGACATGCGTGAGTTAGCTTGTGCGGCTTAGGCGCTTTCGCCAGCGAAGGGGGCAACTTAGGGTTTGTTGTGTGGCCTGAGTCTGAAGCGGGTGCGCTCGCTTTAGAATCAGACGCTTATGTCCTACCTCGTGCTCGCCCGTAAGTACCGCCCTAAAACCTTCACGGAAATGGTGGGGCAAGAGCACGTCGTGCAGGCGCTGACCAATGCGTTGACCACCCAGCGTTTGCACCACGCCTATTTGTTCACGGGCACACGCGGTGTGGGTAAAACGACGGTGTCGCGTGTTTTGGCCAAATCGCTCAATTGCCAAGGCGTGGATGGCACGGGGGGCATTACCGCGAATCCGTGCGGTGTGTGCCAAGCCTGTACTGACATTGATGCAGGCCGCTTTGTGGACTACACCGAGTTAGACGCTGCGTCCAACCGTGGTGTGGATGAAGTGCAAAGTTTGTTGGAACAAGCCGTTTACAAGCCTGTGCAAGGCCGCTTCAAAGTCTTCATGATTGACGAAGTGCACATGCTCACCAACACCGCGTTCAACGCGATGTTGAAGACCCTGGAAGAGCCGCCTGAATATTTGAAATTTGTGTTGGCCACCACCGACCCGCAAAAGGTGCCGGTCACGGTGCTGTCGCGCTGCTTGCAGTTCAACCTGCGGCCCATGGCGCCAGAAACGGTGTTGGAGCACTTGGGTCATGTGTTGGCGCAAGAACAGATTGCGTCTGAGCCACAAGCCTTGCGTTTGCTCGCACGTGCTGCACGCGGCTCCATGCGCGATGCCTTGAGCTTGACCGATCAAGCCATTGCCTATGGTGGCGGTCAGCTGCAAGAAGCGGCGGTCCGTCAAATGTTGGGCAGTGCCGATCGTTCACACGTGTTCCGTTTGATTGAAGCGCTGACACACGGTGACGGCAAATCGGTGGTGGAAACATCCGAAGCGCTGCGCGTACACGGCCTCAGCGCCGCCGCAACCTTGGAAGACATGTCCATGGTGCTGCAACGCATGGCCGTGTTGCAAGCCGTGCCTGGCATGGCCGAGACCGATGCAGCAGATCCAGAAGCTTCTGAGCTGGCCCGCTTGGCCGAGCTGATGCCGGCTGACGAAACCCAATTGCTCTACAGCCTGTGCTTGCATGGCCGCCAAGAGCTGGGTCTGGCCCCCGACGAGTACGCAGCCCTGACCATGGTGTTGTTGCGCTTGCTGGCATTCAAGCCGCAAAACCACACAGCATCGGCTGAAAAAAAAACTCTAATTAACGCCTCCCGCACAGAGTTGCCGCGCGCGCCTGTGACTGCGCCACAAGTTGTGGCTCCACAGCCAACGCTCCAAGCTGCACCTGCACCTGCACCTGCACCTGCACCCTCGGCGCCCACGCCCCTGGCGACACCTGCGGCACCTCAAGGCCAAGCTTTGCCTGTGCGCGAGATGCCGCAACACAGCCATGTGGCGCCCTGGGAAGACGACCCCCATGTCGAACCCCAAGACCATGGGTTTGACCACGACTCCGACGCGGCCATGGTGGCTGTTCCTGTGCGCGAGCAAACCGACACCAGCACCATGCTCGATCGTTTGGCGCCTACGACCGAAGTGCCGCATGTCGAGCCCACGCCTGAAGGCGATTTTTGGCATGCCTTGGTGCAGCAAATGGCGGCTGCCGAAACCATCAATGCCTTGGTGCGCGAGCTGGCCTTGCAGTCGCAGCTGGTTGCGCGTGATACCGACACCTGGATGCTGCGTGTCGAGCGCGAGTCGCTCAACAGCACCACGAGCCGTGAACGTTTGCAAACGGCTTTAGCCGCTGCGGGTCATGCGGTGCGTTTGACCGTCGAAGTCGGTCGTGTGCAAGACAGCCCAGCCAAACGCAACATGGCTGCAGTTGCCGCGCGTCAAGCAGGGGCAGAGGCCATCATCCTCAACGATCCGTATGTGCAGAGTTTGATGCGTGACTACGGCGCGAAAATCGTGCCCGGCAGCATCAAGCCTGCGTAAGTTTTTTCAAGTTCTATAAAAGGGAAACCATGTTCAACAAAGGACAACTCTCCGGTCTGATGAAGCAAGCTCAGGCCATGCAAGAAAACCTCAAAAAAGCCCAAGAAGAGCTGGGCCATGTGGAAGTCACAGGCGAATCAGGCGCTGGCTTGGTCAAGGTGTTGATGACTTGCAAACATGACGTCAAGCGCGTCACCATCGACCCCAGCTTGCTGGCGGATGACAAAGACATGTTGGAAGACTTGGTGGCCGCAGCCTTCAATGATGCTGTGCGCAAAGCCGCTGAAACCAGCGAAGCCAAGATGAGCAAGCTCACGGCTGGTTTGCCTCCTGGCTTGAAGCTGCCGTTCTAAATGAGCGATACGTCTGTGCTCGAAGGCCTGATTCAGGCCTTGCGCCGCTTGCCCGGCGTGGGGGTGAAGTCGGCCTCGCGCATGGCGTACCACTTGCTGCAGCATGACCGAGAGGGGGCTGAGCTGATCTCTCAGGCCTTGCACCAAGCGGCCTCCCAGGTGCAGCATTGCGAGCGTTGCCACACGTTCACCACGCAAACGGTGTGCGATACCTGCTTGGACGAGGGCCGTGACACCACGCGTTTGTGTGTGGTGGAGACCCCGGCGGATCAATCAGCGGTTGAACGCACCGCAGCCTACAAAGGTTTGTACTTTGTGTTGATGGGGCGCATCAGTCCGCTCGATGGCTTTGGCCCCAAAGACATTGGCTTGCAAAAGCTGATCGAACGCGCCAGCGACGGCGTGGTGGGTGAGGTGATCTTGGCCACCAATTTCACGGCCGAGGGGGAAGCCACGGCCCATGTGCTGGGCGAAGCGCTCAAAAAGCGTGGTGTGCAAGTGACTCGCTTGGCCCGAGGCGTGCCGGTGGGCAGCGA
>Ga0213920_1001000_pt1 | contig 17199 bp, 28 predicted proteins | sample McNCre1117MG_FD_161054 | JGI IMG/M metagenome (GOLD analysis project Ga0213920, IMG submission 161054) | Freshwater microbial communities from McNutts Creek, Athens, Georgia, United States - 11-17 MG | ecosystem: Environmental > Aquatic > Freshwater > Creek | place: USA: Georgia | collected...
CCGAGGACACCTTGGTCTGCTATGTCCAGTACCAGGGCATCACGAACTGGGCCTTCACCGACGCGATCGACCAGATCGCCCGGGAGCTGCAGCAGCAGTGCATCGCGACCTTCGAGGACGATGCCGCCGGCGGCAACGGCAAGTTGGTGGGCCCTGGCGCTGACCAGTGGACCTTTGACCTGGCCTACTTCATCCGTTTCAACCAACCTCAAATGGAAGCCGCAGCATGAAAATCTCGGACAAAACCATGACCCGCATCGAGATCGCCGTCTTCATCGTCGGCCTGATCGTGGTGGTCCTCGACGTCTTCTTCTGGCGGTCGTTGTAATTTAGCAACAGCGCAAATATTTTTTCCCAAATACTTTAGCAAATGCTACAGTAGAACCTTGCAACTCGAAAGGAAACACCATGCAAGACCTCAACGTCATCTCCAAGATCAACGCAGAAGCCGCCCAGCGCGACATCCCTGTCCAGCAAGCCGCTGGCAAGTTTGTGGTCGCTGAGTACAGTGGTCTGCACTACGTGGCCCACCACGTTTTCGACACCGAAGTCGACGCCAACGCCAAGGCGATCGAGATCGGCAACAAGGTAGGCCAGCGTGCCTCCGTTTACAACCCCACCAACGTGTAACTCAACCCCCGAAAGGAAATTTGAAATGTCTCTCGAACAAGCCATCCAAGAAAACACCGCCGCCGTCAAAGAGCTGATCGCCGTCTGGGGCAAGCTCAATGCCCAGGCCAAGGCCGTCGACAAGGCGCCAGGCACCACCACCGTGACTGCCGCCGGCAAGCCCGTCGAAGCCAAGGTCGAGAAGGCCGCGGCCGACAAGCCCAAGGTCGAGACCAAGAAAGAAGTCGCAGCCCCCGCTGCCGACTACGCACCGGTGGGCGCCGCCATCACGGCCTTCGCCGCTGCCAACGGCCGCGAAGCAGCCCTGGCCAAGCTCTCCGAGTTCAACGTGAAGTCGGGCAAAGAGCTCAAGCCCGAGCAGTACGCCGACGTGCTGGCTGCTTTCACAGCTGAAGAAGAAAGCGTGGCCTGATATGGGCGAGAACAACGAAGTCTTTGCGGAAGAGATCCGCACCGAGCTGATGTCCATGTTCACCGGCATGGCGCTGCAAGGCCTGGCCGGTCCCTGCGACCAAGTCGGCAACCTCATCCCGCCCCTGCAGGTGGCACGTGACGCTGTCGATCTGGCCGACTGCGCCATCCGCGCGCTGGAGGAGTACCACCTGCGCCGCCGCGACGCTCTGATCGCAGCGCGCCAGGCTCAAAGCGAAGTGGCCCCTGGCCAGACCGAGCTGGAGCTGGTGCAGTGAACACCGCCCAGCAAATCCACAGCGCGCTGGGGTTTGGTCTGGGCAACCGCCCGACCAAGCCGGCCAAGCCCATCGGCAAGTTGATCTGGGCCTCGTGCGAATTCCGCGAGATCCGAAACCCCGTCACGGGCATCGTGTCGCAGGTCAAGGTGGCGGTTGACGGCACCTACAAGCAACCGGACAACAACCGGCGGCTGAAACGAAAGGCGATCCGCGACCACGGTTTTCGCCAGTTCAAAAAGCAAGGCGTTTTGCGCCAGTACAACCTCGCACAGAAAGAAGCACCCAATGTCTGATACAAAAAGCACAGCCCCCGCGATCAAGTTCACGACCCTCGAGGTCACCTTCAAAGCCATCGTCGCGGTGCCAACCCACGGCCTGGCCTTGAACGAAGTTGGCCGTGCGTTCCAGGACGCCTTCGAGCGTGCGGCCTTCGACGCGCAAAGCGAGCAGAACTTCTGCCTGGGCTACAACGCAACCAGCTTGGTGGAGCTGCCAAATGGCTGAAGCCCACAGCGAGTGGTCGGCCTCTGGCTTCAAGAAGACCATGCTCTGCCCCGGCAGCAAGGTCTTTGAAGTCGGCAAGCCCGACAACACGACGATCTACGCGGCCGAAGGGACCGCAGCGCACAGCCTCCTCGAGATGTGCTTGACCGGTGACCGACCCGCGTCCGCGTTTGAAGGTCGCATCATCAAGGCCGATGGCTTCGACATCGAAGTCACCGCCGACATGGTGCGCCACATCCAAGACGTGGTCGACCTGGTGCGCGCTTATCAGGGCGCCGATGGCGTGCTGATGTGCGAGCAAAAGCTCTACTACGCAAGCTACCTGGGCGTCGATCGCGAGAAAGCCTGGGGCACTGGCGACATCGTCATCGCCCGCGGCAACGAGCTCATCGTCGGTGACCTGAAGTACGGCCGCGGCGTTGAAGTTGACGTTGAGAAAAATCCACAGCTCATGCTCTACGGCCTGGGCGCGTTGGACAAGCTCAACGGCATCGCCGGCGACTTCGAGCGTGTGCGTCTGGTTATTTTCCAGCCGCGCATCAACTCGAAGCCCAGCGAGTGGGACATCTCGGTCGAGGATCTCGAGGCCTGGGGCACCAGCACTGCGCGCAGCGCCGTGTGCACCGCCCAAAACGCAGAGAACCTCAAGGGCAACACCTTGGGGCGCATGGTAGACGCAGAGTGGGAAGACACCTTCCTGCGCCCCGGCGAAGACCAGTGCCGCTTCTGCAAGGCCAAGGCAACCTGCCCAAAGCTGCGCGACGAGGTGGCGCAGACGGTGCTCGACGCAACGCCCGCTTCACCGGACGAATTCGCGGAGGCTGAGCCCACCGCGGTCAACGGCGACATCGATGACGCCTGGCTCGCGGTCTGCATGGCCAAGGCCGATGTGATCGAAGGCTGGCTCACTGCAGTGCGCGCTGAAGTTGAGCGTCGCCTGCTGGCCGGTGGCACTGTGCCGGGCTACAAGCTGGTGCAAGGCAAGCAAGGCAATCGTGCCTGGAAGTCGAAAGCTGACGCAGAAGAAGTGCTCAAGTCCATGCGCCTGAAGCAGGACGAGATGTACGAGTTCTCGTTGATCTCACCGACCACCGCCGAGAAGTTGCTGGCCAAAGAAAGTCCCCGCCGCTGGACCAAGCTGCAGGACTACATCACACGGAGCGAGGGCAAGCCCTCAGTTGCTTCCGCATCCGACAAGCGCCCCGCGCTTGAAATGAAACCCGTGGCCGATGACTTCGCAGAAGTGGCCGAAACCTTTGACGATTTAGCTTAACCCCCCGAAAGGAACTCACCATGAAAATCATGCTCAACAACGTCCGTCTGGCTTTCCCCCAGTTGTTCAAACCCGCCACCGTCAACGGTGAAGGCGAGCCCGCATACAGCGCCGCCTTGCTGCTCGGCGCCGAGCACCCACAGCTCGACGCGATCCGCGCTGCGCAAGAAGCCTGCGGCAAAGAAAAGTGGGGCGACAAGTGGCCCCAGGTGAAGAAAGAGATCACCGCCAAGGACCGCTTCGCTTTGCACGACGGCGACACCAAGAGCAACTACGACGGCTTTGAGGGCAACTTCTTCATCTCCAGCCGCGCCAAGCAGTCCGCTCGCCCCACGGTGATCGACCGCAACAAGTCGCCGCTGACTGAAGCCGATGGCCGCCCATACGCCGGCTGCTACGTGAACGCCAGCATCGAGCTGTGGGCACAGGACAACGCCTACGGCAAGCGCATCAACGCGCAGCTGCGCGGCGTGCAGTTCTACCGCGACGGCGACAGCTTCGGCGGTGGCTCTCCTGCATCGAGCGATGAGTTCGAGAGCGTGGAGGACGGCGCCACGGCTGACGACCTGGCGTAAGTCAACAGGGCTTCGGCCCTGTTGCATGGTGAGCGGCCCCCGACCCGGCCGCTCACCATGCAGCGGGACCTGCCTATCCTAGCCGGGCCTCACCCACCTGGTAAAAAGATCTCGAATGCTAAGCGCGGGCCCCCCGCATACGTGAATAATCTGGGCCCCCGTAGTGCACAAACCGCTGGCAGGTCGTAAGGAATTGCGCGGAATTTGAGGTAACGGGTGTCTTTTGATGAGGGGCTGCCCCTGGGGGTTCCTGGGGGACCGGACCAGCCCCTCACCAAAGGAACAAGCAACATGTACACCGTCCAACAAGAACTTCTCACACCCGTGCGCCCTCACCCGCACGCACGTGTTGATCACTACTTCAGTCAGATCGTTGTCAACGTAGGAGGCCGCGAGCTTTTCTGCAAGCAGCTCACCGACCCACGGGAGGTGGAGTGCTTCGGCGAAGAGCGCGTAAAGCAGCGCGTCAACATGAGGTTGCGCCGAGACATCATGTACGAGATCGAGGCGTACCTTTTCAAAATCGACGCCTACGGCGCAGCGATGGGGCCACAGCTATGACGACCCTCTGGTTTGACTGCGAGACGTACAGCGAGTGCGATCTCAAGACCCACAGCACGCACCGCTACGCGGAGCACCCCAGCACCGAGATCACCGTGGCCCAGTGGGCCATCGACGACGGTGAGCCGCAGGTGTGGGACTGCACCACCGACGGCCCGGCCCCGCTGCGCGAGATTCTCCAGGACTACCCCGACCTGGTTATCGTCGCGCACAACAGTCATTTCGACCGCACCTTGCTGCGCAACGTGTGGGGCATCGACGTGCCGGTGGAGCGCTGGCGCGACACCATGATCAAGGCGATGCTGCACGGCCTGCCTGGCGGCCTGGACAAGGTCGGGACAGTTCTCGGGCTGTCCGAGGACCAGGCCAAAGACAAGCGCGGCAAGCAGCTCATCCAAATGTTTTGTAAACCCGGGCCGAAGGGCTCAAAAATCCGAAGAAAGACACGTGAAACACATCCAACAGAATGGGCCGAGTTCCTTGAATACTCGCGCCAAGACATCATCGCCATGCGCGCAGTCGATCAAAAGCTGCCCAAGTGGAACTACCGCGACGGCCACGCCGAGCTCGCCCTGTGGCACCTTGATCAGCGAATCAATGACCGCGGTTTTGCAGTTGACCTCGAGCTGGCTCGGGCTGCCACCGAAGCCGCTGAGCGAGAAAAGATCCGACTCAAAGCGGAAATCGTCGACCTCACCCTGGGCGAGGTAAGCAGCGCCAGCAAGCGCGATGAGCTCCTGAAGCACATCGTCGAGCACTACGGCGTCGAGCTGCCAGACATGAAGGCCGACACCCTGCGCCGCCGGCTCGAAGATCCTGAGCTGCCCGAGGGCGTCAAGCTGCTGATCTCGATTCGCCTCGAGGCCACGAAGACATCGACGGCCAAGTACACGGCGCTCACGCGTGCGACATCGGCCGATGGCCGCTTGCGCAACACGCTGCAGTTCGCCGGCGCCATCCGCACATCGCGCTGGGCCGGCCGCGTCTTTCAGCCACAGAACATGCCGCGCCCCAACATCCAGCTGGTGGCCGACCACTTCAACGTGCCCTTCAAGCAGGCCGAAGACTTGCTGCCCGACTACCTTGACCAGGGCATCGACGCGCTCAAGACGGGCTGCGCTGACCTGGTCTTCAAGGACGTCATGGGCCTGACAGCCAATGCCATCCGCGGCTGCATCGTCGCGCCACCCGGCAAGAAGCTGTGCATCGCCGACTTGTCCAACATCGAAGGCCGCTCGCTCGCGTGGCTCGCCGGTGAGGACTGGAAGCTCAAGGCCTTCGCCGACTTCGACGCGGGCGTCGGCGAAGACTTGTACAAGGTGGCCTACGGCCGCTCGTTCAACATCGACCCCAAAGACGCGGTCGGGCAAAAGCGCCAGATCGGTAAGGTCATGGAGTTGGGCCTGGGTTACGAGGGTGGCGTGGCCGCCTTCTTGACTTTTGCCGCGGTGTACCAGATGGACCTGGATGAGCTTGCCGATGCCGTGCACCGCACCGCCAGCAAAGACGCCCTTGCGCGGGCCTACGGCATGTGGGAATGGGCACAACGCAAGCGCCGCACCCTGGGCCTGTCCTCGAGCGTTTACGTGGCCTGTGAGGTCCTGAAGCACGCCTGGCGTGAAGCTCACCCAGCGACCACCAGCTTGTGGCACGACGTGGGCGACACCGTGCGCCAGGCCATCCGCAACCCGGGCGTGCGTTTTACCGTGCGCTCGCTGGTCATCCAACGTGACGGTGCCTGGCTGCGCATCCGCCTGCCCTCTGGCCGCGTGCTGTGCTACTTGCACCCGCAAGTCGAAGACGGCGATCAGATCACCTACATGGGGGTGAACCAGTACACCCGCAAGTGGGCACGCATCAAGACCTACGGCGGCAAGCTGGTGGAGAACATCACGCAGGCCTTTGCCCGTGACGTGCTGGCCTACAACATGGACACGATCGAGCGGGCCGGGTACGAGATCGTGCTCTCGGTTCACGACGAATTGCTCACCGAGACACCAGACGTGGAGGACTACAGCCACCAAGAGCTCGCCGTGCTCATGTCGTGCGCGCCGCACTGGGCGCTGGGCCTGCCGCTGGCTGCTGCTGGCTTCGAGACAACGCGCTACCGCAAAGACTGACCAATGCGCGGGGTTATTCCATTGACATCTTTTTAGCAGGTGCTAAAGTGGAGGCGTGGTTGATTTTGACCACGACCTCTAGGAAATTGAAATGAAAGCATTTGCCACCAACCTTCTCGCTCGCAACAAATTTCGCGACCAGAAGCAAGAGCTGCTTGACCGCGGCTTCGAGCAGACCAGCTCGGTGATGAGCGACCAGCCGGGTAGCCCCGCCAATGGCGTCTGGTTTGCCAAACGCAGCGAAGGCCTGCGCGCTCGCATCGCCGGCGGTGAAGTGACCGTTGCCAGCGCCGAATACTTTGAGCAAGAGCGCGACGCCTACATCGCACTGCGTGCGATCGCTCGCAACGCTCAGTTGGTTGGAGCCTGACATGTTCCCCGCGACCCGCAGCAACCAGATCACCTACCTCTACTTTTGCACCCTGGGCGGCCTGTCCAACCCAAACGTGGAAAAAGTAGAGCGCCGTAACGGCAGCTACGTGTACTACACCTACCACTTGATTTCTGTGAGGTGAGCCATGCGCAGCTTACGCAACTACCTTATCACCCTGGCCGTAGCCGGCGCTGCGGTCTTCCTGATGGCCGTGGACAACTTGCCCGGCGGCACACAAAACGCCGCGGCCATCGCCCCGGAGAAGGCGCAAGCCTCGGTGAGCTGGAACGAGCAGGCGCGCCGCGAGCGCCGCGCTCGGCTCATCGAATCCGAACTCAAAAAGAGAGGTTGCAAATGAACATCCCCACCTTGATGGAAATCCGCGACGACTTTTGGTCTGCAGCATTCAGGAACGGCGCTCGATGCGGCGTGATGCGTGATGGCCACTACGACAGGCAAGTCGACACCGACTGGGTGATGATGTTCTTCGGGGGTGCTGTATGAAAGAGCACAACATCGAAGACCACCTGGTCAAGCGCGTGCGCGAGCTCGGCGGCGAGGTGCGCAAGGTCAAGTGGATCGGCCGCCGCAACGCACCGGACCGCTTGGTGATGGTGCCGCCGGTGATCCGCAGCACCAACCCTCGATCGCTGAACTCTCAGCCCCGCACCCTCTGGGTCGAGCTCAAGAACCCAGAGACAATCCTCACCTTCCCCGCCGACGCCCACGAGCGTGCCCAGGCCCGCGAGCACAAGCTCATGCGCGACATGGGCCAGCGCGTGGAAGTCATCGGAACCATCGAACAAATTGAAAGCCTGTTGTCATGAACATCACCATCTACACCAAGAGCGCCTGCCCCAACTGCGTGAGCGCCAAGAACCTGCTCAAGGCCAAGGGGCTGGAATACACCGAGCTCGACGTGGGCATACCTGAGTGGCGCGACTCGTTCACCCGCATGTTCCCTGACGTTCGCCAGATGCCCCAGGTCTTTATCGACGGCCAGCGCGTCGGCGGTCTCGCTGGCCTGCAAGCCGCACTCGTGCAGGTGGGCTTATGAAGGTGTACCCAAAGCGCACCCGCAAGTCCACCAAAGTCGGGGCTATGAGCTACGCCAAGCTGCTCAAAGCCATGGTCCCGGGCACGCTGACCTGCATCGAGCTGGCCGATGAGGTGGGCCTGCATGTGCTCACGGTGTACGACTACACCAAGGCCATGCACAAAGAGGGCGCGATCCACATCGCTGACTGGGACACCGACGCGATGGGCCGCGAGAACATCCGCATCTACCGGCTCGGCCCGGGCAAGGATGCCGTGGCCAGGCGCAAGCCGCGCTCGCTGATCTCGGCCGAGTACCGCGCACGCAAGAAGCAAATGGAACTGATGCAAAGGATGGCGGCATGAGCACACAACACAGAGGCGTTGGACGCCCGGCACTGGTGCCTGGCGAGATCCGCCACAAGACCTCGGTCAGTCTGACCCGCGAGCAACAGATTCAATTTCGCCGCATGGGCGGCAGCCGGTGGTTGCAGAACTTGTTGCAGCAGGCATTGAAAGAGCGCCGTGAGTAAGCCGTTCACCCCCCGCCCCTACCAGATCATTGGGGCCCAGCACATCGCCAACAACCCGCGCTGCGCGCTGTGGGCAGGCATGGGCATGGGCAAGACGATCACCTCGCTCAACGTGCTGGACATCCTCTACAACGTGGTCGGCGAGTCCGACCCCACGCTGATCCTGGCGCCCTTGCGCGTGGCCCGTGACACCTGGCCAGAAGAGACGGCCAAGTGGGACCACCTGAAGGGCCTCGAGGTTGTGCCGATTGTGGGCACGGTGGCCGAGCGCCAGGCGGCCCTGCGCCGCAAGGCCAACGTCTACAGCGTCAACTACGAAAACATCCCCTGGCTGGTTGAGACTCTCAACGGCCGCTGGCCGTTTCGCAACGTCATCGCCGACGAGAGCACCAAGCTCAAGTCGTTTCGCCTTGGCGGATACAAGAAGGACGGCACGCCGAAGAAGTCCCCCGGTAAGGGTGGCACGCGCGCGCAGGCCCTGGCCCAAGTCGCGCACAAGCATGTGCGCCGCTGGATCAACCTGACGGGCACGCCGGCCAGCAATGGCCTGCAGGACCTCTGGGGTCAGACCTGGTTCTTGGATGAGGGCCAGCGCCTTGGGCGCACCTACGGCGCCTTCGAGCAGCGCTGGTTCCAGGCCGTGCCCGGCGACAACGGCTACAGCCAGACCCGCCCGCTCGAGTTCGCACAAGAGCAGATCCAGGCCCGGCTCAAGGACCTGTGCCTGACCCTGGACCCGGCCGACTGGTTCGACTTGGAAAAGCCCCTGGTCAACGTGGTCAAGGTCAACTTGCCCAAGGCCGCGGCGGTCAAGTACCGGGAGATGGAGCGCGAGTTTTACATCGAGATCGATGGCCACGAGATCGAGGCCTTCAGCGCAGCGAGCAAGTCACAAAAGCTGCTGCAGCTGGCCAGTGGCGCGATCTACACCAGCCCAGATCCGAAGGACGACAGCTGGGCCCAGGTCCACGACGAAAAGATCCAAGCGCTCGAGGAGATCATCGAGGAGTCCAACGTGCCGGTGCTGTGCGCGTATCACTTCGTGAGCGATCGCGAGCGCCTGCTCAAGGCCTTCCCCAAGGCCGCGGACCTGGCCACCAAAGACGGCATGGCCCGGTTCCGCGCCGGCCTTGCGCCGCTGGGCATCGCGCACCCACAGTCGCTGGGCCACGGCGTGGACGGCTTGCAGAACGTCACCAACGTGATCGCTTTCTTCAGCCACTGGTGGGCGCTGGAATACCACGACCAGATGGTCGAACGCATCGGGCCCGTGCGCCAGATGCAGGCCGGCAACAACCGCCCGGTCTTTATCCATTACATCGTGGCCAAGGGCACGATCGACGAGCAAGTAATCTTGCGGCACGAGACCAAGCGTAGCGTGCAAGACATTTTGTTAGAAGCAATGAAAGGTAAACGATGAACAAGAACCAAGTAACCGGTATCGGTGATGAGGCGATGTTGGAAAACATCCGAAGGGCTGAGGAGTGCCTCTTTGCGGCGCAGGCCCGCCAGGAGGTGACAGCCGCGGAGCGGGAAGCCATTTTGCGTGAGGTGAAGGCCGCGGAGCGGGACGCCGTCCTGCGCAAGGTGGTGCTCGCGGAACGAAACGCGTCCGCCGTACGGATGGGCGAAACCAAGAGCGCGCTCGACGTGCAAGTCGCCGGTGGCCACTACAAAGACAAGCGCATTCAGCCGGTGGAGTACATCGCGGCGAACAACTTGAACTTCCTCGAGGGCTGCATCGTCAAGCGCATCACGCGCTGGCGCGGCAAACCGGCGAAGAGCCGGTTCGAGGACCTGGAGAAGATCAAGCACGAGATCGATCTGCTGATCGAGATGGAGAAGCGCTACGGGGGAGAGCCGGTATGAAGACCAAGTTCAGCTGGCGCGCCTGGCAGTGGACCGGGGCCGACGAAAACCTCTTCGACCTGGACCCTGAAGCCGCGCAGATCTTCGCGCTCTTCGTGAGCGCGGCACAGCGGGCTTGACAGCGCCCTCAGACTTTTGCAAACTGCTAAAGTCACTGCGTTAAATGTGGGAATTCTCGAGGCAGTTTGCAGGGGGTATCCCCTTGCAAGAATTTACATTTTGCTGAAGCAGAATATACATTATACGCAGTGACTTACAGTTGATGGACTTTACCAATTGCTAAAGGTAAACTGCCAAAATGCTAAAAGTCAGAGAGCGTAGACGCCGCGAAATCCACACCGAGGTCGTCGATTTAATTGAACAAATTGGCGGCCCCGGTTTCGCTGAACGATTCTTGCGCGTGTCCCCCGACACCGTCAAGCGCTGGCTCGCCGGCGAAACCCAGCCCCCCTGGGCTGTCATCCTCGCACTGCGCGCCGGCGTCGGTCGCGCCCCCGGCATGGAAGCCTGGCCAGGCTGGCATTTCTCGGACAAGGACGGCCTGCTCTACGCGCCCGGCTACACCCGCGGCTACGGGCCAGGCGAGATGCTGGCCTGGCACTACAAAGAGCAATTACTCAAGAGCTTGGAGCGCGAAGTTAAAGCGCTGCGTGAGCGCCTGGAAGACCGGGAACAGGTCCTCGAGCGCTTCGCCCCCGCCGCCAACGACCGCCGAATCAATCAGGCGTAGGCCCGCGTGCCGCTGTGGTCGATGATGAGCGCCTGGCGCCGCGCAGGGTCCGATACGTGGTTGGGCACGCTGATGTGGGTCCAGCTGTCAAACTCGCGGATCACCTGGTCAAAGGGCAAGCCAGACTTGAGCAAGGCCCCCACCACCTGGTCGGGCGTCATGCCGGGCACGCGAACGTCCGCGGCACAGCCCAGGCGGTGCTGGCTCGTGGGCTTGCTGCCCACGGCCGCGTTCACCTCGGCGCTGCGATAGCCCGAGTTCACCATGATGGGCTTGCCGCCCAGGAGCGCTTTGACTTGCTCGAGAAAGTCGGCCAAGCGCGTGAGGTTGGGGATCACCTCGAGCGGCGCGGTGTTGTCAAACTGCCGGTGCTCGGTGAAGGTGAGCTCTTCCAGGGTGAAGTGTGGGGTCAGGTTCATTTAACCGGCGTCGAGTTGTAGAGCATCTCGTCCTTGCGCTGGCTGCCCGAGGACGACCCAAAGTAGAAGGCCACCACCTGCTCGGCCTTGGCCGAGAGGTAGCCGATCAGCGTGCCGGCCGTGGCCGTTTCGATGTGCGAGTAGCCCAGCAGCGTGCCGCCCACGATGCCGATGAAGGAGCCCACGATCATCAACGCCATGGAGGGGACCAGGTACGACTTGACCGCGACTTGCATGTCGCGCGCGCTCTTGCGATCGTCCACCGCCAGCTGCTCAAAGTTCAGGCCCAGGGCCTGCGCTTGCTTTTGCAGCTCGAGCTCAGCGACCTTGACCTGGGCGATCTGATCGGCGCTCATCTTGCCCTCGTCGAGCATCTTTTTGGCGTCGTCCTGGGGAACACCCAGGGCCTTGCTCACCGCCTCGACGGCGAGCCCGGCAAGCGGGCCGCCCAGGGCGGTGGCGATGGTCGGTGCGATCTGTTCGAGCCAGTTCATTTGTCGGCCTTTGCGTCGAGCTTTTCGTAGATCTGCTTGAGCATACCCTTGACCTCGCTCATATCCGCACGGTAGTCGTCCTTGGCCACGTAGGTGTGGGGCAGCTCGTTGACCTTGTCTTCGAGCCGCTGCTGCTGCCGCGTGAAGTTGTTGAACACGAAGACGCCGAGAAAACCAGCGACCGATACGATCAGGTTGAAAATTTGCTGGGTGTCAAAGTTCATTACGCGAGTCCTACAAGAGATGCTTGGAAGTACGTTGCGCCCGCGCTCGCGCCGGTGTTGAGTGCGGAGCCGAAGACGTGGTAGGCGTAGAGCTCGATGTAGTCGGTCGTCCCGTTCAAGTACACGAGCGCACCCACCGCGGCGCTGTTCACGGTGGAAGGCGTTTGGGGGCCCGACTTCCAGTTCGCGCCGTTTTTGTAGACGCTAACCACCACGCTCGCCGCAGCGGAGGCAAAGAACACCGCGCCGTTGACCTGGTAGTAGCCGGCCACCGTCGGCTGAAACCGATAGTTGGTCGTGTTGTCGTAGGCGGTGGTAGTGTCAAACTCCGTGGTCTGAAACCGGATCTTCGTCGACGTGCTGTTCGGTACGCTTTGCAGCGTGCTTTGGTACGCGCTAAACGCGGGACCGTTAGCGATCATGTTGGGCGCTACTTGGGTCGTCATTCATGGGCCACCATTTCTTAGGTTGTTGGGTTGTCAGCAGGCAGCGGCGTGTTGCCTTCGGCCAGCCAAGCCAGATATTTCTGGTAGTCAGTGTTGGCTTCGTTGAAGGGGATGAAGGCGTTGTCGGCGATACGCTTGATACACTGCGCTGCACCCATTGGTGTATCAGAAAGAAGTTGGTACATGATCAAAGCTCCGCTGACAGGCTAAAAGTGGCAGTGTTTGTGTATGCGGCAATTCCTTGCCCTGGAGTTGCCCCGCTCACAGTAAAGTTAAAACCGACAGTCTGATTACCAACCCCATAAATGGCTGCGACAGCCGAAGGGACAAAGTTAGTTGACCCGATCAACTGCAAGCCACTTAAAGTTGTAGATACTGTGGGCGCAGTTCGCATATACGCCCCAAGAGGTGACGCAACAAATGCGACAGTAGCCGATTGAAATACGCCAGCGCCGAAAAATTGCGCACTTGCCCACTGTTGGTAATACCGCTGACACAGCGCCAACTCGGTGCCGTAGGGACGGAACTCGAATGGGGTGGCGGTAGAGCCTTTTTCGAGTTGCACGCCTGTGATGTAGAAGGTGGCCGATAGCGTACCGACAACCGAGACTGCTCCTGTTGCGGAAACGTAGTTTGCACCCGCCCACGCACCCGCGGCTCCGCTGTATGTTGACCCGACACCTAGACCCCACTGGATGTACAGACCATTATTGGTGTCTTTGAGCCACGTTCCGCTGGTATCGCCCGGAATCATGATTGAAACGGTTGTCCAAGTGTTTGCTACTGGCACGCTGTATGTGAAAGGGTAACTACGGTTTGAGGCGCTGTTTTGCACGACACCACCGAAAGTACCCGTGAGACTCGAATAAACTTTGAATTGCAGAGTGGCTGGCTGTGCGTTTGCTGTGCCCCATCCAAAGTCTGCAACATTGACGCCTTCGACTTTGTGGAACACAGAAAAGAAGTCAGACGCACCCACAGTAAACGCCGTAGCCGTGACAAGGCCAAGGTAGTTATTGAACCCTGCGGGAGGGGTAACGCCGCCGGAGTTCTGTTGTGCTGCAAATTTTGCAGACTGCGACCCTTGAAACCCAAACCGGTCAACCGTAAAGCCCGCCGCTGCAAGCGTTGCAGCCGAAATCGCGCCACCGCCGTATCGTTGGTCAATCGTCATAGCGCCGTTGATGATGCGGTTGCGCATGCCCAGTTCGTTGCCGCTGTTGGCAAGTTTCGCGGGGGTGATGTTCGCGTCTGCGATCTTCGTGGTGGTGACGCTGCCGTCATTGGGCACGCCGCCCGCGTAAGAACTCAGGGTCTGCACGAATATGTTGTTCGTGCCAGTGGGCGGTGCTGTCGTGAACGTCAACGTGTTGAGCGTTGTGCCGGTGACCGTGTAATCGACACCGGGAACCTGGCGCACGCCAGAGATAAAAACCTCGGCAGCATTCTGAAACGCTGGCGGGTTTGTCAACGTGAAGACGGTCGTGCTCGCGTTGCCGCTGAAGCGTTGGGTGTTGATCGTAACGGGCAACGCTGTGCCCGTGTCGGACCAAACGGTGCCTGTGTAGACGCGCATGCGAGCGGTCACCGTGTTGAAGTACAAGTCACCAGCCGTCATCGCTGCGCCCAGCGGATCGAGCGTTGGGTCTGTTGCGCGGGAACCGTAGTATTGACCTTGGAACGTGTTGAGTGAAGCCTGGGCAGACGCCGCGCTCGATGCCGCGCTGGACACCGCAGCGGCCAGGGTCGACACGTAGGTCGAAGGATCGATGCCGCTGGTCACCGACACCTTCACGGCGCGGCTCACTTGCTCGAGCAACTGCTGTGTCAGCATCGTCACGCGGTCGAATGCGGCTTCGACGTTTTGCGCGTTGTAGGCGCCGCCCGTGGGCAACTGTGTCGCCTGGCTGTAGGCCAGGTTGCCCGTGATCGAGAGCGAGTAGCCCGTGGCCAGCGCACTGGACAACGTGACGTTGCCGCCAGGCGATGCGGTCTGGTCCGAGTTGAGCGACACCGAGTAGTCGGAGTTGAGCACGAGCGTCGTCTCAACGCCCGACGCGTCGGCGCGAACCACCGTGATGTCGCTCGAGGTAAAGACCTTGAAGACGAACGGAAAGACGGTGGTGGACCCGTTACCGCTGAACGGGCCTGCTTTGCGGGTTGTTGCGGAAACGGTCATGGGTGGCTCCGAGGTTGCGTGCGATTATCCAATGATGGGCTCCTGTTATCCGCACCTCAGTGCGGCTCCTGGTAGCCCAGCACGACAGCCGCGGGGTTGTGAGTTTTGCCCTCTTTCAAGGCCTCAAGGCCTGTGATCGAGCGGTTGATCTGTGCGGCCGGCAAGCGCAAAAGCTCCCCTGCCACGTTGATGATGGCCTTGCGGAAGGCCGGGTCGAGCTCGCCCTGGTGGGCCTGGTTCGCGAGCTTGTAGGTGTCGGTGATCAAGCGCAGACCGGCGGGGCCTGAGTAGTCGGTGCCGTACTGCGCGGTGCCCGTGGCCGCTTGCGCGGCGCCGGCGAACTCGCGCAGGCCGAACACCAGGCCGAACATGTAGGAGATCTCTTCGCCGATCAGCTTCTTGGCAAGCTTTTTCCAGTCGTCATCTCCTGCGTCACCCGGGGTGAGCGCGTCCTTCAGGATCGCGCCTAGCACCACGGGCACCACGAAGAGCATGAGGTAGTCGGCGGCGAGCTCGGCCTTGCTCTCGCTGTTCATCGTCTTTTGCACGGCGAGGTTGAGCGTCGTGTTGAAGTACGAGTAGAACGTCGTGAAGAGCTTTTGCGCAGGACCGCCGCGCTCGATGGCCGACAGGTCTTTCGTTGTGCCGCTGCCCTGGCTGTCGATCACCGCCTGGTCAGCGAGAGCGACTGCGCGCTCTTCGTCGTTGCCTTCGGCGATCGCTTTTTCGTAGCCACCCCACCAGGTGGGCATGTCGGCCAGCTGCTGTGCGCGCAGCATCAGGTAGTACGCCGAGACGTCGATGGCCTTGCGCGCTTTGCTTTGCCCCTTGACCTGGGAGCGCACCTCGGCGAGCTCACGGGAGCGGGTCAAAAAGCGCGTGCGCATGAACTCGCTCTTCGCGTTGATCTCATCGGCCAGGCCGATGGGGTTGCCCGTCATCTTGGCGATGCCGCGGGCGACGTACTTGGGCCCAATGCGCACCATCGACTGCGCAATGCCCAGGGGCTGGATCAGTGCGGACATGATGTTGAAGCCGAGGCCACCAACGCTCACGCCTTGACGCACCCAGCCGAGCGCTCGCTCGCCGGCGTTGCGTGCGGCCTGCTCGCCTTGCGCGACGTCTTGCGCCCAGCTCTTGAACTGCTGATGTGCTTCGGCGCCGTAGTGCTCGCGCATCGCCGCGGCGATCTTCTTGTCGCGCAGCAAGCGGTTGGCGTCGATCAGGTACTCGTGCCAGGCCAGATCGTGGATCACCTCTTGCATGCCGTTGTAGATGCCGTCCAAGCTGTAGAGCAATGGGCGGCCCTTGACCTCTTCCACGCGGCCTTTGGTGAAGCTGCGGCGTGTCGTGGCGCTGGTGTAGGCGCCCTTGATCTGCTGCTTGGCGAGCTCGGCATCGGCGTGTGCTTCAGCGCGCTCGGATGCGCGGGGGTCGTACTTCACGGGGTAGTAGCCTCCGCGCAGGTTCACCTGCTCACCGTCCGCGGTCGTGACCGTGCGCGGTGCGGCTTCGATCCACACGGGCTCTTTGCCCATCACGTGTTTTTCTTTTTCTGCGATCTTGGGGCGATAGCTCTCGAAGTAGTCCCACACCGACTGCACGAACGCCCAGTCGGCCTTCGTGAGGGTTTGCAAGACGGGCTCGAGCTGCTGCTCGCTCCACGATTCGCCGCCGAGCAGGCGCTGCAAGTTGGACGCGTTGCCGGTGTTAAGCGCAATGGCCAGCACGGCCTCGCGGTTCAGGCTGCGGTCGATGGTTGGGAAGTAGACGCCCTTGCCACCGAGCTTGCCCTGCTCGAGCACGGGCGCAACCAGAGCGGCCAGGGCCGTGGTCGCTTGCTCGCGCATGACCACTTCGTTGTTGCCCGCTTCGTTGGCCGTGCGGATCAAGTATTCCCACACGGGACCGCCGTCCTGGCCGCCGTCCATGACGCGCGCCAATGTTGCGGCCTTGATGTGAGAGGCCCAGAACTTTTGCAGACCGACCAGTGCCTCGCCCAGCACGGTGTTGGGCGTGCGGGTGTCGGCCTTGCGGTCGCCGGCCAGGGTGCGGATGCTCTCGGCGATCGCATCGCGAATCACCGCGAAGTCGCGCTTGTCCTTGGCCGTGAGCAGCTTGTCTTTCAAGCGGCCCAGGTGCTCGATCTGTTTGATCGTGTCGTAGAGTCCGCGGAACTGCTCGACGGTCAGGTCGCGGTAGTTGACGAGCTGGGTCTCAGCGAGGAGCTCGGGCGGAACATCGGGCTCGATGCCGATGTCCTCTTGCGACTTGACCCACTCGGCGAGCGACGCACGCTTGTCGAGATCCTTGTTGGTGCGCGACTTCAGCTCAACGCGCTCGAGCAACTTGTCGATCTGCTCCTGGTACTCGGGCGGCAGGCTCGTGCTCTCGGCGAGCTTGCGCAGGGCCTTGACCTTGCGCTCGATCTCATCTTGCGCGGCCAGCGTTTGCTTGGCTGCGTAGAAGTTCAGGAGCTGATCGCGCTTGGCCACGAGCGCGTCTTGCGTCTTGCCGGCAGCGCTTGCTTCGCGTGAGCGAC
>Ga0213920_1001003_pt1 | contig 17176 bp, 35 predicted proteins | sample McNCre1117MG_FD_161054 | JGI IMG/M metagenome (GOLD analysis project Ga0213920, IMG submission 161054) | Freshwater microbial communities from McNutts Creek, Athens, Georgia, United States - 11-17 MG | ecosystem: Environmental > Aquatic > Freshwater > Creek | place: USA: Georgia | collected...
TTCAATATGAGTAAACCTGAGTACCACCTTTTGTTGGATGCCTTGCTAGAAGCTATTGATTTAAGAGTGCAGCTATATAAAGAAACAAACAATGATAGCCCAAATTTAAGTAATTTGGAAATTGTTGAGAAAGACGAATATGCAAGTAAATGGTTAAAGTTACTTGTCAACAAAGATGATAATCCAACTAAATTATCAACAGGACAAATAATGGAAATATCAAAATCAAATGATACTACACCTACCTATACAGGGTGTGGAACTCCACATGATTTTGCTGGAAATATTAGAATATGGTGGAATGAGCAAGTAATGAAAGAAAAAGAATTTAATGAATGGATTAATGCTAAACATGGTGATGTGCCGGTAGATAAAAGAACATTATGTTTTTCAGAAAAAGATATGTTTGAGTTATGGGAATCCTGCTACCAACAGAAAAACGAGGAAATAAAGTGGCGTGATGAAATGCTTGCCGCCCATGAAGCAAAGATAAAAGCCCTTTCCGCGCACGCAACATGCGGGTGCAGCTATGACAAGCCGGACGATGTATGCATACATCATAGCCCCCAATTAGCAGAAGCCAAAGCCATGCTTGCCGCTTTGCGTGGTTTTGCTATTGAAATGTTTCACTATGACCTTGCTTTTGATGAATCCTTTCTTAAATACGGATTAATTGATGATACTGGCAATCCCACGGCCTTGCTGACAGGAGAAGAGCGAACAACAAAAGATGTGGAATTGGATAGCTGATTATCGTCTAAAACCTATTCAATTCTTATTGATTAATAACTAACTCGTGATATACTTGCTACCCCTCTAAAACCAAAAATATAAAAACTATGGACATAGTAAAAAAAACTCAAGAAGAAATAGGCATTAAAATAGACCTCGAAAGGGATAGCCTTTTCGATGAGCTAGGATTGACCCGACTAAAAGAAAGCTACATGTTAAAGAGCGAAACATCCCCGCAAGAAAGGTTCGCTTATGTGTCTAAGTTCTTTTCAAGCAACCCAGAACACGCACAACGTTTGTATGACTATTCAAGCAAGCATTGGCTATCCTATTCAACACCAATTTTGGGACACCACGAGAGCAAAAAGGGACTAGGCATAAGCTGTTATGTTAACTATTTAAGTGATAGTTCGGAGGGTTTGGTAAATAATTTAAGCCTTTCAAATTGGCTTTCCATGTATGGTGGTGGAGTAGGTATAAACATTGGCATTCGCGGTTCTGATGAAAAGTCAGTCGGGGTTATGCCGCACATGAAAACTTATGACGCTTGTTCTTTAGCTTATAAACAACTTTCGCGCCGTGGTAGTTATGCCGCTTATTTAGATATTTCCCACCCTGACATTGTTCAGTTTTTAGAAATGAGGAAGCCTACTGGCGACCCCAATTTGAGAACGCCAAATTTAAATCATGGCATAAACGTTTCTGATAAATTTATGGAAATCATTCAACGTTGTATGATTGACCCGACGGCCAATGATGATTGGCCCTTAATTCAGCCGAACAATGGCAAGATAGTCGAAGTCATCAGCGCGAAAGAATTGTGGCAAAGGATACTGGAAACTCGTTTGCAAACGGGCGAGCCATACCTTTATTTTATAGATACGGTAAATCGCCATTTACCACAGTATCAAAAAGATGCCGGATTAAGGGTGAATGGCTCTAATCTTTGCATCGAACTGACAGAAGCCACCAGTCCGGAAAGAACTGCTGTGTGCTGCCTATCCTCGGTTAATTTAGAATATTGGGATGACTGGAAGGGCGACAAACAATTCTTAGCTGATGTGTTAGAAATGCTGGACAATGTTCTTACTTTCTTCATAAACAATGCCCCTGATACTATAAAAACAGCTAAGTTTTCCGCTTATAGGGAGAGAAGTGTAGGAGTAGGGGCGTTAGGTTTTCATGCTTTGTTGCAAAGTAAAAATATTCCATTCGAAAGTGCCTTGGCAAAAAGCTTAAATATGAATATTTTTAAGCATATCTCATCTTCACTTGATGAAGCCAATACCGTTTTAGCTAAAACTAGAGGGGCTTGCCCTGATGCAGCAGATTATGGCATTTTAAAGCGCAATACGCATACTATGGCCGTCGCCCCTAATGCAAGTACATCTATCATCTTAGGTAATACCAGCCCTAGCATAGAGCCATTTGCAGCTAATTTTTACCGACAAGATACTTTGTCTGGCTCTCATTTCAATAAAAATAGATATTTTGATGCCGTTGTTAAAGAGGAAGCTAAAAAAAGAAATTCGCCATCGTTCTATGAAGAAACTTGGGCAAGCATTATAGCTAACGAAGGTTCGGTACAACATTTAGACTGGCTAGACGATTATACAAAAGACGTATTTAAGACCTCATTTGAAATTGACCAACGATGGATAATTGACCTAGCTGCTGATAGGCAGAAGTTTATCGACCAATCTCAATCGCTAAACGTTTTCTTCGAGCCTGATGCTAGTATTAAATATATACACGCTGTTCACTTTATGGCGTGGGTTCATGGAGTCAAGAGCCTTTATTATTGCCGTAGTAAAAAACTGAGGAAGGGTTCGGACAAGATAGGCTCTAAAGTTCAACGGAAAAAAATAGAAGAAGAAATAGATATGATGGAAGTTGCCGAAGGTGACGATTGCTTGGCTTGCCAATAGGATAAAAAATGAAACTCACTCAAGAAAGACATTACTTTAAACCATTCGTCTATCAATTTGCTTATGATGCTTTTGTCAAATCAGAGCAAATGCACTGGCTATGGACAGAAGTTAATCTAGCCGAAGATGTGGATGACTGGAAAAGGAAGCTGACGGTTGATGAACAGAAGTTTTTAACCCATTTGTTTCGCTTTTTTACGCAAGCAGACATTGATATTGCAGGTGCTTATGTAAAAAACTACTTACCTAATTTCCCCCAACCAGAAGTAAGGATGATGTTAAGTAGTTTTGCAGCAAGGGAAGCTATACATGTATCCGCTTATAGCCATTTAATCGAAACACTTGGCTTCCCAGAGGCTACTTATAATGAATTCTGGGCGTATAAAGAAATGCAGGATAAGCACAACTATTTCCTTGAATTTTTTTCCAAAGATAGAATGAGCATGGCTCAACAAATAGCAGTATTTAGCGCATTTACCGAGGGTATGCAGTTATTTAGCAGCTTTGTTATGCTGCTCAATTTTACTCGTTTTGGCAAGATGAAGGGGATGGGGCAAATAGTTAGTTGGTCAATTGCCGATGAGGGGCTTCATTGCGACAGTATGATTCAGTTATTTAGAGTATTTATTAAAGAAAATATCGAAATTTGGACTGACGACTTTAAAAAACAGATTTACGATATAGCCCGTAAGATGGTCGAGCTGGAGGATGCTTTTATTGATTTAGCTTACGGTATTAATGACATGCAGGGCTTACCTAAAGAAGATGTAAAAAGATACATCCGTTACATAGCTGACCGCCGATTAATCGGCCTTGGCTTAAAAGGTAATTTTAAAGTAAAACAAAACCCTTTGCCTTGGGTCGAGGGAATGTTAGGCGTTACGCATGGCAACTTTTTTGAGCAAAGGGTAACTGAGTATACCAAAGGGTCTTTAACTGGCTCTTGGGCTGATGTTTGGGCGGCAAAATAATTCACTCACAAGTGAAATAGTTGTGTATAATAGCCACATGCCGCAAATCATGTGGCTTTTTTAACGGAGGTGAAAATGAACGAATACCTGAAAACACTTGGAATATTAATACTCACAATTATGGCATTTGCTGCCGTAATTGCTGGGACATTTAGCCTGAGAGAAGACCACAAAGGCCAATTTTTAACTGGAGAATAAAATGATTTATTACACAAAATTTGAATTACACGATAAAGAATACGATGTCGAAGTTGATTACTCATTCGGCACGAACCAACTTGGCACTAAAGTCCAAGATGTCGTTGTCCATGCCGCTTGGATAAAGCCACATATAACTTTTGTTGATTTGGTTGAAAATGAGTGGATTGCGGGAGACGGTTATATAGCGGAATTAGAAGAAGAAATCCGAGAACACCTACAAGACGATATTGACGAAAGTAGGCAAGCAGCGTGATACACAGCTTGCTATATGATGAACATTTACGATTGATTGTCAAAACGATAATTATCGTATTTACATGTTACTTATTAATTACAGTGAGAAAATATGAAAACACTTAACGATGAAGGTAAGCAAAAAGTCAAAGAAATTGAAGGCTTTGATGAAGAGCTTTTCTTTAAGATTTGCGGCATTTCAGTATGATAGTTAAAGTTTTAGAAGAAAGCGGTTATGAAAACTCCCTATTAGGGTTGAGTTTATCTTATTATGACCACAAAACACCGATAGAGGAGTGGTGGTCGCAAGATAAATTGACGAAAGCTATTAAACGCGGAGATTTGTTATCCCATAGGCAAGGTGGGCATAATAAATTTATTGAATCCATACAGGTATGGCTTTACATACAAGCATCAAGGGATTTTTGGCAGGAATTTGATACTTATAGGGTAGGTATGTCGAAGAACAGTTCGAGTACGATGCATACGCTTGATAAAAGGGCCGTAGATTCAACTGACTTTGAAGAGGGGACTTCGGAATTATCTATAGAAGCATTTAATCAATGTCTTTTGGAGTATAAAGATGAGACCTCCATTTATTACAAAAATGTCAGCAGGTTAAAGAAAAACCTGCCCGAAGGTTGGCTTCAAGAAAGAGTAGTTTGCACAAATTACAAATGCTTGCAGAATATTTACTCCCAAAGAGTAAAGCATAGGTTGGAACAGTGGAAATATTTCACAAATGAATTACTAAACCAGTTAAAATATCCTAATTTTGTGAGAGAACAACAATGACTTTTGAATTCTTAAAAGAAGAAGTGCCATTTTTAGCTGGCTTATTTTATCGCAACAATTTTGAGACTAAAGATGGAAAGTAATTCTTTTCTTAAATTTGACAAACAAAAAGTTCAAAAAGATATTTATCAAGCAATGGTAAATCTCAGGGAAGATTTTGATAGCCGTCAAAAAAATATGATTAATTCACGACTACTGCATATTACTTTTTTTGGCTTTACCTTATTCCAACGAAAGTTAGAAGATGCCGTTTACCTTGCTGAATTAAGTTTAGAGTATTCATCTTTAAAGTTTAACTTTACACATAAAATGGAAAAGTTGGATTGTTTGTATAGGATGATTAACCTATCGGTAGACAATTTTGTATGGCTGTCACCTGCTGACTTTGAACTAATTTATAAAGGTATTTAAATGAAAACCCAAAGAGAAATTTACCAAGCATTGTTAGATGGGCATACTCTTATCAGCACGACAAGTGGCAATATAACAGTTAAACTTGATAACGAAGGTTTTGTAATCGGTAAAGAAGGAGTAGGAATATGGAAACGAATAAATTACTATTTTAATTATTGCGAAGACTGGGAAATTCAACCTGAAACTATAATTATCCCATCAGTAGAAATACCAAAGCCGATTGATTATGTATTAGATATGGGTGATGAATTCTATTTTGTAGACTTTTACGAGAACTATGGGTACGACTACGCTGTATGGAAGGGGTCAGAGACAGATTACAATCTTTTAAATAACGGCGTGATTCATTTGTCGGAAGAAAATGCTAAAGCCCATGCTGACGCCTTATTGTCAATTATGAGGGGAAAAAATGAAAACTGATGGAGAAATTCGCCAAGCATTATTAAATGGGCAAGCAGTTTATCATCCCAAAACAGGTATGACATTCAAATTGCATAATGATGGATTGTTGATAACTGCCGATGCAGATAGCGATTACAGCAAACTTGACATTTATTTTGGCCTCCCCGAAGAATGGGAACTAAAACCTAATTGCGAAGAGATATGAATATGGATAAAAATAGAGCATTAGCTTTAACAAAAGCAAATTCAAAAGTTTACCAAGAGCAATTTAAGGTAGTCATGCGGCAAATAGAACAAGCCGCGTTAAAAGGTGAATTTACGACTAAAATACAAGTAATGAGTGACTTACTTTCTGTTATAATGGATGACTTATACGAGTTAGGGTATGGTGCCGAGCCGGAAATGAGAGTAGGTAAGAACGAAATACTAACAACACTTTATATTAAATGGATAAACAATGACTAGAAAAAACGAACAAATCCTTTGTCTTACAGCCAAAGCAGTAGACCGAGAAATACAAGAAAAACATGGCTTGACAGAGATAAACCAGCTAATTGATACGACATTCGGCATGGATGATGTAGTTATCATGTCGCGTGATATTTTAGAAGACGACCCCAACTTTAAGCAATTAATTCCTTACGCGTTAGTTATTAACGAAAAAAAGCAAGTGTTAGCTTATACTAGGAGTAAAAAATTAGGAGAATCCCGATTAGCCACGAATTTTAGCATTGGGTTTGGCGGCCACATCTCTGTTAACGACATCGCTGTAAATGAAGGTTCAAGCCACATTTCTCTTGAATGGACTGTTTTTAAGTCCTGTATGCGTGAATTAAGGGAAGAGCTTCGGTTTGTTAATTCGCATGATTTATACGATATTGGATTATACATCAGGGAAGAAAGCAACCCGGTTGGCGAAGTCCATTTAGGGGTAGTCAATATCTTCCTCTTGTTAGGAGAAGCAGACCCGGTAGCCAACGAAAAACAAATTGAACTTTTGGGTTGGAAAGATTTTGACTGGTTAACTAAAAACAAGCCATTCTTTGAAAAATGGTCACAATTATTAATTGACCATATTGCTGAGATTGTTGTATGAGTGGAATTGGCATAGTCGGGGTCAAAAGCTCAACTAAGTCAATTGTTGCGGCTTTATTGTCACAAACGAATGACAAGATGGCTTTTATCCGCAGCCCCGAAGCCTTGCTATACAAGCAATTGACAGGGGAAGATGCCCCAAAAGACATCATGGGCTACCTTGATGTTTATTTGGACTTTTTAAAAGCTATGGATGACCGTTACAGCAAATATGAGTTTTTTGTAACGGACTACACCCCTATTGATATGATGGTCGATATAAAGTCTTTTTTAGCGTCATTTCGTCATACTTTAAAGGAAGAAGAAGTTTTAAAAGCGATGGAGATAGACCTTGAGTGCGTGAGGGTTGCCAACTTACACTTTAATTGTGTAATTTTGTGTAACCCGGCAGAGGGTTTACCTATTTTGAGCGATTTTGCGCTAAATATAAACCATCTATTTTATAACGGTATAATGTCAGCCCAAAACCAAGGCTTGATGATGCACCGGTCAGCTTTGTCCAACAAGATTACCGACATACATCAACAAGTAGAACAAGTGAAAAACTTTATAAATTGTTTGGGGCAAAGTTTGATGAGAGAAAAAGAAAATTACTTTATACACTAAAAAAATCACACAAAAGTAAAAAGGTGTGTATAATACTCATCAACAACTTAACTTTAATTTTTTGGAGAAACATGAATTACAGATTGGTAGTTTACAATACAAACAGCGAAAACAAATATGATGCTGATAATAAGTATGAATACTTAGGTGATGCTGAATCTATCTTGATGCTTTGGAGCTTGTTTACAAAGGCTGGTATATATGGTTGTAGGCATGTTGAAATATACGACCTAGATGGCACAAGGCAATATCCTGAAAGTCTAGGGCAATAATTACTAACTTAACTTTAATTTTTTTTGGAGAAACAAAATGTACTACGAATATAAAGAAACAAACGAAGGTTTAAAAGTTTCCATTAACCCTTATGCCGACTATAACTTTCCTTTTAAAGCTTTGGTAAAAGTCGTGGAATGTCAAAAATGCCCTAAAGGGATTACTTATGCCATGACCGAAGATTTGCGTTACTTTACTCTTTGCTCTGGCAGTATTGCTAGAGAAATTGATGAAAGTAAATATCAAACTATGCCTTTGATGGGGTCTGACGGTTGGAGGAAGTTAGTATGAGGTATTTTATTTTTTTACTCCTTTATGTAAGCCAAGTCCAAGCTGATGTTTACAAAGTTTATGGGGAAGATGGTCATATTCACTATCGCTCAACGATAGTTGATAAGCCAATTACTTATTACACAAATGAGCCTAGTTATTCTCAACAAGTGCTAGAACAGCATTTGTATGATGCATATAACTACCAAGCCCCCAAAACGGTCGATGTAGATATTGATGACACTATAGAGAGTGACAATGACGGCGACGAATGAAATACCCTCGGTTGAAGAAGAATTAAACCGAAAAGGTTTAGAAAGATTAGGACAACTGATTGACCTATTGGAAACCGGCAAGATGACCCATGCTGAATTTAAGGCTGGGTTGGATTCCTTGTGTGGTGTTTGTCAGGTCTAGTCTCTCAAGACTGGGCTGAGATGATTACCCAAGCCGGGGAAATGATTGACCCAAATGATTATAGCTTTAAAAGAAACCGTCTTTTTATGCGTGACAATAGGCTCTACGCCGTTAATACAACCAAGGCAATAGGTGAGCATAGGGTAAACATTTTCTCGTCAGAAATCATTGTTAAACGCGAACTAAACGGCATTAACGACGGCATTAGGTATACATCCGAAGATACTGAGTCACGGGTTAATAACTTTATAGCCCAATTATTTAGCACGGGATTTGAAGAATTGTGATAATTACCTTTCTTGATGTTGAAAGCACCTCCACTAAATTTGACCTAAATAACCTCAAAAAGTCAGATAGGGTAATTGAGTTAGCCATGTTGTCTTATAACCTTGACACAAGGGAGTTAGTTGAATCTTTTGAGGAAAGGTTTTATGTGGACAAAACGATTGCCGCCCAAGCTGAATTAGTCCACGGCATTTCAGAAAGGGATTTATTAGGAAAGGGGAGGTTTGCCGCATTCGAGCCGGAGATAACTAGAATCCTAAACAAGACTGATGTTTTAGTTGGTCACAATTTAGTTGATTTCGACATTAACTTTATGCTTGTTGAATACGCAATTTGTGGTAAAAAAATTCCCGACAAATTCAAATTGTTTGATACAATAGATAGTAGGTGGGCAACGAGTTTTGGCAAACTACCAAGTTTGGCCGAACTCTGCTGGGCAACAGGGGTCAAGTATGACCCAGCCCTAGCGCACTCGGCACTATTCGACATTGAAGTTTTGGCTCAATGTTTTTTCATAGGTTTAGATAATGAGGTTTATAAGGTATGACGACGGATGATACAGATTTGGATATTTTATTTATGACTATAGGGGCTGGCATTATATTTCTTTTTGAAATTTTTATTGATTACAGTAGGGAGAGAATTTACAAATTAACGAAATGGCTCAAATCTTTAGGAATAAATACTCATGCGTGACTTACTTTTCGGCCTACTTAAACTGGTTACTGTCCCCCTAGCCTGGGCCTCATCAGTAGTATTGATGATAATAATGTCTTTTGTGGATGCCTTGATAGGCGTTTTAGAATTGACGATAGCGTTTCTTAAAATCATAAGTGACCATTGTAGTTGTTTTTTAGGCGACCAATGCCATTTGCTAGATGCCAGTGGCCCAGCAGAATACTATGAAGAAGAAGTGGAAGAAGACAATGATGGTCAGTAAGTTGAGCGACGGGTTATAAGATGATTGAAAGAATACTGGTTTTGCTAGAAACAAAAACAAATATTCATATCCACTGGCATGTGTATTGGAATACATACCCACTAATTTATAAATGCAGATGTGGGCATAAAAATGAATTGGTTTGATGATTGTGAAAAAGCTGCTTCTGAATTAACACAAGAGAAGCGGCAAGAGTTTTTAACCCTGATTTTGGAAGGCAAAACAATCGGCGATGCGCGAGAAATGGCCGGAATATCATTTGATGCCGCTAACGGCGTGATTAGACAAAATATTGAGCAACATGAATATAAAACATTACGGCGTGTTGCCGTATAACGCCTAATTAAGGCGAATGGCGTGAAAGCGGCTTTACCCTTAATAAACCTAGTTTCTTGAAATGACTATTTTGTGCAATCTGAGAAGATGTGGTTTATCAAGACGAAGCTTAAATTGGCCAGTCTGTGTAAATCTAGCCCTAGGTTATTGAAAAATAACGGGTCTCTTGAACTCAAGCCCAAATTAAAAAGACTGGTTAGTGCTTTTTGAGCCGAAAAGTCTCACTCACGGGTGACTATAATACGGTAAACGGTATAACTATTTATTAACAACTTAAACAAAAACGGTGAACGGTAAGATGAAATTAAATGAATTAGAAGTTGGAAATTATTTGACTAGGTTTTTCGAGCGGCTACATGCTGACCATAACCAGCACATATTTAAAAACATAAACAGGCGCATGGTGGTTTTCCCAAATGCCTATGCCTTGTTTTTCGTTGATACAAAAGACTTTGATTGTAACAACCCAATTGAAGCTAAAATTTGTAGCAATTTGATTAATGAACTTTCCGCTTATAACGCGCTACCTATCGTGAAACAAGCCGCAACGGTCAATTACATGCCGATGTCCATTGTCTTGCCGCAAGCGCATTACTTCGGTGCGACAGGCTATGGCTATATTTCATTTAAAGAGTGGTGCTTTGGCGGGGCAGAAGAAGTGACTATGGACTTGCCGCGTTTCACTTTCGATATGGATATTGACATCAAAAACTTAATGGCTTGGCTTGAAAGCTGTAATACCATGTGCGTATTGCCCGAAATAAAAATACCCAAACAATTTTATATTAGTTAGCTCAAGTGGCATTTAAGGCGGTAAATCTCGCCGTTACGCCACGATAACTACATAGACCCAACTGCCTATATATCCTCTCATAGCCGCCCTTTATGCGGCTATTTTTTTGCCTATGACTAGGATTTCAAAATTTCAAAAAGTTTCCAAAATATAGCGCGACCGGGGATAGGGGGCATAGCTAGGATTTCAAAATTTCAAAAAGTTTCCAAAATATAGCGCGGGAAGGGATAAAGGGGGCTGGCCTTGTTTGCGGCGGGTTTGTCCCGCCATCCGGCAAAAGTTGGCACGGCAATTGCTAGTCGTAAAAGTGTGACCGGCTTCACATTTTCAATATTGGCACGGTAATTGCTTACCGCGCCTTGGCATGGTTATTGTATGTCAATTATCCTTAGTGGCTTGTACTCAACCGCAAAACCATTATTGATATAGATTATATCTATCTGGTATCTATGGCTATTGTTAGCTTGCCAGTCGTTAAGAGCTTGTTGTGTTTTGAATTTTTTTACTTGCCACATTTATTAAATCCTCATTAAATTAAAAATTAATTGCTACAGTGACATTATACACACAAATTAATGCTTGTGTAGAAAATAATCAAAAATGTGATGAATTACGCAAAAATAAAACTTTGGTAGTTTTTTTAAAAAAAATCACTTGCCAATGAGTTAACTATATGCGAGACTAATACCACATCAAGTGACTGGCTTGGTTAACTAACTTAACATCAATAATATAGAGGATAAAAAAATGAACATTATACATACAACATTTAACCGTGGTGGCGTAGACGTTTCCGGCGCATTGTTTGACCTGGCTATATTGGCTATGAGCGGTGTATTTATCGCTGTAATCGCATGGGGTGCGGTTGAGTTAGTCAAAACCGTATCATATAAAAAAGTAATTTAATCGAGTAATGGCAATGGCGATTGGAATTAAAACCTATATTAACCCCAAAAATACTATTAATGGCAAAGTTATCCCATTGTTGGGGGAATATGACACCATGCGGCGGTTGCGTGGCGAAATAGCCTATATTAACGGTGAATGGCGGGAATACCGGACAAATGTTAAGAAATGTGAACTACTTAACAGACAATCACTAACAGGTTAGTTATACTATATCCAACTTAACAAGTTAACCAATTTTTAAATTAAAAACCAACTAGAGGAATTATTACCATGACTAAGAAAGCAAACAGCAATTTACATAAAGCAAAAGCGGTTAAAAATGATGAGTTTTATACTCAATTAACCGACATAGAAAAAGAAGTTAAAAATTACCGCGAACATTTTAAAGGCAAAACGGTATTGTGCAATTGTGACGACCCAGAATGGTCTAATTTTTGGCGTTTCTTTTCCGCTCAGTTTTCATTTTTGGGTTTGAAAAAATTAATCTCAACTCACTACGAAGCCAATGGTAGTAGTTACTATCTTGAAATTACAGGCGACACTAACGGGGATGGCCGCATTGATGGGGATGATTTAGTTAAAAAGCCTCTATCTGGTAATGGTGATTTTAGAAGCCCGGAATGCGTTGAAATTTTAAAGGAAGCCGATATTGTCGTAAGTAACCCGCCGTTTAGCTTGTTTAGGGAATATGTAGACTTATTGGTTAGCCACAACAAACAATTTTTGATTGTTGGTAGCTACAATGCCGTTACTTACAAAGAAATTTTCAAACTGATTAAGGCTAATAAGTTGTGGCTGGGTTTTAATATGCCGAAAGAATTTAAACAGCCGGACGGCACAATTAAAAAATTCGGTAACATTGCCTGGTTTACTAACTTAGAACATGGCAAGCGCAATTTAAAGGCTGATTTATTTTGGCAATATGTACCGGAAGATTATCCAAAATATGATAATTACGATGCAATTGAAGTAAGCAAAGTTTGCCGCATTCCTAGCGATTACACTGGCTATATGGGCGTACCTATTACATTCTTGCAAAGTTACAACCCAGAACAGTTTGAAATTGTTAGTAGTAATGATTGCAAAAGTGACCGTGTACCATCAAAAGAACATGGATTGATAAAAGATAAAGATTCGGCTATTAACGGGAAACCTACTTATGTACGTATCGTTATTAAACACCGCAACCCAGAACAAAGACCGTCATCATTGGCGGCTTAATAAAATCTTACTTACTGGTAACTAACTTAACTTAAAATGGAATACAAAAAATGAAAATCGAATTAACACAAGTATCAATTAGAGATTTATCCGCCGGATACAAAGACAATAAAAACGAAGGGGTAACAGGCTTAGACGGTAAGCTGGATATTAGGCCAAAGTATCAACGGGAATTCGTTTATAAGGATAAAAAGCGCAATATGGTTATTGATACTGTTATGAATGGTTGCCCTTTAAATATTATGTATTGGGCGAAAAATGGCGACAATTAAATATCAGGGCATTCACCTCCTCAGAAAAAGCAACCGCCTATGAAATACAACAAGGCGTTTGCCCGGTATGTAAAAATCATTTTGAATTGGATGACATGGAAGCCGACCACATAACCCCTTGGTGTGAAGGTGGCAAAACCAACATTGACAACCTACAAATGCTGTGTAAAAAAGATAATAGGTTAAAGTCTAACAAATAATGAGAACACCGTCACAATAAGTAAAACTGCGTATTGTAATCACTAACCATTGAACTACAATATACACAACTCAAACGAGTTATTAATTTTAAATTAACTGGAGTATAAAAGATGAACCTTAAGCAAAGACTGGCGACATACAAAAAACAATCAACCATGTATGCTAAAACCTGGCAACAATTGGCTAAAGGGCAATATGCCAAAAAATGCCCTTACAGCATCCATGACGGGCAATTGATAGCTTATGATAGGGACGATACACCATTTAATTTTGTCGGCACATATAGCGATTTAGTAAGGCGTAGCAACCACAATGGCTGGTACATGGATACCTCTCAATACTGTTTAGCGTATGGCGTAGTTTTCGCTTTGCGCCACAAAACACAAGGCATAGTTTATCTGGCCGGTTACGAGGAAAGCGAGAGCAGTTATATCAACATAGACTTAAGCTGTTATCATGATAGCGAAGAGGATGCGGCAAGGGCGGGGGATAGGCTGGCAGAAATACACGCCGAAAAATGCCGGGATGCGGATATTGAATATCAAGCCAAACAAAGAATTGAAGAACTGAAAGAAGAATATCACAGCTTAACCCGTGATTTAATTGATGTAATCAAGTCAGCAAAACGCGCCTCTATGGAGTATCCGTTGTGCCAATTTGTCAAAAAATCAATCAAACAAGGATTAAAAGAAAGGTCTAACTTATTGAACCAAATTGAGAAAGTAAAAAATGACCCGTATTCTTACTTTTCTTATTAAAAGTGTGAACTATTTCATAGATTTTTACTAACTACTGAATTATACTATATACAACTTAAAGAGAAAGCTTTTTAAGTCTTAACTTAACCCAAAATAGGAAATAAAAAAATGAACGCACTAATCGACACAAACATCCACCAAACTGGCTTTAACATTTTCTTGGCTATCATGTTAATCATGGTCGCTAAAGATGGTTTAGTTTGGATTTTACAAGCAATCAAAGAAATTTACATTAACCTTTTTTTTGCTGATTCAATCAAAGACAACACTATTTTTAAATAACGCGAATTAGCTCACAGTTATTAACTAACCAATGAGCTACAATTTAACCGTATTTTTAAATTATCTGGAGTGCAAAAAATGAACCAAAACTTAGCTTTTTTAAGTATGGAAGAAAAAATACAACTTGATTATTATCCAGCCGATATATCAAACGCTTATTTGGATTTATTGGATGAAATTGCCAAACTCAATGAAACGATAGAGTTATTAGAAAGTGATTTAGAGTCATTAAAATTTGACATTAAAGACCTAACTCAAGACCGTGATTATTATAAAGCCTTATCTGGAGTATAAAAATGAACCAAAACATATTAATTCAACACATGACCGGCGCGTTAATTGACGCTCAACATATCAATTTAGTGGAATTATCAGAGCGCGAAGCCAAAGAAATTGAAAACTTATATGCTTGGCAAGCCAGACAAGATTTAAACAGCATGGATAACGGTTTAATCCGGGATTTTACCAAACAGATTTTAAACGGCTCAATGTTAATTTTTGATTCAAAAACGAATACTTATGACATTGAATTAGAATTTTCGGACGATGAATTGAGTTATACCGGGGTTGATAGTTATGAATATTACTAATAAAAGCGATATGGAAGAATTTATCAACTCTTACCTTGAAGCCGCGAAACAGGCCGAACAAGATTGCCGGGAATTTTGCGAAAAAGCTAAAATCAGCTTGCTAACCTTAGACCCTGCACAATGCGGCCATGATTTTTGGTTGACTCGCAACCATTACGGGCAGGGATTTTGGGCTAGGGGGTTAGGCACAACAGGCGAAAAATTAACGGAATTGGCTCACACTTTTAAAGAATTGAGCTTATACAGTTACTGTGGCCGCATTTACTTTGAGGTTTAACAAATAACATGCCAAGTTTACTATTTGCACCCTTTCCGATATTAATTGTTTTTGGTTTAACCGTCATTAGTGGCGTATGGTTATGGATTGTTAACCATTAATTTACAATCGGCTAAAACATGCACATACCATGTGCATATCATGATATATATATCATATATCATTAATGGTTAAAAACAACGAACCCTTTTCCAATAAAATTGAACTAAAACTTGAAAGTGTGATGCAATTAACAGATAATCACTAACTAATGAACTAAACTATATACAACTCAAGCGAGTTATTAACTTTAAACCAACTGGAGGTAAAAAAAATGATTGCAATAATAGGCGGTATCTTTGACTCATTATTCATTCTTTTTGGTATTACCATTCTTTTAACCTTGGGCGTTACCCCGCCTTTGAATTTAACAATTATCTATCTGGTAATTGTTGCGGTAACAATAGCGGTAATCGTTTTAACAAATAAATCTTAATTTAACTTTTTTATAGGACAAAACAAATGAATATTACATTTTACGAATTAGACTCTTATAACAGCGGTCGTTTACTCCCCTTTACAGTAGACTTAGAGCCGCTATCAAGCCGTTTTGAATACTTAGAAGTTATCAAAGAAGAATTAGCTAAAATCAAAGAAGCAAATCCAAAATACAATTGTGAAGAATGGATTGTTGCCGGTTACGAGGATGTGCCATCAAGCTTAATTGGCGAATGGGATTTAAAAAAAGAATTCTGGGATTACAAGGAAGTATTAGACAGTGGCTATTGTGATTGGGAAGTGATAGAAGCCGCCATTGATTGCGATATACCAGCCGATAAAATCGAAGATGCTTATCAAGGCCGATGGGAATCGGATGAAGATTTTGCTTATGATTTGTGGGAACAATGCGCTACTAAAGAACAGCAAGAAGCCGCAAATAGTTGGCCGTTAAACTGTATTGACTGGGAAAGGGCGGCTATGGATTTAATGTTTGACTTTAACTCTTCCAACAACCATTACTTTTCAAGGAATTATTAATGGAAATTTTAGCATTGATATTACTAGCGACGATTGCCCTAGCATTCGGTGGAAAAATGGCAATCATAGCCGGAATTATGGTAGCGGCAATCTTGGAAATATTATTATTTGTGATGTTGGTCAAAATATTTTCTAACAAAAATAAAGAAGTGTGAACTATTTAACAGCAATCACTAACCGATGAGCTATAATATTACCAACTTAAAGAGAAACACAAACTAACTTAAGCCGGAGAAACAAAATGGCAACTCAAACAATCTATTTAAACACAAGCTTCGATTTCAGCATGTATTCATTCGATGACTTAATGGAATTGTTACATCATGAAGAAGACAATAGCCAAGAATTTTGGGCATTTGAAGCTTTATAAGTAACTTTACCTATATAATCACTAATTGATGAGTATATAATAACCAAAACTAACCAAAGGAATAAACAAAATGAAAAAGCTAAAACAATTGATAAAAGAACTGAAACCTTACACCATACATGACTTGATGAAAAACAAATGTTAATCGCAACTTTCTTATCACTTTTATTAATCACTAACTGGATAATCAAATGACAACCAAACAAGCAAAACAACTCATAGCCAAAGGCTACCAAGTAAAAGTTAATAAAAACAAAATCATTATAACTAGAGGTGCAAAATGATTATTAATTGCTATGAAATAAAACCCTATGCAGACTTAATAAATGCAAACTTAAGCAATGCAGACTTAATAAATGCAAACTTAAGCAATGCAGACTTAATAAAGGCAGACTTAAGCAATGCAAACTTAAGATATGCAGATTTAAGAGATGCAGACTTAAGAGAAGCAGATTTAAGAGAAGCAGACTTAAGCAATGCAAAATTAAGATATGCAAACTTAAGAGATGCAAACTTAAGCAATGCAAACTTAAGCAATGCAAACTTAAGAGATGCAAACTTAAGCAATGCAAACTTAAGAGAAGCAG
>Ga0213920_1001004_pt1 | contig 17174 bp, 14 predicted proteins | sample McNCre1117MG_FD_161054 | JGI IMG/M metagenome (GOLD analysis project Ga0213920, IMG submission 161054) | Freshwater microbial communities from McNutts Creek, Athens, Georgia, United States - 11-17 MG | ecosystem: Environmental > Aquatic > Freshwater > Creek | place: USA: Georgia | collected...
CGCTACACACAGAAAACCAGCCCTTCAAAGGGGTTTATATGGCCTCAGCCCTTACCGACAAACTCTCGCGCCTCGTCAAACACATCAGCGGACAGGCCCGCATCACCGAAAGCAATGTGGCCGACATGTTGCGTGAGGTGCGCATGGCCTTGCTTGAGGCCGACGTGGCCTTACCCGTGGTGCGTGATTTCATTGCACGCGTCAAAGAAAAAGCGCTAGGCCAAGAAGTGGTGGGCTCTTTGCAGCCCGGCCAAGCCTTGGTGGCCATCGTCAACCAAGAGTTGGCCGCCACCATGGGTGAAGGGGTGAGCGACTTGAACCTCGCAGCCCAACCCCCTGCCGTGATTTTGATGGCCGGTTTGCAAGGCGCCGGTAAAACCACCACCACCGCCAAACTGGCGCGTTGGCTCATCAACCAGCGCAAGAAAAAAGTACTGACTGTCTCGGGCGACGTGTATCGCCCGGCTGCGATTGAGCAGCTCAAAACTGTCACCGCACAAGCGGGCGCTGAATGGTTTCCCAGCACGCCTGACCAAAAGCCGGCCGACATCGCGCGCGCTGCGTTGGATTACGCACGCAAACACTACTTTGATGTGCTGCTGGTCGATACCGCCGGTCGCTTGGCCATTGACGAAGCCTTGATGGCCGAAATCAAACAATTGCACAGCGTGCTGAACCCTGTCGAGACCTTGTTTGTGGTCGATGCCATGCAAGGTCAAGACGCCATCAACACGGCCAAAGCGTTCAGCGATGCGCTGCCCTTGACGGGCATTGTGTTGACCAAGCTCGATGGCGATTCACGCGGCGGTGCCGCTTTGTCGGTGCGTCAAATCACCGGTGCGCCCATCAAGTTTGCAGGTACCAGCGAGAAACTCGATGGCTTGGAACTGTTCGATGCCCATCGCCATGCAGGCCGCGTGCTGGGCATGGGCGACATCTTGGCCTTGGTCGAGCAAGTCACCGCGGGTGTGGATATGGCTGCTGCGCAAAAGCTGGCCGACAAGGTCAAGCGCGGTGATGCGTTTGACCTCAACGACTTTCTTTCGCAAATTCAGCAAATGCGCTCTATGGGTGGGCTGTCCACCATCATGGATAAGTTGCCGACGCAAATGGCAGCCAAAGCCGGTCAAGTCGATATGGAGAAAGCCGAAAAGGACATTGCTCGCAAGCAAGGCATCATCCACAGCATGACGCCCTTGGAGCGACGCAAGCCCGAGCTCATCAAAGCCACACGCAAGCGCCGCATTGCCGCAGGTGCTGGCGTACAAGTGCAAGACGTGAACCGCTTGCTCAAAGAGTTTGAGCAAATGCAAAGCATGATGAAAAAGATGAGCGGCGGCGGCATGATGAAGATGATGAAAAAGTTGGGCGGTATGAAAGGTTTAGGCGGTATGGGGGGCGGTGGCTTCCCAGGCATGCGCTGAACCTCATGCGCTCCAAACAAAAAGCCCTGCAGCCTCGCGGCCTCAGGGCTTTTTCAATGGCTGACGAAAGAGTTTTTAAGCCGACTCGTTCACAAACACCTCGCCGCGAAGCGAATGCGGATTGGCTTCAGTGATCTTTACGTCTATCAACTGGTTCATCAAGCGCTCGGGGTTGGGGCCACCTTTGAAGTTGACGATGCGGTTGCATTCGGTGCGGGCACGCAGCTCAGTCGCGTCTTTCTTGGCGTAGCCATCGACCAACACGCGTTGCACGGTACCCACGCGTTGCACGTTGATGTCGCGCATGTTGTCTTCGATGATTTTTTGCACCTCTTGCAAACGACGTAGTTTCACGGCATGTGGCGTGTCATCGTGCAAGTTCGCCGCAGGCGTGTCGGGGCGGGGGCTGAAGATGAAGCTGAACGAGTTGTCAAAGTACACATCGTGCATGAGCTTGATGAGCTTTTGGTGGTCTTCCTCAGTTTCGCCGGGAAAACCCACGATGAAGTCCGAGCTCATCGCCATGTCAGGGCGAATGGCGCGCAGCTTCTTGACGGTACTTTTGTATTCCATGGCGGTATAGCCGCGCTTCATGGCCATCAAAATGCGGTCACTGCCGTGCTGCACAGGCAGGTGCAGATGGCTCACCAGCTGCGGCACCTTGGCGTACACATCAATCAGGCGTTGCGTGAACTCGTTGGGGTGGCTGGTGGTGTAGCGGATGCGTTCGATGCCTGGGATTTCAGCCACATACTCAATCAGCAACGCAAAGTCGGCAATCTCAGACGTGCCGCCCATGGCACCACGGTAGGCGTTGACGTTTTGGCCCAAGAGCGTGACTTCTTTCACGCCTTGTGCAGCCAAGCCCGCCACTTCGACCAACACGTCGTCAAACGGACGACTCACTTCTTCGCCGCGGGTGTAGGGCACCACGCAATAGCTGCAATATTTGCTGCAGCCTTCCATGATGCTCACATAGGCGCTGCCGCCTTCGACGCGGGCAGGTGGCAAGTGGTCGAACTTCTCGATTTCGGGGAAGCTGATGTCGACTTGCGGCTTGGCCAAGCTTTCGCGCTGATTGAGCAACTCAGGCAAGCGGTGCAGGGTTTGCGGGCCAAACACCACGTCCACATAAGGCGCGCGGGCAATGATGGTGTCGCCTTCCTGGCTAGCCACACAGCCGCCCACGGCAATCTTGACGCCTTTGGCCTTCAAGTGTTGGATGCGACCCAAGTCGGAAAACACTTTTTCTTGGGCTTTCTCGCGCACCGAGCAGGTGTTGAAGACGATGAGATCGGCTTCTTCGACATCGTTGGTTTTTTCGTAACCTTGTGCTTCACCCAGCACGTCGGCCATCTTGTCCGAGTCGTACTCGTTCATTTGGCAACCGAAGGTTTTAATAAAGACTTTGCGGCTCATGGACGAGCCTCCCCGTGGGGATAAAAGCAGCGGTTCATGGTGTTGATCCAGAGGCTGTTGAAGAAGCGATGGATTGTAGTGCCGCTTGTTTTGTTTAGTTTTATAGCTTTTATCAGTTGCGGCAATAATTCGCTACTTAAAGTGGTTATTAAAGGTTATTGCAAATCGAGCCGATACCCACTCACCTGCCTGAAAAAGCGTGCATGTTGCGCGTCGCTTTCAGGCTTTATCTGATGCACCCACTCAAGTGAATGGCCATGAAAAAATATTTAAGACTGATCATTGAAATCGTTATGGGCCTGCTCCTCGCAGGCGCTTTGGCTTTCGGCTACTGGAGCTACTCCGGTAAAAATCACATCATGAGCGAGCTGACCGAAGCCAGCGAAGGCGCGACCGAAGCGCAAGAAGAACTCGAAAAGCTGACCAAGGAACTGGAAGAGGCCAAAGAGAAGCTCGAAGAGGCGGAGCCCGCTGCGCAACAAATGCTGGCGGTCAAAGAGTCCTTCAGCAACGGCGTGGTCTTGCAAGACTACGAAGCCTTCATCAAGGCTCAAAAAGGCCCCGTGACCAGCGAGCGTCAATTGGGCTTGGGCGCTTTGCGCTTGTTGACCAAAGGCGCTGAAGATCCAGAGACCGTGAGCGCTTTCCAAAAGGCGTTGGAAATGGCCGAATGGTCATCACGCTTGAAGTCGATTTGTGCGGCGCAAAACGCACTGGCTGCGGCGGGTCAAAAAGTCAAAGTCTTGGCTGACTGTGCGGCTGAAAAGCAAGAAGCTAAAGGCCACAAGAAGGGCCATACGGTTCATTGGGACTACGCCGGTGAAATGGGCCCAGAGAACTGGGGCGATGAGTTCCCCACTTGTGGCAAAGGCACCAAACAGTCGCCTTTGAACATCACCGGTCCTTTCGAAAAATCGAAAGACGTGTTGGTGGTGAGCTACAAAGAAGGCCCTTTGAAAATCTTGAACAACGGCCACACCATCCAAGTGAACGTGGAGCCAGGCAGCACCTTGAAGATCAACAAGGACGTGTACAACTTGCTGCAATTCCATTTCCACCGTCCTAGCGAAGAACAAATCGACGGCAAGCCCATGGCCATGGTGGTGCACTTTGTGCACAAGAACGCCGAAGGTAAGTTGGCTGTGTTGGGTGTCTTGCTCAACGACGGCAAAGACAATGCCGCCATTCAAACCTTGTGGAACAACGCGCCCAAGGCCGAAGGCCCAGAGGTGGTGGTCGACAACGTCAAGTTTGACCCCAGCAGCTTGGTGCCTGCCGCTTTGACGCACTACAGCTACGAAGGCTCATTGACCACACCGCCTTGTACCGAAGGCGTGAACTTCTACATTTTGAAGACGCCTGTGGATATTGGTAAGAAACAAGTGGTGGACTTCCCCTTCAAACGCAACGCACGTCCGGTGCAGCCTTTGAATGGACGCAAGATCAACGCCAATTGATCGTGCCAGTCTCATGAAAAATGCCTGCAGATGCAGGCATTTTTTTTTTGATCGTTTGAAACGTCTCAGGAAAGTTTGGGTGGCGGTGAGGGCAGGGTGTAGAGCAGCGGCATCGCCACGGCCACCAACAAGAACACCACCACCACAAAGATCAGTAGCAGCTTGAAGAACTCAGGCGAGTCCGGAAACTTAGGCGGAGCGGGTTGCGTCGCCTCGTCAATTTTGAATGCAGGAAGTTGAACCCCCAGCCCATCTGCGGCCGCGCGCGATCGAAACACATTGACGACGGGCATGCCGTTGGCTTGGGTACCGCTTAAGGTGGTTGCGACCTTCAGCGCCGCTTGAACCTTCAAGTCTGATGAGGCAAATTGACTGTGACCACCCTCTTCGAGTTCACGTACCTGTGCTTCGGTTAAACCGCACAAACGCGCTAAACGCGCGTGATCGAGCTTGCAAAGCGCTCGAAGACGAAGCACGGCTTGGGGGTCGATCAGGTCTGCGTTCATATGAACTTGTCATCTCCAAGAGGAGGGCGCCGAAAAACCGACCGTCCGCTATTTTTAAATCAGTTTGAGGCGCTCAGAAGAGGGCACCACACGGGTCAGGCGAACACCGTAGCGGTCATTGACCAACACGATTTCACCTTGCGCCACGACGGAGTTGTTGACCAATAGGTCAAGGGGTTCGCCCGCAATGCGGTCAAGTTCGACCACGCTGCCTTGTGTGAGGCGCATCAAGTCTTTGATTTTGATTTGTGCGCGGCCCACTTCGATGGACAAGTTCACCACGATGTTTTGCAACACCTCGGGGTTGATATTGCCGGGCATGGTTGGCTTGAAGTCCTCCAAGCTGGGCTCAGCATCCTCTTCGTGTGCAGCCACTTCTTCGTGCGTTTCTTGCTCGGCTTCAGGGACAGCAGTTGCCGCGACTTCAGTGTCTTCGGCTTCGGGGGTTGGGTTTTCTGTTTTGTCGGTCATGATGTGATCCTGTCTCAGTTTTTTCCGTGAACGTGTTCATGGTCAATTTGTACGGCCACTTGTGAGCCGCGTGTGCCCACATTCACGTGGAACGTGGGAACGCCATTGGTGCTCATGAGCGCGGTGTCTTCTTTCTTGAAGAACAACAAATCGCCTTCTTGCAAATGGTTCAAATGGTGCAGCGTGGTTTTGAGTTCACCCATGGTGACTTGCAATTCCAACTTCGCATCGCCGACGGCTGACGCGAGGTCTTTGCGCCATTTTTTATCGGATTCTTCGTTGCCTTCGCCACTTTGCACACGGCTGCTGAGCAGTTCGCGCACGGGCTTCAAGGTGGCGTAGGGGTACACCAAATCGATAAAGCCTTTGCCGCCGCTGGCCGTGGCATCGGCCTCAAAGCGGCTCAACACGACTAGGTCGTTTTCGTCGGCGATTTGTGCGAATTGAGGGTTGATCTCAGAACTCACATGCTCGCATTCGATAGGCATCAGCGGTCCCCACGCTTCGGTTAACGAGCGAAAGAACACTTCAAGAATGATTTTGATGATGCGTGATTCGGTGGGCGTGAATAAACGGCCAGAGGGCAGTTCGCCTACACCTTTGCCAAAACCACCAAAGAAGCTGTCAAGCGAGCTGAACACCACATTGGGATCGATGATGATCACCGAGTTGCCGCGCAGCGGATTCATGCGGACCATGTTCACCGACAACGGTGCACGCAGGCCTTTGAGGTAGTCGCCGAACTTCAAAATTTGCACACGCGTGGGATTCACGCGTGGGCTGGTACGCAGCACTTCAAGCAAGCCAAGACGGAACAGTCGGATGAAGCGTTCGTTGATCATGTCGATCGACGAGACGTTTACACCGAGGCTGCTGTCTTCGCTGGCGAGGTCGTGCCTGCGCACCCGCACGCTTTCGTTGAAGCCAGTGTCGGTCTCGATCGAACCGTCGCGCACGCCTTCCGACAGCGCGGCCAGTTCTTCGTCCGAGAGCAGGTTAGATTTCATGTGGGCTCAAAAGTTACTGCATCACAAAAGAGGTGAAGAACACGTCTTCAATGCCACCGAAGTCTTCGTACTTCATCAGCATTTCATTCATCACCACTTTGATCTTGGTGGCCAATTCGACGCGGAAGTCTGACTTGGCCACATCGGCTTCAGTGCTTTGGCGCATCACGTCGAGTACGGCAGAGCGAATGGCAAATTCATGCTTCTTCACGTTATCGAAGACGCGTGAGTCGTAGTGGGTCATCACGGCCACTTTCACGACCATGATTTTTTTCGAGCTCGTGATGTTGGTCATGAACTCTTTGTCGATTTCCAAGTAGGTGTTTTCAAAGCGGGTGGCTTCGGCTTCCTTCTTGACTTTCGATGGGCCTTCAGGTGTTGCACCATGTGCGTTTTCGGCCTCTTTCTCTAGTTCGTCCACTTTTTCGTGGGCGGCGGCTTCGCTCTTGTGCTCGAAGTAGCCAGAGAAATACAAAGTACCGAACATCACCGACATGATCAAAATGATCACGGACAACACGATCACCAAGATCAAAAGAATAGGTTTCTTTTTCTTCGGTTCGCCTTCGACTACTTCTTCAGTCGGTTCTGCTGCTGCTTCTGCCATATCGTTCTCCTAATGTTCAGATTGTCATGCGTAATTTATGCATAGAGGTCAAGCAAGGACGCATTGGCCTTGCTGCGGGCTGAAGTCACGCTAGAAGCGTCACCTGTGCCTTTGACTTGCAAAGATGAATTGTCTCTAACTTGAGAATGCTTGCCCGCATTGCCAGAGTTGTTTTGTTGGGCGTTACCGCCGCCTTGACCGATTTGCACTTGACCTGCATTAATTCCAAAGTTTGCAAGTGCTTCTCGTAAGCGCTGGCTGCTGTTTTGCAGCAAGTCGCGTGTGAGTGGGTTGTCGGCACGGAACACGGCATCGAGTTTGCCGTCTTTCATTTCCAGTTGAATTTCCACGCCACCCAAGTTGGAGGGGCGCAGGCCAAATTTCATCTTCCACTCGCCGTCGCTGAGTTGCTTATGCATACGCGCGGCAAGTTCGGTGGCCATCTTGTCGCTGAGCTGGTCGTAAACGTCGCTCATGTTGGCGTTTGTGGCTTGTGCGGCGTTTGCAGGCGCAGTGTTGACGGCATTTTTGGTGCTACTCAGCGCTTGTGAAAAGCTGCTGAAGTTGCTGCCTTCGCCTTGCGAGGGGTGTTGGTCAGGGTTGCTCTCGCTGCCCGCGTCTTCTGAGAAACGAGACAAGAGGGCGTTGACATCTTGTTCATCCACGCCTGTGCCCAAGAGTGACAACATGTCGATCGTGCTGGGCATGGGCGTGTTGGTCACGGCGGTGTTGACGGGCAACACGGCGGCAGGCAAGACGGTGATTTGCAATTGTTGAATGGACGCCATGTCTGTGGGCGTCAAACCCGGTAATGTGGGGGCCATCAACGTGGTCGCCGCTGAGGCCAAGCCTGCGCCAGATGCCGCCACAGGCGTTTGTGCGGCAGCGTCTGACATGGCTGCCAGTTGCGTGGCCACGGCACTGTCAACGGACGGGGCGCCTTGGAGTAGGGTGTTCATCGCGGCTTGTAAGCCGGTCGGTGTGTTGGTGCTGGCGCCTGCCAATGTGGTGCTTTGTGCGCTGGTCAGCGCTATGGCGGGTGTTGTCGGCTGTTGGCTTAATAAGTTTTGAATTTCTGACTCATCCAGGCCCATGGACTTGGCAAAGGCGGCCAAGCTCTCAGGGCTGGGTGCCTTTTTGGGGTCGGTGATGATGCGCATTTGCGGACTCAGCTCAATGGTTTGCAATGCGACTGGGGCCGCCAGTGCCGAGGCGGCTTGCGCTTGCGCTGCAGACGTGGCCGCGACTGATGTGGCGGTGACTGGCCAGGCCACAACAGGCACCACCGGTGCGCCCTGCATCAGGCTCTCTAATAGAGCGTCTGCATCGGTTGGCTTGCCTTTGATTGTTTTGTTGCGTTGGCGTGCATGGGTCGTTGACGCATCGGTGTCGTCATCCGCTTGAGACGCGTCGTTCTCCGTGTGCGTCTCACGCGTTGGCCGTTCTGTGCCCTCGATGCTCCGCTTGTCTTCTACCGCGCGTAAATCTTGTGTGCGTGCCGCTGGTTCTGGTTGCTCAGGCATGTCAGCGGCAAAAGTTGGCCGCTGTTGCGGAACCAAGCGTTCCATTTGGCGCGCCATGACTTGCGCGAAATCGAATCCCAAATGAACACCCGCAGACGTGCCCACCCCAGCGCGCGTGCCTTGTGGCACCGTGTTGCTGGTGTTGGTTGGCACCGACGGAGCCGGTGGCATTTGAAGATAACTGGACAGGTTCATGGTGATCTTTAAACGAGTTTGCCAACGAGCAAAGCAAGAACCGTGACAGGACAGTTGTTGCCGCTAATGGCGGAGGTGCGCACCCGTGTCAGTTTGACTTGGCACATCGATTGCTTAACCAACATGCCTCGAAAGTTTTTTCAAGGCAAAAAGTAATCTAAACGTTCCATTTCCAACTGGATTCCTCTCATGAGCACACTCACTCTGTCAACGATTCGACACAACTTGTCGAAATTTGACCTTTCCGGACTAAGTATTCCGGTGGTGGTGCTCGTCATCATGGCGATGCTGGTGCTACCACTGCCGCCCCTGTTGTTGGACTTTTTGTTTACTTTCAACATTCTTTGTAGCTTGGTGGTGATCATGATCGCCATCGGCACACGCAAGCCGCTTGAGTTTTCATCCTTCCCCACGGTGCTCTTGTTTGCCACCATGTTGCGCCTGGCGCTGAACGTGGCTTCCACCCGTGTGGTGCTGGTCAATGGTCACGAAGGTGCCCATGCTGCCGGTAAGGTGGTGCAGGCCTTCGGTGAGTTCGTGATTGCTGGTAACTATGTGGTGGGCTTCATCATCTTCGCAATTTTGATGATCATCAACTTTGTGGTGGTGACCAAAGGTGCGGGCCGTGTGTCTGAAGTGAACGCCCGTTTCACCTTGGATGCCATGCCTGGCAAACAAATGTCGATTGACGCAGACTTGAACGCAGGCGTGATCGACCAAGAGACCGCCAAAACGCGCCGTGCTGAGTTGGCCCAAGAATCTGACTTCTTCGGCTCCATGGACGGTGCTTCTAAATTCGTCAGCGGTGACGCCATGGCCGGCTTGTTGATTTTGCTGATCAACTTGATCGGTGGCTTGATCATCGGCGTGGCCCAACATGATTTGCCGGTGGCTGAAGCCGGCAAGATTTACACCTTGCTCACCATTGGTGACGGCTTGGTGGCTCAAATTCCTTCGTTGCTGCTGTCACTGGCCACCGCCATCATCGTGACCCGCGTGACAACCGCTGAATCTATTTCTGAGCAGGCTTCTGTTCAGTTGGCCAATCCCACCGCTTTGTTCATCTCCGCAGTGATTTTGATTATTCTGGGCATGGTGCCCGGCATGCCGCACTTGATGTTCATCACTTTGGCCTTGGCTTCGGCGGGTTTGGGTTTGATGATCGTCACGCGTGACGTGCAAGACGAACAAGCCGAACAGGCTGTCAAAGACGCAGCCCCAGTCGATGTGCCCAAAGAGCTGGACTGGGACGATGTAGACCAAGTGGACCTCATCGGTTTGGAAATTGGCTATGGCCTGATTCCTTTGGTCAATGCAGAAACCGGTGGCGAGCTGATGACCCGTGTCAAAGGCGTGCGCAAAAAACTGTCGGCTGAGTTGGGCTTCTTGGTTCAGCCGGTGCGTATCCGTGATGACTTGAACATCGACCCTGACGCTTACAACATCGTGCTCAAAGGCGTGGTGCGTGGCAAAGGCGAGGTCAAAGTGGGCCGCGAGTTGGCCATCAACCCCGGCCATGTGTATGGCCAGTTGGAAGGCATTGCCACCCGCGAACCCGCATTCGGTTTGGAAGCTGTGTGGATTGAACCCTCACAACGCGATCAAGCCCGTACCCTCGGCTACACCGTGGTCGACGCGGCCACCGCGATTTCGACCCACCTCAACAAAGTGCTGCGCGAAAACGCCTCCGACATGTTGAGCCACGACGAAACCCAGCAGTTGCTCGATAAGTTGGCGGCCAAGTCACCCAAGATCGTCGAAGACTTGGTGCCCGGCAAGTTGTCTCTGGGCATCTTGACCCGCACCTTGCAAAACTTGTTGGCTGAGTCGGTGTCAATTCGCGACATGCGCACCATTGCTGAAGCTTTGACCGAAGCCAGCACACGCACGCAAGACCCAGAACAACTCACGGCCATGGTTCGCCCCAAGCTCGGTCGCATGATCATGCAAAGCCTGATTGATGGCGACAACGGCTTGCAAGTCATGACGCTGGAGCCTTCCTTGGAGCAGTTGCTGCACAACGTGTTGCAACAAAGCCAGCCCGGCCAAGCCGTGGTGATGGAGCCTGGGCTCTCTGAAAACTTATTTGCCGGTTTGCGCGAAGGTGCGCGCACCGTGGAAGACATGGGCCACCCCGCTGTGCTGGTGGTCTCCCCCGTGATTCGTGGCTGGTTGTCCAAAGCCGCACGATTCCGCGTGAACGATTTGACTGTGCTGTCTTACAGCGAAATTCCGGACGATCAGGCCGTCAAAGTGATCCACACCGTGGACGCCAAAGCCCGATAAACCGTAAACCTATAACAAAGACAGAGTGAGCTGACCCTATGGAACTCAAACGCATCCTTGCCCGCGACATCCGCGCTGCCAATGAAAAGGCCGTAGCCCAATATGGCTCCGACGTGCTTGTCATCTCGAGCAGCCAAGTCAATGGTTTGACCGAGTTGATCGTGGCGGTTGATCTGGCGCCCATGACCGTTGAGGAAGCCGATCCGTTTTTGAAAACACAGTTCGCCTCATCGGCCAAGCCCACGGGCAAGTTTGATGTGTTGCTGGGACAGACACTAGACCAAAACAAGCGTGATGCGCGTGAGCGTCAAGCCACCAAAGTGGCCAAGCCCATTGTTGAAATGGCGGCGAAATCTGCAGCGCACAAACCTAAGTCTGCTGCCAAAGCGGCAGCACAGCCCACGGATGAGTCTGCCAAACGGGCCTCTGAAGAACACGACACCTTGCGTGGTCGCGAAATCGTGGCTTTGGTGCGTGAAGAACTCAATTCCTTGCGCCGTGAATTCAAACTGGGTCAGCAAATGGCTGCCTGGCAACACGGCGGCATGGCCTTGCCTGCTGCCATTGCGCCTTTGCGTGATGCCTTGAACGACGCCCCTATTCCTGTGGCCTTGCGAGCCTTGTTGATTGACAGCATCAAAGACCATGACAACATGGCCGATGCCATGGGGGCTTTGAGCCGTCAACTCGGCCATTCGGTCGAGCAAGCGCAAGCGCATACGCCTGTGTCTGGCATTCACGCCTTGGCCGGCCCTTCGGGCGCTGGTAAGTCGATGATGGTGGCACGTTTGGCTCAAAACGCCGCGCAACAACACGGCAGTGAAAAAATTATGGTCATCAGTTTCCAAGATCAGCGTGCTGGCGCTTGGAACCAAACCCAGTTGCTGTGCGCGCAGTCAGGGGTGGACTCTTTCCGTGCCACCAATGCGGCCACTTTGAAACTCTTGCTGGATGAGCATACCGATCGTCAACTCATCCTGATTGACACCCCCGGTGTCCAAATGAACGAGCGCTTGGCCGAAATTCGTGCCATGAACTTGAATGTGCAATGCCATGCTGTGATTCCTGCGGACGCATCTGCTGCCAATATTCGTCGCGTGTTTGACAACGCCGACAACGTGTGGGCCTCGTTGATGCTCAGCAAGCTCGACGAATCCACTCAGCCTTGGGCTTTGTTGCAGTTCTTGACGGACAAGTCTGTCAGCGTCTCGGTGGCCAGTCATGGGGACCGCACGGTGGACTTGGTGCAAGACGTGTCATTGGCCGGTTTGGTGCAATGCGCCCTTGATAATTTACCTCTGCCAGAAACCGAAGCGCAAGCAGAACAAAATGCACGCGATGCTGCAGTCAATGAGATCGCTGCTTCCAAACTGTCGCAAATCGCGGCCAAATTTAAAACCGAAACCACAGGCTTGACCCATGAGTAATCCACGCAAAACAGAAGTCATCGGCATTGCCAGCGGCAAGGGCGGCGTCGGTAAAACCACCACCTCGATCAACTTGGCGGTGGCACTTACGCAGTTTGGCCACAGTGTCATGCTGTTTGATGCCGACCTGGGTTTGGCCAATGCACAAATTGCGCTTGGCGTTCGTGCTGAATACAACTTAGGACATTTCTTATCGGGACAAAAATCACTCCAAGAAATTATTGTTACTACTCGACACGGAATTAAGTTAATCCCTGGTGCATCTGGTGTACAGGAGCTTGCGGACTTAAACAGCATACAAGTTTCGAGTATTGTTCAATCGTTTGGTGCATTGGCAGATGATGTTGATTATTTAATTGTTGATGTGGCAGCAGGTATTGCACCGCCAGTATTGTCATTTTTAGCTTCTTGTGAGCGCCGCTTTATTGTGGTTAAAGACGATCCATCTTCGATCGCTGATGCCTACGGCACCATCAAGATTTTGTGCAAAGAAATGGGATTGGACGAAATCTATTTGTTACCTAATATGGTTAAAAGCCAGTCAGAAGGTTGGAAACTTTATAAAAAGCTCAACGACGTCTGTGTGCGTTTCCTGGGCGAGTCGGTGCATTACCTCACCTCCATCGAAGAAGACGAAATGGTGTTGCGTGCCCTGAAAAAATACCAATCGGTGATGGAACTCGCCCCTGGTACAGCCGCCGCTCGTGATTACATGCGCTTAGCCGAGGCATGCACACACTTGCGCCCCATAGACCACCCCTCCGGTAGTCTGCAATTCTTCATGGAGCGACAGTTGCAAAACAGTTCGTCTGGCACATGAAAACACGCTCACCCGTACAAATGTACGAATCCTGCAAGCCCAAAGGCGAGGATTTGGTCATGGCCCATTTGGGCCTCGTCAAACGCGTCGCTTTGCACTTGAAGGCGCGTATTCCTGCATTCATGGAACTCGACGAATTGATTCAAGTGGGCATGATTGGCCTGCTGGAAGCTTCTCGGGCTTTTGATCCGGTCAAAGGCATTGAGTTTGAAAATTTCGCGCACAGCCGTGTGCGTGGTGCCATGCTCGATGAAGTGCGTCGTTTGTCGTTCTTGCCCCGATCGGCTGTGGCGTTCAACAAAGAACACAACACCACCGTCCATGCTTTGGCAGCTGAGTTGGGTCGTACGCCCACACAAGCTGAAATTGCCGAGTACATGGGCAAGGATTTGGAAGAATTTCACAGAGAGCGTGGCAAGGCCAAGCGTTTCGAGACGTATTCGATGGAAGTGGTCACCGAAGAGGTGATGACGATTGCAGACGACAGTTCGCAGCAACCCGAAGTGATTGTGGAAGAAGCGCAATTCATGGATGCTGTCACAGACGCCATCGCCCAATTGCCTGAGCGTGAACAACTGGTCATGCAGCTCTACTACGTGGAAGAGTTCAACCTCAAAGAAATTGGTGAAACACTGGGCGTGAGTGAGTCTCGCGTGAGCCAAATTCTGTCCTCCGTGGTTAAAAAATTGCGCGGTACTTTGAAAGTGGACAACGCGTCTGAAACTGAGAAAGTTGAGACAAGGAGACGCGCATGAGTAATTTCATGATGAACATGATCTCGTGGATCCTGTTGCTTTTGGTCATCTTGACGCTGTACCTCATCGACAAGATCAACCACTTGGCCAAGATGTACGAAGCACCTAAGCCAGAAGCACCGTCACTGCCCGATTTCGGATCTGAAGTTCCTGGTGACTTGTTGTTCTCTGGCTTGGAGGGTAAAAAACTCTGGGATGCCATGAACGGCAAGCAAGTCGAGGGTTTTGATGCCACCTTGATTGAGGCCCTGCGTCCACATTACGAGCCGATTCTGCGTGAGCACATCACAGCCAGTTTCAAGGATGGCGTTGAAGATGCATTGGGCGGTACAGAAAATCACACGCCGAGCTCGACACGAAAAATTTCAACCGCTCGCGGTCATATCCAATCTTGGTTACCCCCGCAGCATTTAGGCAGCGTTTATCGCTCGGCTTTGGAGTTTGCTGGCAGTTATTGCCAAAATCCTGATCCCGAAGTGTTGTTGCGCTTGAAGCAAACCGTGGACAGCGTGGTGGAGATGCTCTACCAGCGCGTCGGCATTACCAATGAAGTGCCGTTTTCAGAATTTTTGTTTGAAGAAGTGCCAGTTCCTCACACCGAAGCAGCCCATGAAGACGCCATGCTGGCCTTGACGGATGCCTCGGGCGCTTCAGAGGTGTTGGGTGATGGCCTGCTAGAAAGCAGCGATGTGCGAGAACCGACACCCGAAGATTTGGCGCAAGGCTTAGAACATGTGCAAGCCTACGAAGACCAGCAGCGGCAAGAAGTTGCCGCTGAGACGATCGAGGCCGTGATGCATCCGGAAGAGCTGGCGCATGTCGACTCAGCTGCACTAGAAGCTAAGCCGGTTTGATCGGCTGTTTGTACAGATGTTGCTCAAGTTTGCGATGCCTCTTCCGATACTGTCTGTGTAAGCGAAGACATACACAGGAGTTAATCAAATGCGAGCCAATTCACGAGCCATTCAAAGTTACGGCGATGTCAAAGTCAGCAGCGGTGTTGCCACGGCTAACAATGTGCAATTGATTCAAATGTTGTTTGATGGCTTGTTGGAGAGTTTGTCCACAGCGCGTGGTCATATCCAGCATAAAAATATCAATGAAAAATCCAAAGCCATTGCGCGTGCCAGCCGCATCGTGATTGGCCTGCAAGGGGCCTTGGATTTCGAAAAAGGTGGCGATCTGGCTAACAACCTCAATGAGTTGTATGGCTATGTGACCCGTCGTTTGTTTCACGTCAACGCCCACAACGATGTGGCGGTGTTGGACGAGATTCATGGTTTGATGCGCGAGATTCGCGACGCTTGGGAAGGCGTGCCTTCTTTGGTGCCAGCGTCGAACCGACCAGTTGGCATGATGAACTGATAGCGGTTTTCTTCTTTTTAGAAGATTTTCGGTATTTATCAGTTAATCTTGCAGGTTGTTCGGGTCAATTTTTAGGCGCATCCAAGTTTTTGACTTGGGTGCGCCAGCCTGCTTGGGGAGAGTGTTAGATGTCAGCAATTATTGGTTTGGTCGTTCTGTTCATTTGCGTGTTCGGCGGTTTCGTGATCGCCGGCGGTAGCTTGGCGCCCATTATCAAAGCGACCCCCTTCGAGATGTTCATTATTGGTGGTGCTGGCGTGGGCGGCATGATCACGGGTAACTCGGGTGCCATTTTCAAAGGCGCTTGGGGCGGTATGGGGCGTGTGATCAAAGGTCCCAAGTACCACAAGGAAGACTACATCGGCATCATTGCCGTAATCTCTAAGCTGATGAAAACACTCAAGGCAGAGGGTGCCGTGGCGATGGAATCGCACGTTGAAAATCCGGAGGCCAGTGCGATTTTTGGCGAATGTCCCAAGATGCTGCATGACCACGGATTGGTGGGCTTGATTTGCGACACCATCCGTTTGATGGTGGTGTCCTCGGGTACGTTGAGCCCTTACGCAGTGGAAGACGTGATGACCACGTCCATCAAACACCATCACCACAGCGAAATGCAAAACGCAGATGCCATTTCCACCTTGGCTGGCGCTTTGCCCGCGCTGGGTATTGTGGCTTGCGTGTTGGGTGTGGTGAAGACCATGGGTGCGATTGACCAACCCCCCCCTGTGCTCGGTGCCTTGATTGGTGGCGCGTTGGTGGGTACGTTCCTCGGCGTGTTTTTGGCCTACGGTATTTTTGAACCGTTCGGCAAGCGCTTGGTGCAAATCATTGACGAAGACAGCGAGTCATTGAAGGTTGCTCAGCAAGTCATCATTGGCAACATGCATGGCTACCCTGTGCCATTGATCATCGAAGCTGCACGCGTGTGTATCAACCACCATGCCCAGCCCACCTTCGGCGAACTCTTTGACGCATTGAGGAAATAATGGCTGACGAAAAAGACGCGGCAGCCCCGCCGGAAGACGCCGAAAAGGCAGCGGCAGACGCAGCGGCAGCCGCGGCTGCCGCTGAAGCGGCTAAAGCGGAAGAAGAAAAAGAGGAAGCCCCCGCGCCCGTCATCATCATCAAAAAAATCATTGATGATGGCCACGGCGGTGCGCATGGCGGTGCTTGGAAGATCGCGTTGGCGGACATGATGACGGCGATGATGGCGTTCTTCTTGTTGATGTGGCTGCTGGGCGCGTCCAACGAAGACCAACGCAAAAGCATTGCCGACTATTTCAAACCCACCTCACAAAGTTTGGTGGCCATTGGCCAATTGGCAGGCTCCAACGGTGTGTTGGGTGGCCGCTCCATCATCGATCCCGATGGTTTCCCGTTTGCTGCCAAGCAAACGGCATTGTTGGAACGGTTGACACCGCGTTCGGAAGGCGGACCCAACCCCAGCACCGACCCCGGCCAAGAAAACAACAACCCCTACTCAGACCCCGACAAGCTGACGCCCGAGCAGAAGAAAGAAATTGCAGCCGCGCAAGAAAAAGCAGACTTTGACAAGCTTGAAAAAGAGATTGAGCAAAAGCTGTCTGAAAACAAAAAACTGGGTGGCCTGAAAGACCAAGTGTCTGTCACGCGGGACAAACAAGGCCTTCGCATTGAGATCATCGACAAAGCTGACTTTGCTATGTTCCCCAGCGGCGGCATGAGCATGCAAGGCAAAGCCGCCAGTTTGATCAGCGAAATTGCAGCCTCTTTGGCTGAAATGCCAAACAAGATCGCCATTCGCGGTCACACCGACAGCGTGCCCTTTAACAACAAAGAGGGGCGCAACAACTGGTCACTCTCGGCTGAGCGCGCGGAAGTGACGCGTGCCTTGTTGGAGAAGAGTGGCATCAAAGAAAGTCGCTTCGCT
>Ga0213920_1001005_pt1 | contig 17173 bp, 13 predicted proteins | sample McNCre1117MG_FD_161054 | JGI IMG/M metagenome (GOLD analysis project Ga0213920, IMG submission 161054) | Freshwater microbial communities from McNutts Creek, Athens, Georgia, United States - 11-17 MG | ecosystem: Environmental > Aquatic > Freshwater > Creek | place: USA: Georgia | collected...
TGTACCAACGCCGCTGGCAGCAAGCGCAAGAACAAGCCGTCGCCGCCAAAGCCCAAATGGACATTGCGCAACGCCAATGGGACAGCAACCAAAGCTTGGTGGCGCAGGGCTTTATTTCTAAACTTGCATCAGACAACTCATTCGCCAGCTACCAAGGCGCCGTGGCCAGCCACAAGGCGGCCATCGCAGGTGCCGATGTCGCCCGCAAATCGCTGGATGACGCCACGCTGGTGGCCCCATTTGCAGGTGTGATCGCCTTGCGCGCGGCACAACTGGGCGAGCGCGTGGGCATTGATGCCAAAATTTTGGAACTGGTGGACCTGCGCCAGCTTGAAGTGGAAGCCCCTCTCAGTCCCAGCGAATCGATCGACGTGCGTGTGGGCCAAGTGGCCATGCTGCAACTCGAAGACCGCCCCAACTTCGTCCAAGCCAAAGTTCAGCGCATCAGCCCCAGCGCGCAAGCGGGCAGCCGCAGCGTCATGGTCTACCTGCGCCTTGACCCACAACAAGGTCTGCGCCACGGTCTGTTTGCCAAAGGCACTTTGGGTTTGGGCAAGCGTCAAGTGATCGCCGTCCCCTTGTCGGCCGTGCGCAGCGACCGTGCACAACCCTACGTCCAAGTGGTTGAAAAAGTAGGCGAACGCTTTCAAGTCGCCCACAAAAACGTGGTGGTGGGCGTGACCGGCATCGACCTCGCGCAACCCGAAGCAGAGCCGCTGGTCGGCGTGACGGGCATTGCCGCAGGCAGCACCGTGCTCACAGGCCAAGTGGGTGCTTTGCGCGAAGGTTTGGCGGTGACGTACACCACCGCGCCAGCAGCCGCAGCGTCGTCGGCCAGCGCTGTGGCCAAGTAAGCACCGTTCCCCCCTCATAAAGCTCAGCATGTGGTTCACCAAAGTCAGTCTTAAAAATCCGGTCTTTGCGACCATGGTGATGCTCGCCTTTGTGGTGCTGGGCATGTTTTCTTACCAGCGCCTCAAGATCGACCAGTTCCCGAACATTGACTTTCCGGTGGTGGTCATCACCACGGAATACCCAGGCGCGTCGCCCGAGATTGTCGAGAGCGAAGTCAGTAAAAAAATTGAAGAAGGCGTGAACGCGATCGCGGGCATCAACGCCCTCACCTCACGCAGCTACGAAGGCATGTCGGTGGTGGTGGTCGAGTTTCAACTGCAAATCGACGGCCGCAAAGGCGCAGAAGACGTGCGAGAAAAAGTGGCGGCCTTGCGCCCCACCTTGCGCACCGACGTGAAAGAGCCCAAAGTCCTGCGCTTTGACCCCTCGAGCCGCGCCATCTGGTCACTGGCGGTCGTGCCTGACGCGCCTTTGAGTGCCACAGCGTCGGGCGACAAGGCGAAAGCGCTGCAGGCCGTCGAGTTGACCAACTGGGCCGACCAAGTGCTGAAAAAGCGCCTTGAAAACGTGCGTGGCGTGGGCTCGGTGTCGTTGGTGGGAGGCACCAAACGCGAGATCAACCTGTACCTGAACCCGCAAGCGATGGAGGCCTTGGGCGTCAGTGCCGACCAAGTGGTCAATGCGGTCAAAACCGAAAGCCAAGATCTGCCCGTGGGCAGCTTGCGCTCGTTGCAACAAGACCGCGTGATTCAAATTCAAGGACGCATGCTGCGGCCTGAGCAATTTGGCGACATCATCGTGGCACGCAAAGGCACCACGCCCATTCGCCTGAACCAAGTCGCCGCCGTCAATGACGGGGCACAAGAGGTGGAAAGCTTGGCGCTCTACAACGGTCAACGCACCTTGCTGATGACCGTGCAAAAGTCGCAAGATGAAAACACCATCGAAGTCATCGATGGGCTGAACAAAACCATTGCCGAGATGCAATCGCAATTGCCTGCGGGCGTGCGTTTGGAACAAGTGCAAGACGGCTCACGCCCCATTCGCGTGGGGGTGGCCAACGTGCGTCAAACCTTGATTGAAGGCGCCGTCCTGACGGTGCTGATCGTGTTCTTGTTTTTGAACTCGTGGCGCTCCACCGTCATCACAGGCCTCACGCTGCCCATTGCCATCATCGGCACGTTTTTGTTCATGTACATGTTTGGCTTCACCATCAACATGATCACGCTGATGGCCCTGTCGCTGTGCGTGGGCTTGTTGATTGACGATGCAATTGTGGTGCGCGAAAACATCGTGCGCCACGTGCAAATGGGCAAAACGCCCTACCAAGCGGCCATGGACGGCACACAAGAAATTGGCTTGGCGGTGCTGGCCACCACCTTGTCCATCGTGGCGGTGTTTTTACCCATCGGTTTCATGGGCGGCATCATCGGCAAGTTCTTCCATGAGTTTGGCTTGACCATCGTGGCCGCGGTGATGATCTCGATGTTTGTCAGCTTCACGCTCGACCCCATGCTGTCGTCCATCTGGCACGACCCCACCATCCATGCACATGGCGAGCACGGCACATCGAATGCGTTTTATGACCGCACGGTTGGTCGCGTGACCGCTTGGTTTGAACGCAGCACCGACCGATTGGTGGCGCTCTATCAACACATCTTGCGCTGGTCACTGCATCACAAGCGTGCCACGGTGGCCTTGGCCATGGCGACGTTTGTGACAAGCATTGTCATGGTGCCGCTGCTGGGCACCGAATTTGTGCCCAAGGCCGATTTTTCAGAAACCACGGTGAACTTTTACACGCCAGTGGGCTCCTCGCTCGAGGTGACGGAAGCGAAAGCGCAGCAAGTCGAAGCCATCATTCGTGAGTTTCCTGAGGTGCGCTATACGCTGTCCACCATCAACACAGGCACAGCCAACGGCAAAATTTACGCCAACATTTATATCCGCTTGGTCGACCGCAAAGACCGCCAACGCAATGTGGACCAAATGTCTGCGGTGCTGCGCCAGCGCTTGCTGGATGTGCCAGGCATCACTGTCACGCACGCCGGCTTGATGGACGCCGTGGGTGGCAACAAGCAAGTGGAGTTTTCATTGCAAGGCCCTGACTTGCGCGAACTCGAACGACTGACCACCCACGTCATGGCCCAAGTGCGCGCCATCCCCGGCTTGGTGGACTTGGACTCCAGCCTCAAACCCAACAAACCGACGGTCGACGTGCAAGTGCAGCGCGAAGCCGCCAACGACTTCGGCCTATCGTTAGGCGCTGTCGGTAACCAGCTGCGCACCTTGGTCGCCGGTCAAACCGTGACCAACTGGCGCGCCGCCGACGACCAAACCTACGACGTCAACGTGCGCTTGAACCCCAACGCCCGCAACACCCTGCAAGACATGGCGCGCCTGCCCTTCACCATTGGCACACAGGCCGACGGCAGCCCGCGTGTGGTTCGTCTGAACCAATTTGCCCAAGTGGTGGAAAGCACAGGCTCCAACCAAATCAACCGCCGCGACCTGATGCGTGAAGTGGCCATCAACGCCAACGTGTACAACCGCTCGGCGGGTGAGGTTTCGGCAGACATTCGCAAAGTGATGGACGGCATTCAGCTCCCCCCCGGCTATCGCTACCAATTCAGCGGCTCGACCAAAAACATGGCGGAGTCCTTTGGCTACGCCATCTCGGCCTTGGTGCTGGCGATTGTCTTTATCTACATGATCTTGGCCAGCCAGTTCAAGAGCTTCTTGCAGCCCATGGCCTTGATGACCGCCCTGCCGCTGACGCTGATTGGCGTGGTCTTGGCCTTGCTGATGTTTGGCTCCAGCCTGTCGATGTTCTCGGTCATTGGCATGGTCATGTTGATGGGCTTGGTCACCAAAAACGCCATTTTGTTGGTCGACTTTGCCATTCGTGCCCGCGAACCCCACACCCAAGCTGACGGTACGGTCAAGCCCGGACTGGCCCGCAATGAAGCCCTGTTGCTGGCCGCCGAAGTGCGTTTGCGACCCATTTTGATGACCACCCTCGCCATGATCTTTGGCATGGTGCCGTTGGCATTCGCCTTGTCGGAGGGCTCTGAACAACGCGCGCCCATGGGCCAAGCGGTGATTGGCGGCGTTATCACCTCCTCCTTGCTGACCTTGGTGGTCGTCCCCGTGGTGTACTGCTACCTAGACGATTTGGCCCAATGGCTGCGGCGCAAATGGGTGTCAGGCTCTGACAGCACCGCCCGTTAAAATTTTGCTCAGCTTTTACTTACCGATTTTGGAGTTTTGAGATGAATACCCAAGAACAAGCCCGCTTCAACATGGTCGAGCAACAAATTCGCCCTTGGCAAGTGCTCGACAAAGCCGCTTTGAACGTCTTGTCGCACCTGCCCCGCGAATTGTTTGTGCCCCAGGCCTACCAAGCCTTGGCCTACACCGACACCGAAGTGCCGTTGGCCAACGGCCACAGCATGTTGCCTCCCCGCGTGGATGCCCGTTTGATGCACGATTTAGAACTGACCGGCTCAGAAAAGGTGTTGGCCATTGGCGTGGGCAGCGGCTATTTGTGCGCGCTGATCGCAGGCCGTGCCCAGCGCGTCATCGGCTTGGAAATGGATTCTGAATTGGCCGCCACCGCCCGCGACAACCTGCAACGCGCTGGCGTGACCAACGTGGACGTGCGCCTCGCTGACGGTAGCCAAGGTGCTGCGGGCGATGCCCCCTTCGACGCCATCGTGCTCGGCGGCTCCGTGGCTGAAGTGCCCCAAGCCCTGCTGAAACAGCTCAAAGTGGGTGGTCGACTGATGGCCATCGTGGGCCAAGACCCCGTGATGTGCGCCACGCTGTTCACCCGCACTGGCGATGCCGCATGGAGCAGCAAAGCCTTGTGGGACACCACCGCGCCACGTTTACAAGGCTTTACAGAGCCAAGTCGTTTCCAGTTCTAAAAGTTCGGCATGATCGATCAAATTCAACCGGCCCAGCTTTCAGACTGGATCGCCGCCCATGCCACCGACGGCAACACCGTCGTGTTGGATGTGCGCGAACCTTGGGAAATTCAAACCGCTTGTGTGACGCCGCAAGGGTTTGAACTGGTCAAGATGGTGATGCACACCGTCCCAGCTCGGATGAATGAACTCGACCGCAACCGCCCCGTTGCTTGCCTGTGCCACCACGGTGCGCGCAGCATGCAAGTGGCCGCATTTTTGGCCCAACAAGGCTTTGCCCATGTGGCCAACATTGCGGGCGGTATTGACGCTTGGTCGGCGCAGGTGGATGCCACCGTGCCCAGATATTGATTGACAGAAAGACACCTATGAAGCTCTCGCGCACCCTGTTTCGCACATTGCCCCTCGCCGCTGCTGTCGCCTTGACATTCACCAGCGCCGCACAAGCCCAAAGCTTGGTCGAAATGTACGAGGCTGCGCGTGCTTACGACGCGAGCTTCATTTCTGCCAAAGCCCAGTTTGAAGCCAACTTGGCCAAAGCCAACCAAACGCTGGGCGGCGTGCTGCCCAACATTGCGTTGTCGGCGAGTGCTTCGCGGACACGTTTTGATATTCGCCCAGATGGACAGCCGAACACAACGCGCAACTTTTACGGCAGTGGTGTTGCAGCGATCACCTTGGTTCAACCGCTGTACCGCCCTGCTGCATGGGCAGCCTATCGCCAAGGGGGCCCCCTGTTGCAACAAGCGGCAGCTCAATTTGAAGCCGCCGAGCAAGACTTGTTGGTCCGTGTCTCGCAAGCTTACTTTGACGTGCTCACCAGCGAAGACAGCTTGGCCTCCGTGCAAGCTCAAAAGCAAGCCGTGCAAGAGCAACTGGCCTCGGCGAAACGCAACTTTGAAGTGGGCACGTCCACCATCACCGGCGTACGCGATGCACAAGCCCGTTTTGACCTGAGCACCGCCCAAGAAATTGCAGCAGCTAACGACCTTCGCATCAAGCGCTTGGCCCTTGATTTGGCCGTCGGCATGAGCAACACCCAACCCAAACGCTTGGTGGACAACTCCAAACTCATCGAGCCTCCTGCCGACAGTGTGGACAGCTGGGTGTCTCAGTCTGAATCTGCCAGTCCCGCCGTACGTCAAGCCCGATTGGGCTTGGAAGTGGCCAACCTCGAAGTGGACAAAGCAACCGCCGGACACAAGCCCACACTGGATGCACAGCTGAACTACCAAGGCGTGCGCAACGTGTCTGGCTCATCCACAAACCCCACCAGCGGCACCAGTTCACACATCATGAACCCCTCCGCTGCGATCGTCTTGAACGTACCTATCTTCGCGGGCTTTGCCACGCAATACCGCGTCAAAGAAACGGTGGCCTTAGAAGACAAAGCCCGCTCTGACTACGAAAACGCACGCCGCAACACCGCCCAAGCCACACGCACGGCTTACTTCGGTTTGGTCGCAGGCCTGAGCCAAGTCAAAGCGCTAGAGGCGGCAGAAGCCTCCACACAAAGCGCGTTGGATGCCAACAAACTGGGTTACTCGGTGGGCGTGAACATCAACATCGACGTGCTGAACTCACAAAGCCAGCTCTACCAAACCAAGCGCGACTTGGCCAAAGCACGCTATGACGTGTTGGTGGGCAACCTCAAGCTGCGCCAAGCCAGCGGCACCTTGACACCACAAGACTTGCAGCCGATCAACGCCTTGTTGGCACCTTAATCACGTCTTGAGGTAAGGCAGCAGCGCCTGTGCCGTGCGCAGCGCTGCACCCTTGTGCTCTTGTGAAAACGTCCAACACGCTTGGACATGTGCGTTTTCATCGGCGCTTGAGCCGACCATTTGCAAAGCGGTGACCACGGCCTCCGCCATGTCGGCCACGCGTAACGCAGCCCCCGCGGCTTCAGCCAAGTCAGCCGCTTCGGCAAAGTTAAACGTGTGCGGCCCCATCACCACAGGGCAACCGCATGCCGTGGCCTCGATCAAGTTTTGCCCGCCCAATGGCGCAAAACTGCCGCCGAGCAACGCGGCATCGGCCAAGCCGTAGTACAGCGCCATTTCGCCCAACGAATCACCCATCCAAATGGTGTCATCGGCTGGGGCAGCCTCGGGGCCATTCGCCCATTCGCTGCGGCGTGACAGGGCAAAACCACGTTGCGTGACGAGCGCTGCCACCTCGTCAAAGCGCTGCGGGTGACGTGGCACCACCAGCCAATGCACCGCATGGAAATGGTGCTGCGCATCCAGCGGCGCATCTTTGAGCGCCTGCAAGGTGTCGAGCCACATGACCTCTTCTCCCTCGCGTGAGCTGGTGAGCAACACCACCGGACGCGTGAGGCTTTGTTTCCAAGCCGTCGCTTGCAACAGTTGCTGCGCATCGGGTTTGGCATCGAACTTCAAATTGCCCAACACGCCGTCGACGTTGGCACCCAATTGCCGCAAACGCGTGGCATCGGCTTGGGTTTGGGCGAACACCGCGGTCAAGCCTTGGTAGGCCGGACGCGAGAGCCAAGCCAAACGCTGCGCTTGGCGCATGCTCTTGTCGCTCATGCGGGCATTGACCAACAGCATGGGTATCTGGGCTTGACGGCACAAGGCCACCCAATTGGGCCAAACCTCTGTTTCTAAAACAATGGCGGCACGGGGCTGGAAATGCTGCAAAAACCGCTGCACCACCGCTGGCGTGTCCCACGGTTGCCAGACCTGCACATCACCATCGTGCAGCAGACTTTGGCCTTGAGCACGCCCTGTGGCCGTGCCGTGGGTCAGCAAGATTTTCAGGTCAAGCTGTGCATCACGCATGACCTCGCGCAAGGCCTGCAGCAGCACGGCGGCCGCACGGGTCTCGCCCAGCGACACCGCATGCACCCACACATAAGCCACGCCATTTTGCGCAGCGCACGCTTGGGTGTAGTGCCCAAAACGCTCGTTGATGGCCTCGAGATAGCCAGGCTCTTCCACACCACGGCGCTTGAGTTTGCGGCGTAAAAAGGGCTGCAAGGCTTGCAGGACCCAGCTGTAAAACGTCCGTGTTGTCACAACACACCTCTTAGGCTTGGAGGCATTGCTGCCAAGCTCGCCACACCGCATCGACCGTGGGGGTGGGGCAGTCCATCACGCTAACTTGACGACGCAAGCCTTCAGGGCCGGTGCGCCAAGCGGTGTCGAAGTTGTAAATCTGCACATGCGGCAAGTCAAGGGCCACCGCGATGTGGCTCAGGCCGCTGTCTACCCCGATCACACCCGTGCATTGCGCCATCTCGGTGGTGAGTTGGTCCAACGATAAGCGGGGCCACACGACGGCACCGGGCAACATGTCCGCCAAGGCCTCGCTACGCAAACGCTCTTCTTCGTTGCCGTGAGGCAGCACCACGTCTAAGCCGGTTTCTTTCAAACGCTGCCCCAAGGCATACCAGTGTGACAACGGCCATTCTTTGTCAGCGCGCGAGGTGCCATGCACCAAAACCACCACAGGCTTGCGTTGGCCATCGGCTTGACCCAAGCCGTAGTTCACCGACGCGGGCACCGCATAGCCCAACGCTTTCGCACACAGCACACGCCCGCGCTCGACCGCATGAATGTGCGGCGTGATGCGGACAGCGACATCGGCCACCCAACGCGTGGGGCGCTCGTAGCCCGAGCCGTCGGTGCGGTTGGCCATGGCAACGCGTTTGCCAGTCGGTGTTGTTCGTGCCAACCAAGCCACCAGCGCCGACTTGGTGAGGCCTTGCAGATCGATCACCACGTCATAGGCATCGCGCTGCAAATCAGCTTTGAACGCTTGCCACTCGGCACGGGTTTGCGCGCGTGTGTCTGACTTGAGAAATGCCTTGCGCCAGCGACGCAACTCACATGGAATCACACGTTGCACAGCGGCACAACGTGCAGCCAAAGGAGCAAAGCCACGCTCAACCACCCAGTCGATTTGGGCATGTGGGAACGCGGCTTGAATGTCCATCACGGCGGGCATGGTGTGCACCACATCGCCCAAGGACGAGAGCTTGACGATCAGCACCTTGATGGGTGCTTGACGATCAATCTCTAAAAATACATCAGGCAAGCTCAATGCGCCGCCTCTTGAAACGCCGCATCAGGCTTGACACGGCGCAACAGCGCCAACATGTCGTGCTCAATGCGCGTCAGCGCTTCTTGCGTTTGGCCTTCAAAGCGCAACACCAAAACAGGTGTGGTGTTGGAGGCGCGGATCAAACCAAACCCGTCGACCCAATCGATGCGCAAGCCGTCAATCACACACGCCTCAGGCTTGAAGTCGGGCGAAGGCAATTCACCAGAAGACACCAACTGCTGCAACTCCGCGCTCAAACGGTGAGGTTCGCCCTCGGCACAACCCACGTTCAATTCAGGGGTGGAGAAGCTGGTGGGCAAGGCGTCTAACACGGCATTGGCATCGGGGCTGCGACTGACGATTTCGAGCAACCGGCAACCGGCGTAAGTGCCATCGTCAAAACCAAACCAACGCTCTTTGAAGAAGATGTGACCGCTCATCTCGCCGCCCAAAGGCGAATCGACTTCTTTCATCTTGGCTTTGATGAGCGAGTGGCCCGTTTTGAACATCAACGCTTGACCGCCCGCTTCACGAATGGCAGGGGCCAAACGCTGCGAACACTTCACGTCAAACACAATGGCACCGCCCGGCACACGCGACAGCACGTCGCGGGCGAACAAGGCCATTTGTCGGTCGGGGTAAATGTTGTTGCCGCCTTGGGTGACGATGCCTAAGCGGTCGCCGTCGCCATCAAAGGCCAAGCCCAACTCGGCACCTGAGGTTTTCAGGGCAGCGATCAAGTCTTTCAAGTTTTCTGGCTTACTGGGGTCGGGGTGGTGGTTGGGGAAGTTGCCATCCACCTCGCTGAACAGCTCAATCACCTCGCAACCCAGCGCACGGAAGATGCTGGGTGCGGTAGCGCCCGCAATGCCGTTGCCGCAGTCGACCACCACTTTCATGGGGCGGCTCAAACGCACATCGCCCACGATACGCGCCACGTAATCGGCGGTCACGTCCACTTGCTTGACACTGCCGCCTGCTTTGAGCGTCCAGCTCTCAAGCTCCATGATGTGGCGCAAGCCTTGAATTTCATCGCCATAGATGGCGCGGCCGCCGAGGACCATCTTGAACCCGTTGTAATCCTTGGGGTTGTGACTGCCTGTGACTTGAATGCCGCTCTTGCACAAGGTGCTGGCTGCAAAGTACAGCATCGGTGTGGTGACTGCGCCCACATCGATCACTTGCACACCCGCAGCGACCAAGCCGCGAATCAACGCGTCAACCAATGAAGGGCCACTCAAACGGCCATCGCGGCCAACCGCCACCGTGGTTTCGCCAGACGCTGCGGCATGGGTGCCAAAGGCACGACCCAAGGCTTCAGCCACATCGGTGTTAAGGGTGGAAGGAACGACACCACGGATGTCGTAGGCTTTGAAGATGGAGGCGTTGAGTTGCATGAACAGATTGTAATTAGTCCGCACTATGATCAATTCTTATGAACCCCCGCGTACTCCTGCCACGACTCGTTCAAACCGTGCGCCCCAGCCCGCTAGGGCCTGTGCTTTTAGCCGCAGGACCACAAGGCTTGAGTGGCATTTGGTTTGTCGGTCAACAACACTTTCCAGACCCCGCGGATTGGACACACGATGACGCACACCCCGTGCTACACGAGGCGCATGCGCAGTTGACGGCCTACTTCGAGGGCGACCTTCAAACCTTTGATCTGCCCTTGCAATTCGTCGAAGGAACGCCCTTCCAACAAGCGGTCTGGCGAGCGCTGCAAAACATCCCCTTCGGCCACACCACCACCTATGGCGACATTGCCCAACGCATCGGCAACCCCCAAGCTGTGCGGGCGGTGGGTGCGGCGATTGGGCGCAACCCGTGGAGCGTGGTGGTGCCTTGCCACCGTGTGGTGGGGGCCAATGGCGCACTCACCGGATATGCGGGTGGGCTGGATCGTAAAAAACACCTGCTGGCTCTAGAAGCCCGCATGAACAGTCCCATACGATGACCGAAACCGTGTTGCCTTGGCGCCAATGGGTGCCTGAGTTTGTGTTGCTTGCCATTTTGTGGGGCACCTCCTTTTTGTTCATGCGTGAAGGCGCGCACGCCTTCGGCCCGTTTGCGACATCGTGGGTGCGCATCAGCATGGCGGCGCTCATGCTCACGCCCGTGTTGGTGTGGCGCGGCGAGGCGGGGCTGCTGCGCCAGCATTGGCGACCCACGTTCATCGTGGGCATGCTGAATTCAGGCATTCCCTTCGCGCTGTATGCCTACGCGCTGTTGCACATCAGCACGGGCATGTCGTCCATCTTGAATGCCACCACGCCGCTCTTTGGCGCGGTGATCGCTTGGTTTTGGCTAGGCGACAAACTCAACTCACTGCGTGCGCTCGGATTGGCCCTTGGGTTTGGTGGCGTGGTGCTGCTGGCGCTCGGCGTACCGGGCGGTATCTCGTTCAAAGCGGGTGGCTCGGGGCTGGCGGTGGTCGCTTGTTTGGTGGCGACGTTTTGCTATGGCTTGGCGGGCAGCTTTACCAAGCGCTACTTGCAAGGCATTCCCTCCATGGTGACCACCAGCGGCAGCTTGTGGGGCGTGAGCGTGGGACTGTGCGTCCCTGCCTTGCTCACTTGGCCGGAAGTGTGGCCACCCCTGCGCGCTTGGGCGGCGCTGGCCATTGCAGGCTTGATGTGTACCGCTTTCGCCTATGTGCTGTATTTCCGCCTGATGACTCGCACAGGCCCCGCACGCGCAATGACCGTGACCTACCTCATTCCCGTTTTTGCCAATCTGGTGGGCGTGGTCTTTTTAGATGAGGTCGTCACACCGTGGATGCTGGGTTGCGGCCTGGTGATTGTGCTGGGCACCGCTTTGGCTTCGGGATGGATTCAACGCCGCGCCGACTGAGTCACACTAAGCACTGACTCGCACAAGACAAACCCTAGTTTTCAAATGGCTGGGTAAGCATTAGCATGCTAACCATTCAATTTGAACGAGGAGTTTTCTGTGCGCATTGCCACCTACCGCTATCAAGATCAACGCCATGTGGGCCAAGTGTCTGCCGATGGTCAAACCGTCACCGCCTTTGACGTGCCTGCCGATGTGGCCCAGCACGGCGCACTGCGCTTGATCGAAACGTTGATGGCCGGCGGCACCTTGCCCGCATTGACTCGCCAAACCGTGGCTGTGGCCGATGTGAAACTCGAAGCCCCCATTCCCCTGCCCCGCCGCAACATTTGGTGCGTGGGCCGCAACTATCACGAGCACGCGAAAGAGCTGTCCACCTCGGTCTTCAAAGACAGCAACACCAACACGCAAGCATGGCCCATCGTGTTCACCAAGGTGCCCGAATGCGTGGTGGGTCCATTTGACGACGTGGTGCTGCCAGGCGCGGCGGTGTCAGACCAAATCGACTACGAATCTGAGTTGGCCGTCATCATCGGCCACGGCGGAAAAAACATTGCCGCGGCTGACGCCATGAAACACATTTACGGCTACACCATCGTCAACGATGTGACGGCACGCGATGTGCAAATGCGCCACCAGCAATGGGACATGGGCAAGTCGTTCGACACCTTCTGCCCCATGGGCCCTTGGTTGGTGACCGCCGACGAACTCGACGGCACACACACCCGCGTGCGCGGCATCATCAACGGCGAACAACGCCAAGATGGTCCCACCGAGAACATGATTTTTGACATTCCGACGCTGATCGAAACCATCTCTCGCGGCATCACGCTCTACCCCGGCGACATCATTGCCACGGGCACCCCAGCCGGTGTGGGCATGGGCTTGAAGCCACCGCGCTATTTGAAAGCCGGTGACGTGGTGCGCGTCGAGATTGACGGCATCGGCCACATCGAAAACAAATTCGTCTGAGCGTCCACGTCACGCCCAAAGACAGGAGACACACATGACCACACGCCGCCACATCGTGCTTCGTGGGCTGGCCGCGGGCTTGCTGGCATCCGCCGCTGCATGGCCTGCGTTCGCACAGGACGACTACCCCTCAAGGCCCATCACGATGCTGGTGCCCTTCCCGCCCGGCGGCGTGGCGGATACCGTGGGTCGTCCTGTGGCCGAAGCCATGGGTCGCTACCTCAAACAAGCCGTGGTCATTGAAAACAAAGGCGGCGCAGGTGGCGGCATTGGCATGGCACAAGTCGCCAAGTCCAAAGCCGATGGCTACACCGTGTTGATGGCGCTGTCGTCATTGGTGGTGTTGCCTGAAGCGGACAAAGTGCTCAAGCGGGCCCCCATGTTTCAGCTCGACCAGCTCAAACCCATCGCACGCTTCAGCGCCGACCCCACCGTGTTGGTGGTGAAAGCCGAGAGCCCTTGGAAAACCTACGCCGAGTTCATGGCCTACGTCAAAGCCAACCCTGCCAAGGTGTCGTTTGGTTCATCAGGCAACTACGGCACCATGCACGTGCCCATGGAGCAACTCAAGGCCGCCACCTCGAGCTACATGCTCCATGTGCCCTACACAGGCGCAGGCCCTGCGGTGATGGCCTTGCTGTCAGGGCAAATCGAAGCTTTGTCGACAGGCCCTGCGAGCGTGACGCAACAAATCAAAGCGGGCAAACTGCGCGCCTTGGCTCACTGGGGCGATGGCCGTTTGACCGTCATGCCCGATGTGCCGAGCTTGAAAGAACTCGGCGTGCCCATCAGCTACGCACAATGGTCGGGCATGTTTGTGCCGGCCAACACCCCCGCTGCGGTGGTCGAGAAATTGCGTCAAGCCGCCAAATTTGCAGCCGCTGATCCACGTGCGAACCAAGCGCTGGTTGCTGCAGGCACCTCGTTCATGTTTCAAGACATGCCCGAGTTCGAGCGTTATGTGCAAGCCGACGCCAAAGACATGGCAGCACTTGTGCAGCGCATTGGCAAGGTGGACTGATGCTGATACAATAGTCGATCGCTTTAGTCGACTTCTAGCACGCGCCTCTACAACGCGCGTGCAGCCCTCTCAGCAGAGAGGGTGTTTAAGTAAATTCCCACTTCTTCGCGTATTTCATTGGCCCATACACAGGGTCAATTTGTGTCGTTTTATTTTTGAGCTATCCATGATTCCAGCTATTCAACTCCAAAACCATGCCATCACATTTGGCAAATACCGCATTGCCGCCTGCCCGCGTGCTTTGCCCAGCGGTCGCTTTGCCGCCCAAGTCTCAGTCGCCAGCGGACGCGGCAGTGCGAGTACAGACCGCGTGATTTGCTTCACCGACGACTTCGCCACCCATGAAGCGGCAGCCAACTTCTCGATGGCACAAGGCTTAGATTGGGTGCAAGGCACCACGCCCAAGCATTGAGCCTTGATCAGCCTTAAGCGGCTGCCAACGTGAAGTGAGCCACCTCACGGCGCGTGGCGTCAGCGGTGCTGGACAACTCCATCACGCTGGCTGTCATTTCTTCGGATGCGGCCGCGTTGCTTCGCGCGATGCGGTCCAGCTCTGACAAATTGGCATTGATTTGTTCGATCGCGCTGGCTTGCTCTTCCAGAGAAGCCGACACGCGTTGCAGCAAACTGTCGGTCACTTGTGCGCTCTCACCCACATGCGCCATGTCCTCGCTGACGGCCTTCACCGCTGACACGGCTTTGGCCGTTTCGCTGGCCGCCTCTTGCACCAAAATCGCAATCTCTTGCGAACTGGCCGCACTGCTGATCGCCAACTTGCCCACCTCATCAGCCACCACGGCAAAGCCTTTGCCATGCTCGCCTGCGCGGGCGGCTTCAATGGCCGCGTTGAGTGACAACAAATTGGTTTTGTTGGCAATCTTTTCGATCACCTCGGTAATCTTGCTGATCTTTTCTGAGTTGCTCGCAATCGCGCTGACCACCTCGACCATGACGGCCATTTTTTCCACGCCAGCTTGAACAATTTGCACCGACTCGCGTGACTTCTGCGACGCCATTTCGGTGTTCTTAGACACATCCGAAATCGCAACGCTGGTCTGACGCACCGCAGTCGAAACTTGGCTGATGGCCACGGTCTGATTTTGCGCACCATCGGCAATTTGGCCAATGGCGGATGTGGTCTCGTTCGATGCTGTCGCCAGTTGACGGGTGTTGACGTTGATTTCTTTGAGTGACTTCACCATGGCATCCAACGATGCGTTGATGTTCTCTCGCAGCACATTCAAATCGCCCAACCCGGTCTCGTGCACGCGACGACTCAAATCACCGGTTGCCACGTAACGCATGACCTGCCCCACATCACCCAGCATCTTCTGCAATGAAGCCATCGCACGCTGTGCGCTGGTGAGCGCCTTGCGGTACTCGCCCTGCGCGTTGACTTCCACTTTGTAGGAGAAGTCGCCCTCGTGCAACGCCAACATGGCACTGTTCAACGTGGCAATGGTGGCTTCAACACGCGCCAAACTCGCATTGACCGAGTTTTTAAGAGTGTCCATATCGCCTTTGAGCGAAGCCTGCACGGGCTTAGAAAAATCGCCCTCGGCCAGAGATGCCATCACGGCATTCACTTCGCTCAAAGCATCCCCAATGACTTGCATCATGCGGTTGAAAGACGCCGAAGTCAGTGCGATTTCGTCTGACCCGTGCACACTCACGCGCTGCGACAAATCAAAACTGTTGGCAATCTGATTCATCGATGTTTGCAAGGCCTGCAAAGGCATCTGAATGCTGCGTGTGATCCACAACGTCAAGGTTAAAAAAAGCAGTGTCAGCACCAACACCGAGGTGCTGGCGATCACAAAACTCTGACTGGCCTCGTCAGACAAGCTGCGTGCGTTCTCAATCAACTGACTCGACAACTTGTCGTCGTGTGCTTTGAGGATGTTCATCTTTTCGGAAACCGCTGACCACCAATCGGTGGGGGCAATGCCAAAGCCACCTTGTGCGGCCTTAGCCAACACCTCATTGCGCATGCGCAAAGACTCTTTCACCGCAGGCTTGTCTAACGCCAAGGTCAACGCTTGCACGTCAGAGGCGCTGGCTGTCTGGCGATACAGCGTGTCAAAGTTATCTTGACGCGCAATGTTGCCAATGAGTTGCGCTTGAGTCGCTGAGTCCAGCGCTTTGTCAGCCGAGAGGGTCGCATTCACCGCTGCGCGCTCACGTCCAGCATATTCTTTGAAACTGATCAAATAAGCATAGGCACGGATGCGTTGCGCAAAATCCACCGAAGGCGAAAGCGCCACGGCACTGTAGACAGTCTCGACCAAGGCATTGATGCGCTCCGAATACCACTTGATCGCGGCACCACCCGACATGGCCTTGGCATCGATCGCTTGACGTTGCGCCATCAAAGCTTCGCGCAACGCAGGCAACTTCGCCACAGGCTGCGCACTGTTGCCAGCCTCGGGGCTGCTCGCCATCAAACGCTGCACCGTGCTGGTCGCCCGCGTCAGCGTGGCGTCTGTTTTGACACGTTGTTCTTTCAGCGCGTTCGCAGCAGCCTCACTGCCGCCCGAAGCCAAGAAGCCAGCAGACATGCCGCGCTCAGATTGCAACTGATGCACCAATTGACCCAAAACGGCCACCTCTGAAACCACCGCGGCACTGGCCTCGTATTGGCTCTTTTCCGTCCAAAAGTCCCACACCTTGCTGAACGACAAACATCCCAAAGCCACCAACAATGGCAGCACCAAAAGCATGAGCTTGGTTCGAATTTTCAAAGACTGAATCAATGCAAACATTTGATTTCCCTATATATAAAGGTCATCATAACTGTGTGCTTACAAAGACCCTTGTTCTGACCCAGTCATCAAATCATTTCGTTTGCCGCTCTCACTTGGCGATTTGAGACTCTGAAATTTGCACGATGGTGCGCTGATTACCGACCATCAACATGACCTGAACAGGCAACCCACCTTCGGGCACAGCCCCCAACACCAACCCTTTTTCGGCTGGTGCGTATTTGATCCACGACGGCAAGGCTGCGCCGTTAACCAGCGAAACCTTGACCGTCTCTTGTGTGGCGCTGGACAGCGTGGTGGTTTCTTCTGGCAAAGAAATCACCATGCCTGAGCCACTGCTTGAACTGCCCTTGGGCACCAACACAGCCACTACACCCGTGGTTTGACGATTGGGGACGCGAATGGTGTTCACCACCACGCCGCTGCTCGAGCTTGTGGAGCCAGCGAGCTCACCGCCAGAAGAGCTGCCACTCTTTTCAACACTGGCATTGGTCGCGGCAGCGGCCACAGGAAAAGGTGTGATCTGAACACTGCTGCTGTTCACCGAGGTCACAGCGGGCACTGGCGTTGCAGCGAGAGAGGTAGGCACAGACAAGGCCACCACAGCGTCTTTGCTGCTGTCGCTAGGCGCTGTTGCATCCTTGCTAGGCGTCACCGTCGCCGCACTTGGTGCTGGTGCTGGTGCTGGTGCTGGTGCTGGTGCTGGTGCTGGTGCT
>Ga0213920_1001007_pt1 | contig 17144 bp, 19 predicted proteins | sample McNCre1117MG_FD_161054 | JGI IMG/M metagenome (GOLD analysis project Ga0213920, IMG submission 161054) | Freshwater microbial communities from McNutts Creek, Athens, Georgia, United States - 11-17 MG | ecosystem: Environmental > Aquatic > Freshwater > Creek | place: USA: Georgia | collected...
ATGGAGAATGACCAAAGCTCAGATGAAATCATTGCAGCAGGCTTTGAAAGAGCGGATGTGGAGAAGGTGACGCGATTGATTCGCATCAATGAATACAAGCGCCGTCAATCTCCGGTGGGTGTTCGTGTGACGCATCGTAGTTTTGGTAAAGATTGGCGTTATCCTATAACTAATAAATTTCGTGCCTGAGCACAGGCCTTTTCATTGAACTCCAAGGACTCGAACCATGAAGCAAATCACAGCCATCATCAAACCATTCAAACTTGAAGAGGTACGCGAAGCATTGGCTGAGTGTGGTGTGACTGGGTTGACCGTGACCGAGGTCAAAGGCTTTGGTCGTCAAAAAGGCCACACCGAGTTATACCGTGGTGCAGAGTACGTGGTGGACTTTTTGCCTAAGGTCAAAGTTGAAGTGGTTGTGAAGGCTGCTGACTTGGACAACTGTGTGGACGCCATCGTGCGCGTCGCTCGTACCGGCAAGATCGGTGACGGTAAGATTTTCATCACGCCTGTAGAGCGTGTGGTGCGTATTCGCACTGGTGAATTGGACGATACAGCGATCTGATTTTGCGATTAAAGTTTTGTTTGCAAATGTAAGAGCCGCAGCCTGAAAGGGCCGCGGCTTTTTTGTACGCTTGTGTGTATTTAGAGTCCAGCCAGCTTGGGTTCTGGTGTGAAACCTGCGGCTTGCACCAGTTCTTGCAACAAAGCCACGGGCTCTGTACCACCGCGAATCAAATCCATCTGCCAATCGTTCAAAAAGCCTTGGCTCACGCTATTTTGTGCAAATTGCAGCAAACCGTCGTAATAGCCCTGTGTGTTGAGCAGACCAATAGGTTTGTCGTGGTAGCCAAGCTGGCGCCATGTCCATACTTCGAAGAACTCTTCAAATGTGCCAATGCCGCCGGGTAGGGCCAAGAATACATCAGCGCGTTCGGCCATCATGTGTTTGCGCTCGTGCATGGTGTCAACCACGTGTAGCTCGGTACATGCCGTACGCGTGTTTTCTTTGGTTTGGAGCGCTTTGGGAATGATTCCCACCACGCGACCACCTGCATCTGTCGTGGCCTGCGCAACGAGGCCCATCAAGCCGTTGTTACCGCCACCGTAGACCAGTTGGCCGTTGTGTTGACCAATCCATGTGCCGACTTGGCGGGCGATATCTGCATAAATGGGCAGGGTGCCATTGCGCGAGCCACAGTAGACGCAAACTGAAAATGCAGGTGTCTTCATGGTTTTTTTCAGGCGTTGAGGATGTTTGCATGGACGGCGGCCGCCCAAACGGCAACGCATAGAAGTAAGCTCAACAATACCGCAGCACTGCCCGTATCTTTGGCGCGTTTGGCCAACTCGTGCCATTCTGGGCCGATACGGTCAATGGCCGATTCAATGCCGGTGTTGAGCAACTCAACGACCATGACCAGCACCACGGTACTAGCCAGAAACGCAGTTTCAAGCCAAGTATGACCAACGTAAAAGGACAGTGGAATCAAGACAAACGAGCCGATCGCTTCTTGTCGAAAGGCTTTTTCGTTCCATGCAGCATTTAAGCCGCTGAGGGAGTAGCCGAAGGCGTGCCAAACGCGATTCAAGCCGGTTCTGTGTTTTTGTGGATTTGCACTCATGTGCTCAACTGTAATGGCTGAATGTCAGCGGCTGAGCGGTTCAGAGCTGATTAAGCGTGTGCCAGCGATGACATCGTGCCAAAACTGTCGTTGTGGCTGAAATCGACTCAACAACGCCCATACCGCCACCCAGCCTAAAAACAGCACTGCTATTTCGCCGCCCGATAGATTAAATGGCGCAAGCAAAGCCAAAGGCGGGATGAACCAAACCCAGCTGAGCAAATAACGCAGGAAGGCGCGTTGTTGGGTGATGGCTTGGCCGGCCGTGTCGACCACACGAATGTGCCAAGTTTTCATGGCCAAGGTTTGACCTTTGTGGCCGAACCAGGTGAAGTAAATACCAATCACTAAAAAGAGGAAAGCTTGCAAACCGTGGCGGTTATCTAGTGCGTGACGCGATTGGCTGAGTGTGCTGAATAAGTAGCCGGAGATGAACAAGACACCGAACAAAAGCAAACCTTCGTAGGCCCAGCAGGCCATGCGACGAGGCAGGCTAGGGGCCATCAAATTCGAATTCATTGGGGCGTTGCCGCGCTTTCGCTCGAAGGAGCTACGGGGGCGCTGGTCGTGTTGACCAGATTAGGCAATAACGTGGCCGGTGCTGTCTGGTCTGTGGCGATGCGAGGCAAGGCTTTGTTAGTGCTAGCCGTCGGTGGTGTGGTCAATTTGGCCGATGCCACAGGTTTGACGGCAGGTGCTGCGCCTACAACAGGTTTATTTTGCTGTGCAGCGAGTTTTTGCTTGGCTTCAGGTGAGAGGGCTTGGTATGCCTCCCATTTTGCTTTTTTGTCTTCTTGTAGCAACTGTTGCGCATCTGCGTAATTGAAACGGGCTGCGGTGCGTTGTTGCGCACTGAGGGCCGCCCATTCGCGCATACGGCTTTGAACCGTAGATTGCTCTTCGGCAGACAGCTGGGCAAAGTTTTGAGAAATGGCTAGCCACTTGCGCTTGTGTGGCTCGTTCATCGTGGGCCACAGTTGTGCCAGAGGCGCAAGCGCTTGCTGCTGAGACTCGGTCAAATCCATCCAAAGTGGACGGCCAGGCAGGCTGGGGGCATTCTTAGAGACAGCTATCGGGGCCGTTTGTGCGCTGACCAACCCGCCAGTAAAGCACACAACGCTTGTCAACAAAAGTTGGGCTGTGAGTGTTGCGGTGATCAGACGTGTCAACGACATAGAGGCGGTTATTCTTTTGATTCGCTGGTAACGACAGGGTTCTTCAAAAATTGAAGAAAACCGGGGTCAGCATAGGCGGCAGGCGGCAAGTCGTCAATGAGCAAGGCCGAGTCAACTTCGGCCAGTTCATTGGTTCGGTCGTCGTCCATGATGTTTTGGATGATGGCCAATCCTGCGATCAAGGCAATCAAAGGCAAAAGAGAAGCCAAGCGACTCCAAATGTTTAAACCTTCGTCGCCAAAGTTTAGCAAGGCAGCCCCGTTTTGTTGAACCATGGCTGTGCTGGTTTGCAAACGGGTTTGTGGCTTCAAACGGGCAGCTACGGCACGGGTACGTGCGGCACGTAGGCGCTCGGAAATGTCGTGGGGCAGCTGTAAGCTGGCGGAATTCAGTTGGGCAGCAATGCGCAAACCAAATTCGTCTTGGGTGTTCGCGTTATGTGTCATGGTTGAATTCCTTTTTCTTTGAGCGCTTTGCTGAGCGCCAGAACAGCCCGAGAGCAATGTGTCTTTACGCTTCCTTCTGAGCAGCCCATGGCTGCAGCAGTCTCAGAAACATCTAAGTCTTCCCAATAACGCAGCAGGAAGGCTTCGCGTTGACGCGCTGGCAAATTTTGTATTTCTTCTTCAATATCGTGTACTTTCGCCATGCTGGCGAAGTTGTCCTCGGCACTTTGTGTGATTTGGGAGTCGTTGTCGAGGGCAAGCGCCTCCAGTAAGTCAAATTCACCTTCTTCTTTGTTGGCGTCGAAATCGCTGAAGTTGCTAAACAGTGCTTTGCGGGTCTTGTTGCGTCGAAACCAGTCGAGGGTGGTGTTTGACAGGATGCGGTGAAACAGCATGGGCAGTTCGGTGGCTGGCTTGTCGCCATAGTGTTCGGCGAGCTTCATCATGCTGTCTTGAACGATGTCGAGGGCCGCTTCATCATCACGAACGTGATACACCGAGCGTTTGAAGGCTCGTTTCTCTACGCTTTTGAGGAAATCTGACAGTTCTTGTTCGGTGGCCACTGACGAAGGGTCCAAGTTGAATCGGGCGAGATTATTGCATTTGCAAATGCTTTTTGCGTACTCAAGGCTGAATTGTGTTTGGGTTGATGCCATAATCCAAAGTTGCAATTCGACAAAAAAAGGCAAACGGGTCTGGGTCCGGCGCGAACAATGCGCCCATGGCTGAAGGTCCAAAGTTTCGATGCTGCCCCACAAGGGTTCGCCAAGAAGCACCCAAGGTTTTTCGTTGACGAAATTCACTCAGGTTAAAAGGTATAAAAATGGAAAACACAAAGTCGGAATCGCATTCCGCAACCGCTGCGAGCGGTCACATACAAGAACTGATGGGCGCCGAGATCCTCGTGAAGGCGCTTCAAGCTGAAAATGTCAAGCACATTTGGGGCTATCCCGGCGGCTCAGTTCTCTACATTTACGACGCACTCTATAACCAGAACACGATTCAACATGTGTTGGTTCGCCATGAACAAGCGGCAGTACACGCCGCTGACGGATATGCCCGTGCAACCGGCGATGTAGGCGTGGCCTTGGTCACTTCTGGCCCCGGTGCCACAAACGCTGTAACGGGTATTGCCACAGCGTACATGGATAGCATTCCGATGGTGATCATCACTGGTCAAGTGCCGACGCATGCGATTGGTTTGGATGCCTTCCAAGAGTGCGACACCATTGGTATCACGCGCCCCATCGTTAAACACAACTTCTTGGTCAAAGACGTTCGTGACTTGGCCTTGACGCTGAAGAAAGCGTTTCACATCGCACGCAGCGGCCGGCCTGGTCCCGTGGTGGTGGATATTCCAAAAGACGTTTCTTTTAAGAAAACGGCTTACGAAGGCTATCCAGCTGAAGTTCAAATGCGTTCGTACAACCCCGTGCGCAAAGGCCACGGTGGCCAAATCCGCAAGGCTTTGCAGTTGTTGATGGCTGCCAAGCGCCCCTACATCTACACCGGCGGTGGTGTGTTGCTGAGCAATGCCTCGCAAGAGTTGCGTACCTTGGTGGACATGTTGGGCTATCCCGTGACCAACACCTTGATGGGCTTGGGTGCCTACCCTGCGAGCGCGCCTAAGTTCTTGGGTATGTTGGGCATGCACGGCACGATTGAAGCCAACAATGCCATGCAAAACTGCGATGTGTTGTTGGCCGTTGGCGCACGTTTTGACGACCGCGTGATTGGTAACCCCAAGCACTTTGCGCAAAACGAACGCAAGATCATTCACATTGACATTGACCCTTCTAGCATTTCTAAGCGCGTCAAGGTTGACATTCCAATCGTGGGCGATGTCAAAGATGTGTTGGTCGAGATGATCGACATGATCAAAGAGTCTGGTTTGAAGCCTGATGCTGGCGCCTTGAGCAGTTGGTGGGAAACCATCGAAGCTTGGCGCAAGCGTGATTGCTTGAAGTACGATCGCGAAAACACCACGGTTATCAAGCCTCAATACGTCATTGAGGCCTTGCACAACATGACCAAGGGTACGGACACCTACATCACTTCCGATGTGGGCCAGCATCAAATGTGGGCGGCACAATATTACGGCTTTGACGAGCCACGTCGTTGGATTAACTCGGGCGGTTTGGGTACCATGGGCGTGGGCATTCCCTACGCCATGGGCATCAAACTGGCCAAGCCTGACAGCGAAGTGTTTTGTGTGACAGGCGAGGGTTCGGTGCAAATGTGTATCCAAGAGCTCTCCACTTGCTTCCAGTACAACACGCCGATCAAGGTCTTGGCCTTGAACAACCGATTCCTCGGCATGGTGCGTCAGTGGCAAGAAATTGAATACGAAGGACGCTACAGCAGCAGCTACATGGATGCTTTGCCTGACTTCGTGAAGTTGGCCGAAGCCTATGGCCATGTGGGCATGTTGATTGAGCGCCCAGAGGATGTCGAACCCGCCTTGCGCGAAGCGCGTCGTCTCAAAGACCGCACGGTGTTCATTGACTTCCGTACTGACCCCACCGAGAACGTGTTCCCGATGGTCAAGGCCGGCAAAGGCATCACCGAAATGCTGCTTGGCAGCGAAGACCTGTGAACGGGAAGGATGACAACATGAAACACATCATTTCCCTGATGCTCGAAAACGAACCCGGCGCTTTGTCGCGCGTGGTGGGTTTGTTCTCTGCCCGTGGTTACAACATTGAATCTCTGACTGTGGCGCCCACTGAAGACGCCAGTTTGTCACGCATGACCATCCAAACACATGGCTCAGACGAGGTGATTGAACAAATCACCAAGCATTTGAACCGTTTGATTGAAGTGGTCAAAGTGGTCGACTTGACCGAAGGTGCCTACACTGAACGCGAGCTGATGCTTGTTAAAGTGCGCGCTGTGGGTAAAGAGCGCGAAGAGATGAAACGCATGGCCGACATCTTCCGTGGCCGCATCATTGATGTGACCGAGAAGAGCTACACCATTGAGTTGACGGGCGACCTTTCTAAGAACGATGCGTTCTTAGAGGCGATTGACCGCAGCGCAATTCTTGAAACTGTTCGCACAGGCGCTTGTGGCATTGGCCGCGGTGAGCGTATCTTGCGCGTTTAAATTCCAACCCTTTTTAAAGTATTTTTTAGGAGAACCCCGTGAAAGTTTTTTACGACAAAGATTGTGATCTGTCCCTCATCAAAGGCAAAACTGTGGCCATCATCGGCTACGGCTCACAAGGCCACGCACACGCACAAAACTTGAACGAAAGCGGCGTCAAAGTCGTGGTCGGCTTGCGTAAAGGCGGCGCTTCATGGGACAAAGTGGCCAAAGCCGGTTTGACCGTGATGGAAGTCAACGATGCCGTGAAAGCCGCTGACTTGGTCATGATCTTGTTGCCAGACGAAAACATCCCAGAGGTGTACAACAACAACGTCGCGCCAAACATGAAGCAAGGCGCTACTTTGGCGTTCGCTCACGGTTTCAACGTGCATTACAACCAAGTGATCCCTCGTGCTGACTTGGACGTGATCATGGTGGCGCCAAAAGGCCCAGGCCACACCGTCCGTTCTGAATACCTCAAAGGCGGCGGCGTGCCATCTTTGATCGCTGTGTACCAAGACAAGTCTGGCAAAGCCCGTGACTTGGCTTTGAGCTATGCGATGGCCAACGGTGGCGGCAAAGGCGGCATCATCGAGACCAACTTCAAAGAAGAAACAGAAACCGACTTGTTCGGTGAGCAAGCCGTGTTGTGCGGTGGTGCTGTCGAATTGGTGAAGATGGGCTTTGAAACCTTGACCGAAGCTGGCTACGCACCTGAGATGGCTTACTTCGAGTGCTTGCACGAGTTGAAGCTGATCGTTGACTTGATGTACGAAGGCGGCATCGCCAACATGAACTACTCGATCTCGAACAACGCCGAATACGGCGAGTACGTGACCGGTACCGAAGTCATCAACGAGCAGTCACGCGAAGCCATGCGCAACGCGTTGAAACGCATCCAAACTGGTGAATACGCCAAGATGTTCATCTTGGAAGGCAAGACCAACTACCCAAGCATGACTGCTCGTCGTCGTTTGAATGCTGAGCATGCCATTGAAACCGTGGGTGAGAAATTGCGAGCCATGATGCCTTGGATTTCCAAGAACAAGTTGGTTGACCAAACCCGCAACTAAGCACTGCGCTTTTTGCATTGACAAAGGCCACTTCGGTGGCCTTTGTCATTTTTATTTGCGCTTGACGCAGCGCTTACACTCTAGGCCTACTTTTCGGAGCCAGACGGATGTCAGAACAACAAGATCAATTGGAAGAATTTGTGCCGCGCAAGCCCAGCAAGGGCATTTATGTCTTGCCCAACCTATTCACCTTGGCCGCATTGTTTGGTGGCTTCTATGCCATCGTGATGGCGATGAACGACCGCTTTGAAATGGCAGCCATCGGCGTTTTTTGTGCAATGGTGCTCGACAGTTTGGATGGCCGCGTGGCGCGCATGACCAATACCCAAAGTGCGTTTGGCGAGCAAATGGACTCGTTAGCCGATATGGTGTCGTTCGGTGCTGCACCTGCTTTGATTTCTTACGAGTGGGCGCTCAAGGGCGCAGGGCGTTGGGGCTGGATGGCCGCTTTCGTTTACATCTCTTGTGCAGCTTTGCGATTGGCGCGTTTTAACGTAAACACGACCGTCGTAGATAAGCGTTTCTTTCAAGGCTTGCCATCACCTGCGGCTGCTGCTTTGGTGATGGGTTTTATTTGGCTCATGAACGATATGGGCTATCAAGGCTCAGAAGTAATGTGGCCTATGTTTGCCATGTGCCTGTATGCCGGTTTGACCATGGTGACCAATGTGCCGTTCTACAGTTTCAAAGATGTGCAAATGAAGCAGAGTGTGCCGTTTGCGGTGATTGTGTTGTTGGCTTTGGTGATTGCTGTTATCAATATCCATCCACCGATCGTGTTATTTGCGTTGTTCATGATCTATGGGTTGAGTGGGTACGTCTTGTACGCATGGCGTCGGGCCAACGGTATGCAGACCAGTGTGATCAGCACCTCAACTGATGAGCCTGATGAAGCGGGCTTGCACAAATGAGACGCCTCATGTCACAAAGGGTTTGGCTTTGTGCTAAATTCAGGCCATGACAAATTTTTCGCTGGCTCTACTGCTTCTATCCCCCAACGGGCGGAGTTGGTAGCGCACGCGCAAACCCAAACAAGGCCCGTATGCAGATGCAGCGGGCCTTTTGCTTTGGGGCTAAATCAAACGTTGCAAGTTTTTTTAGAAATCTAGGAGTCCTGACCATGACCGACAAGCTCATCATTTTTGACACCACTTTGCGTGACGGCGAGCAATCGCCTGGCGCTTCCATGACACGCGACGAAAAGCTGCGTATTGCACGTCAGTTAGAGCGCTTGAAGGTTGATGTCATTGAGGCTGGCTTTGCGGCTAGTTCAAACGGCGATTTTGAGGCTGTGCAAGGCATTGCCAATGTCATTAAAGACTCTACGATTTGTTCGTTATCACGTGCCAATGACCGTGACATCAGCCGTGCGGCTGAAGCGCTTAAAGGTGCAAATAGCGCTCGCATTCACACATTCATCGCCACGTCGCCATTACACATGGAGAAGAAGTTGCGCATGTCGCCCGAACAAGTGCTTGAACAAGCCAAGCAATCGGTGCGTTTTGCGCGTAATTTGGTAGGTGACATTGAGTTCAGCGCGGAAGATGGCTATCGCAGTGAAATGGACTTTTTGTGTCGCGTTGTTGAGGCCGTGATTGCCGAAGGCGCGACCACCATCAACATTCCAGATACCGTGGGTTATGCCATTCCTGAGCTGTACGGCAACTTCATCAAGACTTTGCGTGAGCGCGTACCCAATAGCGACAAAGCTATTTGGTCTGTTCATTGTCACAATGACTTGGGTATGGCCGTTGCCAATTCATTGGCCGGTGTGAAGATCGGTGGTGCTCGTCAGGTCGAATGTACGATCAATGGTTTGGGCGAACGTGCGGGCAATTGCTCACTCGAAGAGGTGGTCATGGCGATTAAAACCCGCCGTGACTATTTCGACCTCGATTTGAATATCGACACCAAACAAATTGTGGCAACCAGTCGCATGGTGAGTCAGACCACAGGCTTCGTGGTGCAACCCAATAAGGCAGTGGTGGGCGCGAACGCGTTTGCTCACGCTTCGGGCATTCACCAAGATGGCGTGCTCAAGGCCCGTGATACCTATGAAATCATGCGTGCTGAAGACGTGGGTTGGAGTGCTAACAAAATCGTGTTGGGCAAGCTCAGCGGGCGCAATGCTTTCAAGCAACGCTTGGAAGACTTAGGCGTTCACATGGAAAGCGAAGCTGACATCAATACCGCCTTCGCCAAGTTCAAAGAACTGGCTGACCGCAAGAGTGAGATCTTTGATGAGGACATCTTGGCTTTGGTGAGTGAAGAGTCTGTGGCGCATGCCAGCGAGCAGTTCACCTTTGTATCTTTGTCTCAGCACAGCGAAACCGGCGAGCGTCCACATGCAAGTGTTGTGTTTACTGTGGCGGGTAAAGAAGTAAAGGGCGATTCGGATGGCAACGGCCCGGTGGATGCCTCACTCAAAGCAATTGAATCGCACGTCAAGAGTGGTGCTGAAATGGTGCTGTACTCTGTGAATGCCATCAGCGGATCAACTGAGAGTCAAGGTGAAGTCACGGTGCGTCTGCAAAACAGTGGTCGCGTCGTTAACGGCGTCGGCTCTGACCCAGACATCGTCGTTGCCTCTGCCAAGGCATATTTAAGCGCTTTGAACAAATTGCAAAGCAAGTCTGACAGGGTTGCCGCACAAGGTTAAATTATAAAAATCGATAGACCATATCGATTTTGTTAAATAAGTCGCGCAAGTCCTTGATCTTGCGCGACTTTTTTGAGTAAAATCATTAGCAATATGATTTCAAGCTTAAGGAACCTCACTTGAAACAACTGCTGATTGCCACTTCTCTCGGATTGTTGACATCGCTGTGTGCTTTGCATGCACAAGCCACGACAAATCAGAATAAACCGACCGTACAAAAGTCAAAGCCTACTGTGGTTAAGACGCATGTGCGTCGCGCCAATGTGGTTAAGGCTAGCACTGCTATTCCTTCTTTCGGTCAAAAAGCGGGTTTGCATGCGACGAATGACATTTTGGACTTGAAGTCCAGCGTTGCCTATGTAATCGACCAAGACACACACGAAGTGTTGTTGAGTAAAAACGACCAAGCCGTTTTACCTATCGCATCGATCACTAAGTTGATGACTGGATTGATCATCAGTGAAGCTAAGTTGCCAATGGATGAGTCCATCACCATCACTCAAGATGATGTAGATACAGAAAAGGGCAGCAGTTCACGTTTGCGCGTGGGTTCTACCTTGACACGCGGCGAGTTGCTCCATTTGGCATTGATGGCTAGTGAAAACCGTGCTGCTCATGCATTGGGACGGACATACCCAGGTGGCCTTTCTTCTTTTGTTGGTTTGATGAACGCTAAAGCAGCTCAATTTGGTATGCACGACACGCGCTACATTGAGCCTACTGGCCTCTCTAGTCAAAATCAATCCAGTGCCAAAGATTTGGCAACTTTAGTTGGTAACGCCTACCATGACGCGACATTGCGTGAATTGTCAACATCGCCTAGCTACAAAGTAGAAGTGGGCAACCGTACGTTGCAATACAACACAACTAATCGTTTAGTGAAGAATCCCAATTGGGATATCGGCATTCAAAAAACTGGCTACATCACAGAGGCAGGGCAATGTCTAGTGATGCAAGCTAAGGTTGCTGGCCGTAAGTTGATCATGGTGTTTTTGGATTCAGCTGGCAAGCTAAGCCGTATTGCGGATGCCGAGCGTGTTCGTAAGTGGGTTGAGACCAATCACAGCGGTAGCATGCGTCCTCAAACCTAATTGAAATTTTTGACCCAGAAGAAAAGCCAGCATTTGCTGGCTTTTTTATCTTTAGCTGTTTTAAGCGGATGTACTTTTGTAACCCAGCGCATGTGAAATGGCTTGGGTAGTTGTCTGCAGCTTTGGCAACCATTCTTCATCGAGTCGATCAGCAGGTGCCGAAATAGACAGACCCGCGACGAGTTTTCCTTGATCGTCATAAATCCCTGAGGCCATGCATCGCACGCCCAGCTCAAGTTCTTCATTGTCGCGGGCCACGCCGTATTGGCGTGCTTTGGAAAGCTCGCGTTCTAGTACCGGCAGTTGGGTGATGCTGTTGCGGGTTTGACCGCTTAAGCCTGTGCGTGTGGCATAGGCGCGTACGCGTTGTGGATCGTCCATGGCTAAAAATAATTTACCCACGGAGGTCAAGTGCAATGGTGCGCGGCCACCAATGGCGCGTACCACTTGCATGCCAGAGCGTTCACTAAAGGCGCGCTCCACATAGACAATCTCGTCACCCTGGCGCACGCTCAAATTGACGGGTTGCTGAATCAGTTTGTGCAACTCGCGCATGGGCTGGAATGCCACATCACGCACGTTTAAGCGATCTTTGACCAAGTTGCCCAGCTCTAGCAAGCGCATGCCAAGTCGGTAGCTGCCCGCTTCGGGGCGATCGACAAAGCGACCTACAGCTAAGTCATTCAGGATGCGGTGTGTTGTGGAGGGATGTAGCCCTGTTCGCTCGCTGATTTCTTTGAGCGAAATTGCTTCTTCGCGCGAAGCGAGGACGTCAATGAGGGTGAACATGCGCTCAATGACTTGAATATTGGGCGTTGCGGGCACTGTAGATTTACGCATGGCGCTAATTTTATCATGTGAAATCGAAGTTCACCCATTCACCATCTATCAGGCATTGATGGGGCGAAAAGCCTGCCTTGTAGCTCATTTTGGGGCTGTCTTTGATCCAGTAACCAAGGTAGGCATAGGGCATGTTCAAGTTTCGCGCTTGTTCGATTTGCCACATCACGTTGTAAGTGCCGTAGCTCGCGTGTGGCTCTGGCTCATAAAAAGTGTAGACGGCGGATAACCCGTCATTGAGCACATCCAAGATGGACACCATTTTTAATACACCTAGAGTTTGTGTCTCGCTAGGTTCTCTGAACTCAACCAACCTGGTGTTGACGCGGCTTTGCAGCAAGAACTGTGTGTATTGTTCCGTGCTGTCTTCGCTCATGCCACCACCAGAGTGGCGCAACTGTTGGTAGCGCAAGTAAAGAGCATAGTGCTCGATATCAAACCCAAGCTTCAAAATGCGCACATGCAAATGCTGGTGCCTCGCCCAAGCACGACGCTGGCTGCGAGTCGGTTGATAAGTGTGTGTTTCAACGCGCAGCGGGATGCAGGCTCGGCAGTTATCGCAATAAGGTCGATAAGTGAACAAACCGCTGCGCCGAAACCCTTGACTTACCAAATCAGTGTAAACATCGTTGTTGATGAGATGGCTGGGGGTTGCGACTTGCGAACGCGCGGTTTTATTTAACAAGTAGCTGCAAGGGTAGGGCGCCGTAGCATAGAACTGCACGGTGCTGAGTGGTAGGTCACGCGCGTTGGTCACGCCGCATCCTTCACAGGAATGAGGGTGTGCCAATAAGACGGTTGGAATGTCCATGCGTGTGTTGCCTCTTTGGAGGCTTGGCGAACTAGTTTCAGAAATTCAGAGCGTGGCATTTCACGGGCACCTAGCGAAGCTAAGTGTTGGGTGTTTTGTTGGCAGTCTATCCAAGGCAGATGGTTTACGCGAGCAAATGCGATAAATGCAGCCAATGCGATTTTGGATGCGTCGGTTTGATGTGCAAACATAGACTCACCAAATAAGGTGTCTCCGATCGAAACACAATACAACCCGCCCACTAATTGGCCGTTGACCCACGTTTCTAAGCTGTGTGCAAAGCCAGCCTCATGCAGAGCTTCGTAAGCCTCAATCATCTCGTCAACGATCCATGTGCCTGATTGCCCATTTCGGCTGGTTTGCGCGCAGTAGCGAATTACCGCGCCAAAAGCGCTGTTGATTCTGATTTCGCATATTGGGCTTGCGATGAACTTTTGCAGCGTCTTGCGCAAAGAGCGGTGCAATTTGAAATCATCTGTTCGCAACACCATGCGCGGGTCGGGTGACCACCACAAGACGGGTTGCCCTTCACTGAACCAGGGGAACATGCCTTGTTGGTAAGCCTCACATAGGCGAGGCACAGACAAGCCGCCTCCGGCCGCAACTAAGCCAGCCAAATGACTGCCTTTTTTTTGCGCAGATTCGGCTGGCGGTAATGGGTGGTCGTTTTCTAGCCAGGGGATGTTCATTTGCTTATTTTTTAATCACTTGCATACGGCAATTTGATTAAATTTTCTCAAGGAGGAATTCTTTGTCATTGCTGTTGTTAGATCTCAAAAAATGAAGTGACTTTTGACGGGAGAACTCCCTACAATTCTCGGTTGATCTGTGATGAACTTCACACCTTTCCCCCAATAAGTTTTCCGGAGCAGTCTATGCAATTGATGTGGGTTTCTGGGCCCACCGCCGCGGTGCGGACCATTTCTATCACAGCACAAAAAGTGTTGGTGGGTGTCTGCGCCTCGGCGTTTGTGTTGGTCGCGTTTGGTGTGTTGTTGCATTTCATTGGCTTTCGCATCGCCATTGAGATGAGTCCTAGTTTGGCTCGCAGTATGGGGGGCGTAACCACAGAGGCAGAGCAGCAAAAAGTTGAAGCCCAGTACCGTGAGCGTTTGGATAGCTTACGCCAAGCCCTCAACAATACAGTGACAGAAATTCGTCAGTTGGAAGCCTTGAAGAATCGTTTCATGGAGGTGGCTACACCATCGACCTTGCGCGACAGATACATTAAAAAAGACGAAGGTCGTGGTGGCCCTTGGGTTCCACCTCGTTTTCAAAGTAGCCCTTCGAGCGACCTGAATCATGATTTTTCAAATGCTGTGGACGAGTTTTCTCAAACACAAGTGGCCGTCAAAAATTTGAGCCAAAACTGGGCAGCTCAACTCAATTGGTTGCACGCATTGCCCACAGGCGTACCGATGGGCAAAGACTTCCGTGTGACCAGTGGTTTTGGAATTCGCAATGACCCCTTTACCGGGCAGTTGGCTATGCATGAAGGACTCGATTTTGTAGCCGATGTGGGCTCGCCCATCTTGGCGGCTGCGGCTGGAACCGTGACACGTTCCGCCTGGGATGCTTCGTTTGGGAACGTGGTGGAAGTCAGTCACATTGAAGGGTTCACTACTCGTTATGCACATTTGAGTAAGCGTTTGGTTGAAGTCGGTCAAAAAGTGCAGCGTGGTGACACCATTGCGCAATTGGGTAGTACTGGCCGTTCTACAGGACCGCATCTGCACTATGAAGTGATGCGCAATGACCGCGTGATGAATCCCGCCCAGATATTGTTGCAAACCACCACGACTGCCAACGCACAGTGAGTTAAGTGTTTATAAAAAGGTTCGCCATGTTTGAAAAGCTTAAAGATAAATCACTCTCGCCTTCGCAAGAGCGCTTTGACACCATCATTGGTCGAACCACCCAAATTTATGGCCGTTTGGTGTTGCTCGACAGTGTGCGTATTGATGGCAAAGTGGTGGGCAATATTGAAACGACCAAAGACAACAAGGTCACCGTAGCCATTGGAAAAACGGGTGAGGTGTCGGGTGACATCACGGCACATCGCGTGATGGTGGCAGGCAAAGTTGAAGGCAACATTTACGCTGCTGAGCGTGTCGAGTTCCACAAAGACTCTGTGGTGCAGGGGGATATTTCTTATGGTTCGATTGCGGTGGAGCATGGCGCCCGCTTGCTGGGCTTGGTTATCCAAAACCCGATCAGCTCAGCTGCTGCCAATAGCAGCGCAGACGCTAAAAACGTCATCAAGAAAGCGCAAGAGAGCAGCAGCTAAGGGGATGTTTTTTTTAAAACTGCTCCAAGCTTTCTTGGCGGTTTTCTTGTTAGGCAGCAGCCTACTTGCGAGTGCCGCAGATACCTCAGAGCTTTCTGTTCTCAATGCCCACAAGGCAGCAATACGTCTTCATCGTTTAGCTCATTTAAATGAGCGCATCAGTGCAGATCCGGAAGTGCTAAAGGCAAATTGCCGTTACGAGTCGGACATCGCGACACATCCACCTTTGCACCGAGTGGCACTGACGTTTGATGATGGGCCAGAGCCCATTCAAACTGAACTCATCTTGCATGTCTTGGCGCGATATAACCTTCGTGCGACATTTTTCATGATTGGTGAGAAGGCGAAACGCTACCCAGATTTAGTGTCTGCGGTGCTGAAGTCTGGCCACCATCTCATCGGCAACCATTCTTGGGATCATCCCAACTTTCACAGTATTGCTGTTGAGGCTCAGGCTCAGGAGGTGTTAGAGGGCGAGGGTGCGCTTGGGAGCGCTTTGAACCGAAAGTTGTTCAGATATCCGTATGGCAATTCCAGTTGCGAAACCAACGTCTTGTTAAAAACGCGTGGGTACCAAACCGTTGGCTGGCATGTGGATTCTTGCGATTGGGCGTTTGATCGCAATGGGACAGTCGATGACAAAGAAGCGCTGGAATGCGGGGTGCTGCCCGCTTATAAAAACGATTATGTAGGGCATGTGTTGTCAGCCCTTCGCGCGCATCGCGGTGGCATTGTGCTGATGCACGAAATTCACCCTAACACGGTGGCCTCACTGGAGGTCCTGATCCAATCTATCCTCGCTGCTGGCTATTCTTTTGGATCGTTGGATGATGAAGATTTCGCAGTCTCTTTAAAGCAGTAGGTGCAATCAAGCGAGGTCGTAGCGATCGAGGTTCATTACTTTGTGCCAAGCGGCCACAAAGTCGCGTACGAATTTTTCTTGTGCATCGTTACTTGCATAGACTTCTGCGATGGCACGGAGCTGGGCGTTCGAGCCAAAAATAAGGTCAACCACGGTTGCCGACCACTTGAAGATGCCTGTCACCCGATCCCGTCCCTCAAACACACCTTCTGTGGTGGACGATTTTTGCCACTTTGTATTCATGTCAAGCAGGTTGACAAAGAAGTCATTGGTTAAAGTCTCAGGCCGTTTGGTGAAAACACCGTGTTCGGATTGCCCGAAGTTAGCGCACAGCGCACGCATGCCGCCGAGCAACACTGCCATCTCAGGTGCCGTCAAGGTCATGAGGCTTGATCGCTCTAGCAAAAGCGCTGCCGCCGATTCCTCGCATTCTCTGCTGACGTAGTTGCGAAACCCGTCCGTGGTGGGTTCAAGCACAGCAAAGGACGAGACATCGGTTTGTTCTTGGCTTGCATCCATGCGCCCAGGCGAGAAGGGCACATTCACTTCGTGGCCCGCTTTGTGCGCTGCAGCTTCGACCGCTGCACAACCGCCCAGAACAATGAGGTCAGCCAACGAGACCCTCTTGCTGTCAGATTGCGCTGCGTTGAAATCACTCTGGATGGTTTCGAGTGTCTGAAGTACTTTCGTCAATTCTTCGGGCCGATTGATGTGCCAATCTTTTTGCGGCGCAAGCCTAATGCGCGCACCGTTCGCACCGCCGCGTTTGTCGCTGCCACGGAATGTGCAGGCCGAGGCCCATGCAGTTGTGACGAGCTGGAAAATCGACAGACCAGAAATCAGAATCTTGGATTTGAGGCGCTGAATATCGAGTGCATTCACCAATTCATGATTCACGGCGGGAATCGGGTCTTGCCAAAGCAGTGGTTCAGTTGGAACGAGCGGACCAAGGTAGCGAGAAATAGGGCCCATGTCACGGTGCGTAAGCTTGTACCAAGCCTTAGCGAACGCATCGGCAAATTCTTGTGGGTGGCTCAAATACCGTCTTGCAATCTTTTCGTAGGTGGGATCCATTTTGAGCGCAAGGTCTGCCGTAGTCATCATCGGTGCATGACGTTTTGACAGTAAATGTGCGTCTGGCACAGTGTTTAATGCCGATGTGTCTTTGGGTGTCCACTGATGTGCGCC
>Ga0213920_1001009_pt1 | contig 17113 bp, 20 predicted proteins | sample McNCre1117MG_FD_161054 | JGI IMG/M metagenome (GOLD analysis project Ga0213920, IMG submission 161054) | Freshwater microbial communities from McNutts Creek, Athens, Georgia, United States - 11-17 MG | ecosystem: Environmental > Aquatic > Freshwater > Creek | place: USA: Georgia | collected...
CGATCAATGCAGACAGTGTGTTGCCGGCCACAACAGCCCAAGGCTGAGCCAGCGGGCTGGACGGAACGCCAAACACCAAAACAGCACTTGCGCCAATGGGCGCGACCAACCAAGGCGCCGTGCCTGTGTTTAGATATCGACTCAGAACCCCAACAAATAAAATGCCGAGTGCCGCGCCCACCAACATGCGCAGCTTCTCTTGGTGAGAGACGGTCAGCTGAGTGGGCCAAAAGCGGCGCATTTTTAAATATTTCATAAGCGGAAGAAAGTGGAAGCCTTGCCCATTAATTGGCGGATCGACGCTTCATTTGGTCAGCCAACACGTTTTTGCCTAGCGTTTCGAGTGCCTCAATCGCACCTTGTTGATCGCGTGGCTCACGGTTTTGACTCAGTTTGGTTTTGCCTTCCAAGCGTGTGATCGTGATTTGAATGCCAACAATCGCTTTCAACATGGTGTCTATGTAATCTTGCGGAGCATCACCCATCTTCCACGGTTTTGGCTCTTGCGCCTCGTGTGTTTTGGTTAAGAGCCCAACGACACCACGCAGAAATTTTTCATCCTCATGCACGGTCAGTTTTCCATGTGCGTGCACGACCTCGTAGTTCCATGTGGGCACCTGGCGGTGCGTCTCGTGTTTGCTGGGATACCAATTGGGCGATATGTAACTTTCCGCGCCACGAAAAATCACAAGCACGTCGCTACCGTTTGCCGCTTGTTGCCAAATAGGGTTGGCGCGTGCCACATGCGCTGTCAGCACGCCCAAATCGCCTTGGCTGGCATCAAGCAAAAACGGAATGTGATTTGCGTTTAATTCCCCACCTGTGGTGACCAAAATGCCGAGAGGATGATTGGTCATGATGCGATGCAGTTCGCGTGGTTCGTTGATTTGGAAGTGTGCGGGGACGTACATGGCAAAAGTCTTCGTGTGGTGTTTATCAGGGGCGTTGCAAAGCTTGCGCGAGAAAATCAATCAACACCGACACGCGGTGTGGAATGTATCGGTTGCTAGGCAGCACGGCATAAATGCCCAGTGGTTTGGGTTCAAACTTGGGCAGCACAGGCACCACACGGCCATTGTCTAAATAGGGTTGCGCCATGAAGTCGGGTGGGCGTGTGATGCCCAAGCCTTGCGCGGCGGCTTGCAGCAGCGCTTCGCCGTTGTTGGCCGCTAAGCGTGGACGAATCGTCACGTTCGCTTCGCCGTCTTTGGCGCGATAACTCCAGGTGGTCGATTGAAAGTCTTGCGAATACACCAAGCACGCGTGCTGTGCCAAATCGCGTGGGTGTTTGGGATGGCTGTGTTCTGCCAAGTATTGGGGCGAGGCCACGGTCAGCAAACGCGACTCGCCCAATTTGCGCACGATGTCGCCCGGCTCTAAACGGCTGGTGATGCGAATGGACAAATCAATGCCTTCTTCAATCAGCTTGCTGCGGCGGTCTGAAAAATCCATGACCAGCTCAATGTGCGAATGCGCTTGCGCAAACTCAAGTAACGCAGGCATGAGGCGCTGCAAACCAAAACTCAAAGGCAGACCTAAGCGAATGCGACCACGCGGCTCAGTTTTTTCTTCTAGCAAGCTCGACTCAGCCGCGTCCACCATGTTCAAGATGACGCGGCATTTTTCAAGATAAGCCGAGCCTGCGGTGGTGAGTGTGAGGCTGCGCGTGCTGCGCGTCATCAGCTTGATGCCCAGTTGTTTTTCGAGTGCTGATATTTGACGGGTCACGACCGAGCGCGCCATATCCAGTTGGTCGGCTACGGCGGTGAAGCTGCCGGTTTCGGCCACCCGCACAAAAAGTTGCATTGCGTTGAGTTTGTCCATTGTTGCTAATTTTGCAACAAATAATTGACGATTAGGTGCTTTTTCTATTCGCCAATCATTTCTACATTACGTGCTCCAAACCCGAGAACTCGTATGCAGACCTTTCGTAATGTCCTCTTCGTGCCGCATGGCGCCCCCACCTTTGCCCTGAACCCAGGTGCTGCGGGCGCAGCCATGTCGGACATGGTGCAAAAGCTGCCCACCCCGCGTGCCATCGTGGTGGTGAGCCCGCATTGGGAAACTCGCATCCCCACCGTCAGTGTGGCCACGCAGTTGGAAACCATCCACGACTTTTATGGTTTCCCTGACGCGCTTTACAAAATTCAATACCCAGCGACGGGCTGCCCAGAGGTCGCCAAAGAGGTTGCCGCCGCTTTGCGCAACGCGGGTATGCAAGTAGACGACAGCAGCCAACACGGTCTAGACCACGGCGCGTGGCAACCCTTGCGCCAAATGTTTCCCGATGCCGATGTGCCCATCGTGCCCTTGTCGATGCAAACCCACGGCGGGCCCGCCCATGCTTACCGTGTGGGCCAAGCTTTGTCGGTGTTGGCTGAAAAGAACATTTGGGTGATTGCCTCGGGCAACATCACACACAACTTGCGTGACTGGCAGGTGGCGGCATCGACCAACGGCCAAACACCTGCCTATGTGCACCACTTTGCCGATTGGGTGAATGCGCAATTGATGGGTCATGACGTGAGTGCCTTGCTCAATTACCGCCAACATTCCGCCGAGGGTCGACAAGCCCACCCGAGTGAAGACCACTTGCTGCCGCTGTATGTGGCCCTAGGTGCCGCAGGCGCTGGTGCCACCCCTCAAGCCTTTTACCGTGGTGTGAGTGACTACGTCATCGCCATGGACGGCTACGCCTTTGTGAACTGAGAAACCAACGATGAACCACAGCTACACCGCGATTGCCAAACTGTTCCATTGGGGCATGGCGCTTGTTTTTGCAGGCCTCATTGCTTTGGGCTTTGTGATGACTGACATGCCCTTGTCGCCAGAAAAGCTGCAGTACTACGCGTGGCACAAATGGGCGGGCGTGACGGTATTCCTGCTCGTGTGGCTGCGTTTGGTGTGGCGTGTGCTCAACCCGCCGCCTGCGTACCCCAACACGATGTCACCGCTTGTCAGGGGTGTGGCGCATTTGGGCCATGCGGCTTTGTACGGTTTGATGATCGTCATTCCCGTGTCGGGCTGGTTGCTGAGTTCGGCCAAAGGTGTGCCCACCGTTTGGTTTGGCGTGCTGCCATTGCCTGACTTGTTAGAGAAAGACAAAGAGCTGGGCCACTTGCTGCACGAGGTGCATGAGGTGCTCAACTTCGTGCTGCTGTTTTTGTTGGCGGGCCATGCGGGCGCTGCACTGAAACACCACTGGATTGACCGAGACGATATTTTGAAACGCATGCTGCCCACGCGCAGCGTTACCTTGAAGGACAACGCATGATGAAACACCTCACCAATTTTCTGCTCGGCACCGTATGTGCCATGAGCCTCTCTGTGAATGCTCAGGCTGTGGAATACAAAGCCATTCAGCCTGAGAAAAGCAAAGTCACGTTTCAGTACAAACAAATGGGCGTGGCGATGGATGGCCGCTTCAAGAAGTTTGCCGCTCAGTTGAACTTCGACCCTGCCAAGCCCGCTGCTGCCAAAGCAGACATCGAGATCGACCTGGCCAGCATCGACGCCGGTTCATCTGACGCCGATGACGAAGTAGTGGGCAAAACTTGGTTCAACGTCAAAGCGTTTCCTAAAGCCAACTTTATAGCGAAGCAAATTAAAGCCACAGGCGCTAACCAATTTGACGTGACAGGCGTGCTCACCATCAAAGGCAAAAGCCAAGACATCAAATTTCCGCTCAAGCTGACCACGCAAGGCAACGCCGCCGTGTTCACGGGCGGCTTCGTCATGCGCCGCGCAGACTTTGCCATTGGCGAAGGCATGTGGGCCAAGTTTGATGTGGTGGCCAACGACATCCAAGTTAATTTCCAACTCACCGCTATCTCTGGCAAATGATTTTTAAACAGGAGCTTTCAAATGAAATCAATCAAACGCATCGCCGCCGCTTTGGCATTCACTGGCGCCGTGGCATCTGCCGTGGCGGCCCCCGTGACCTATGACGTGGATGGCACACACACCTTCCCACGTTTTTCATACTCACACTTTGGCTACTCCACACAGCTGAGCAGCTTCAGCAAAACCACAGGCAAAGTGGTGTTTGATGCCGCCGCCAAAAAAGGTTCAGTGGACATCGTGATCGACACCAAATCGGTCAGCACTGGTTTTGTGGATTTCAACGAACACATCCAAGGCGAAGACTTTTTAGACACAGCCAAGTTTCCACAAGCCACTTTTAAATCCACCAAAGTGGTGTTTGAAGGTGATAAGCCACAAAGCATCGAAGGCCAGCTCACCATCAAAGGCGTGACCAAGCCTGTGACATTGACGGTGACCAGCTTCCAAGCCATGCCTCATCCCATGATGAAAAAGCCAGCCTTGGGTGCCAATGCCTTTACCGTGATTAAGCGCAGCGAATTCAACGCAGGCAAATTTGCCCCTTACGTGGGTGACGACGTGCGCATCGACATCGCCATCGAAGCCATGGCTCAGTAATCACTGAACTTAAAAATAACAGGCCCGCTCAGAAATGAGTGGGCCTGTTTGTTATTTAGATGCTGTGATTTTTTCAATGGCTGCAGCGACATCATGAAAACTAATTGGCTTGTGCAGCACTTGCACATTTAATTGAGCGAATAAATTGATGTGGGACGGTGATGTATCTGCTGTGACGATGATGGCGGGTATTTCTTCGTTGTAGTTATCTCTGAGTTTTTGTATCAGCACATCACCTGTGGTTTGACTCAGCCGGTAATCACTCAAGATGCAGTCAATCCGATCGATGGTGGCAAGCTGAAGCGCCAGTTCGCCCGGGTATTCTGATAGCACTTCAACATATGCGCCTTTGTTGGCTAGTGTTTGCCTGTATGCCTCAACAATGATGGGGTTGTCTTCAATCACTGCAATGTATTTGCCTTGAAGGGTTTGATTCGAACCATGCGTTTTTTGCACAACTTGCTGTGTAGGAGGAGTTTTTTCTGCGCTCGCTGAGATTGGGAAAGACGTCGTGATGATGAATTTCGTACCTTTATCCGGTGTTGATACCACACGAATGTCCGCGTCAATGAGATTGCATAAACGTTGAACTATAGACAGCCCTAAGCCCAGCCCATCATGCATAGCCCGCGTTTTGTCTGCTCGGTAGAACTGATTGAAAATGTGTTGTTGCTCTGACTCTGCTATTCCGCATCCTGTATCGCTCACTTCAATGGTCAAGCAATCGTGCTCAGATTCAAAGCGCACATCCACTTGCCCATTTTCTGTGTATTGAATTGCATTTGAGACGAGATTGCTGATGATTTGCTGAAGCAGCAGTTTGTCCCCGCGCACCAACAAGTCGGCGTGAGTCACATTAAAAATCAAACCCTTATTTGTGGCTTTTGCTTCTGTGAGATCGCGAATCGTGGTTGCGAGGTCATCCAAACGAAAAACACGATGATTGACTTGCATGGCATCAGCATCTAGTTTGCTGATGTTCAGCAGCGAGTCAAACATCGCGTTCAGGGTGGTGATGCTGCTTTTAATTTTTGACAGCGACTTTTTCTCAACCGTTGGCAAGTTGTCCAAATTAACCAGTTCTAAATAGACGTTAACGGCATGCATGGGCTGGCGCAAATCATGGCTTGCAACCGCAATGAATTTAGATTTGGCCACATTCGCAGCAATGGATTGATCACGTTCCGCGGCTAACTCTTGATAAAGATGCTCGTTGCGAAATCTAAGTCGCACAGAATCTTCAAAAGTCTTGGCGAAGTTTTTAGCAATGCTAAGCACGACGATGTACAGCGATGCCAGACCAACAGTAAATGGCCATGGAAAAATATTGACGGACCATAGAACCGTACTCAATGAAGGGATCATGATTGGCAACGTGAATGCAAAAAATGTTGCCGTGTTCACGCTGTATGCAAACATGCTCGAAATCATCGCAGCCGTTGTCATGTACACATAAATCATCCGATTCACCATCAGCAAATCTGGCGCCATCAAAACCCAACCTAAGCCCCAGCCAAAACCAACGATACCAACGGCATAGGTCATGACTTTTAAATTACGTTCGGGGTCGAAAATTTTTTCAGCTTCATGCGCTAACTGAAAAATCATCCAGGTTCGGATGAACACGGCAATGAACATGTAGCCTAGCCAGATGGCTAAATTCAAGGGCTGCACCTCATCCTTGAACATCGGAATGCAAAGCATAGGTGCCAATAAATTGGCGACTGTGGCTGAGCGTGCAGCCTTGGTGATATGCGCTGATTTTTCTCGTAGCAGATAGACGTTGTTGATCTCGTTCGCCATCAATTCAAGTCTCACGACAACAGTTGATGCTTTTGTGCTTTAAGCACAGCTTGGGTCCTGTTAAAAACCCGTAGCTCTTTGAATATTTGATTGATGTGAATTTTGACGGTTTGTTCGCTGATGTCTAAGTAGTCGGCAATTAATTTATTCGGGTGGCCTTGCGAAATTAAATCAAGAACCTCTAGCTGCCGTTGCGTGAGTCGAAACTCTTTAGGTTCTGTGTTTTCAGTTTTCGCGACGTAGTCGGCTTGAAGGGCTAGCAGTGGCTTTAACTTACGAATAATAAATTCGGCCGTGTTATTTTTTGACAAAAACATTGAAGCGCCTGCCGAAACTGTTTTAGGCTCCCACGCGTGCTCGTCAAGTCCAGAAATTGCCACAACTTGTTGAACCTTGTGTAAGTCTTTGAAAACTTTAATTCCAGCTAGACCACTCAGCCCTGGCATCAAAATGTCCAGCAAAACGACCCAGTGTTTGTCTGTGTTTTCAATAAGTTCTAGGCCTTCGTTGGCGCTGCTTGCCACGGCAACTTCGACCCCATCATCTATAAACTCAAGCGTTAATTTTTCGCCCAGCGCATCACGATAAACAGGGTGGTCATCAATGATGAGTAGGGATTTTTTGATGATGGCATTCATGTGTCAATGATCGTACTGACGCGCCGCTATTGCATCAATTAAACTTTAGTTACAGATGCGTCATGAAGCTGCAGATTGAATTAAAAAGTAACCAAAAATAGCGCATTCATATTAAGTGTGATGCGGCGTGCTGGTACCTTGCAAAAGGGTAACGCATTGCTGGAGGCAATTCTTGATATGCGCAAATTGGGGCGCTAAATCCACTTGAATTTTAGAAACTGCGCCGAGGAATTCAATGGCTTGCGGTGTCAACTCGGCCCCTTTGCCGTTTCTTCCCCAAACAATTAGGTTTGTATTAAGTATGGATTCCCAGTGTTTCAGTTCGCCCCAAACATGGCGGTAAGAGCGTCCCAGTTGTTTGGCAGCTTTGCCGATAGAGCCTGATTCGTAGACACTTTCTAAAACCTCTAACAATGGATGCTCTAGCCGATTGCTTGTTGGCCTGTTCGAAGATTTGTATTCAATTGACAAATGAAACATCTCTGCATCATTCCCAATAGTTGGCGTTGATGATTTCCGCCAGTTTGCGGCAAACTCTTACCGCCATCACTTTGGGGTAGGTGTCAGATCGAACCGTACCTTTGCCAACAGGGCCTTCGTAGTCATAGTACGACTGAGACAAACCACCGGTACTCTTTTGATATGAAAACAGTCGATAAGGTTCACCGTTTTGACACGCCCCTGTAAATAAAAACGTTTCTTCATCATTGCCCAATTCCGTTTTTACTCTTTCAGTCTTTGCTGCCCAAGCAACAGCACTAGAAAGCAAGGCGATGCTGATAAGCAAACGCATCAAGTAGTTCAGGTTGTCGCTGATGGCGTGTGCTTTATTCATATCCAAACGTGACCGAAAATTTAATAGTGCTTTGATGGTAGTGACAGGTATTCAGCGACTCAATAGAAAATTTGCTCTAGAACAAATGCACTAGAAGCGTGAACGCTTTTATTTGTGAATCGCAGCATCAGGCACGCCGGCTTCAGAGCCTTCGCCCCATTTGATCTCTACAGAAAGCGGCGTTGCAGTTCTTTTTCTCGATGATTTTGGCGAGCCATCCCAAAAAAGCACCGCTGCTGTGCTGATGCTTCCGATAGAAAGAAGCAATGCGATGATCAAACTTGGTCGCATGGCTTAACTACCCTGACCCCAAGAAATTTCTGTTTTCAAATCGGAGTTAGGTTCGTAGCTTTGAACGGCTGGATAAATCCAAGAAAGAACAGCGATGGAAAGTGCGCTAACGAAAGTGATAAGGACCACTGAAATCGAAGAGGTAACGATGGCGAATCTCATGTGAATGGTTGAATGAAGAACAACCAAAATCGTAGTTTCAGTGATACGTAAACTCAATAACAAATACGCTCTAGAACCAATGCGTTAAGTGATTCCGTAAAGCAAAACGCACGAAATATTTTGAATGATGGATAGAGCCAAAGTTCTAGATGCGTTTAAGGTGCACGGGTAATCCGCAAGATAGGGTAATGGTTGTAGCTCGGATCGTGATAAGGAATTTCACGAATCCAGAAATCCATGCGCTGCTCGGGATCTTCTCTGAAGCGGTCGTCGCGATCCATGCGCGTTTGATATTCCTTGCGGAGTCCGGGCAATCGTTGATGGAGTGTTTCGCCATAACGCTCACGAATACGACGGTCTTCTCGATACATCCATTGCGCAATTTGCAGCTGACGGTGGTTGGAAATATGGTCTGTGACTTCATACGCCGTGTTAAATAAACCCCACCGCGATAGAGAATCGGGCGACACGGGCTCCAGCAAATGCGCGGCCAGCAGGGCGTGAGCTTGGCGAATCGGGACGTAGATTGAGCCTTGGAGCAGGTCCTCACGCGAGTCCATCCAGTCGCCATGCAGGTTGGTTCGCAAGCGCCCCTGAAAAGTTCGTGATTCAAACGTGATGTTTTCAGGCTTCACATGCAATACTTGGACAGCAACATTTTTCAAGCTGCGCGATATGATTTGATAGGTAACGCCATGTTTTTGCAGATAGGGCAAAACGACAGACGCCCAGCCAGCCGGAATGATGTATCCGCCTTGCGGTAGGGCCACAATCGCGTCGTTGACGGGCTGAATGTCACCATAAACAGGCGTGTGCCAAACTTCAGTGCGGTTGAGGTGGTAAGTGATGTGACGCCCACCCACCACCGGCGCTTGTGTATGCGTGGTGTACTCGTAGCCCAGCAAATCGATATACCCAGTGGGGATGTCAATGTCCGTTTCGAGCATGTTGTGCCAGTCAAGTGCAACGGTTTCACTGCGCATCTGTTCTGCGTGTTCATCGGCTTGCGTTGCTACTTTCGATAGATGACGTCCGTCCTTGGCAATCAGTTCGAGCGCTGCAATCAAAACATCTTTGCTAGTTTGAACGCGCTGCGCGTAAGGCGACCATGCATGGTCTTCGATCAATAACCCCAAGCGATTTCTTAACACCGCATACACATGAGAGAAGCGAGGTGCATCTGCATCGCGCATGATGCCTGCACGGGGGTTCTCAAAGTCCAGCAGCACGGGTGTGAAGTCCAGTGGATGGTGCCCCTTGTCGCTGAGGCGCGTCATCATGTTGGCCAAAAACTGTTCAGATGCTTCATGCAACACATCGTCGGCGCTGAACATGGAGGACATCGACAAGGAGACATCATGGCGAAACCGTACGCCGTCCGTGACATGCAGATCCAGGGTGAGCAAGGGGTCCCATTGCGATACCAACTGCAGCATGGCATTCATTTCCGCTGATTGACCCAAGATCCAATCGCGGTTGAGGTTAATGCGCTGCGCCGTGACGCGCTCGCCTTGCAAGCTTGGGCCGTTTTGATTCGGGCGGTTGTACGGGCTGGTGCGTTCATGTCCGTCCACATTGAAAACTGGCACAAACAAAAAAACTTGATGTCGAAGAGGGTCGTTGGCAGGTGGTTTCTTCAACCAATCCCTAATCAGCATCAATCCTGCATCTTTGCCGTCAATTTCTCCAGCGTGTGCTCCTGCGATAGCGAGTACTACTGGGATGCCGAGTCGTTTAGTTTGTGTGGGTGTTAAAGCGCCACTTCGGCTTACCGCCATGACCCAGATAGAACGGCCCTCGGCAGATCGCCCCATGCTGAAACAGCGAACCGAGTCTGGATAGTTTTTGGCCATAGCCGGGCATATGGCGTCCACCTCCGCATAACTTCCAGTGCGTTGGTACTTGCTGATTTCTGCTTCGAGTCGCTGGGCGGCTTCTTTTGGAGCTTGTGCTAACGCACTGAAAACGGCACAACCCCAAGCGCCCCAAATCAGAAAATTTTTGCAGGCAGCCCAAGCTGACCGGTAGCGTGCATTAACACTCATCCGTGCTGTGCCCCGGCGCAGCCTGCGTCGGCACATGGTGGCGCAAGCCCACTTGTTGGTTGTGTTCATCCACAAACACCAGTTGCGGCTCATGCTTGGCCACTTCAGTCTCATGCACTTGCGCGAAAGACGCAATGATCAACAAGTCGCCCACGCTGGCACGGCGAGCGGCAGAGCCATTGACCGAAATCATGCCCGAGCCACGCGCGCCTTTGATGGCATAGGTGATAAAGCGTTCGCCGTTGTTGATGTTCCAGATGTGGACTTGTTCGTTCTCACAAATGTTGGCTGCGTCCAGCAGGTTTTCGTCGATGGCGCAGGACCCCTCATAGTGCAATTCACATTGGGGAAATGACCTATTCGCAGACCAATCCAAAGACCGTCCGCGAAAGCCGCCATGACTGTGAGACAACTGTTGCATGACCAGTATTGTGCGACAGAACTAGGGGCTTGCGCCACGGTTTCGCAGGTGCGTAATGAAACTTTTTGAATGGCACTACGCACGGTGAGTTATGGGATTGGGCAAGGGTGCCTTGATGGTGTGTCAAGACGGCACGCGAAATTTATTTTTTCTTGCTCGATATCGACAGGCCAAGTTTGCGACAGCAGACTGACCGCATGCCAAACACACCACCAAATTTAGACGCTGCAAATGACCATGATTTTCACAAACAACGTCATCGCAGCCTTCCTATCATCGACACCATCACACAAGTCCCCGACTATCCCAACAAGCTACGCATTTACAGAATTCCTGCAAGTCCGTTTTGGCAAGTGCGCTGCTTCTTCAAGGGCAAGACCTACACCAAGAGCACACGCACATCATCCAAACGGTCAGCGTTAAGTGCAGCGAGGGATTTTTTTCACAGCAAAGTTGGTGAGCTGTATGGCGTGGCATTAACTAAGAGCTTGCATCGCGAAGTTATGTTTGCTGACCTAGTTGACCCAACAATCGCCATGCACCAAGGCCGTGTTGACCGTGGCGAGTTCACGCAGAACAGTTTGCGAATGATGCGTAACCGTTTGCAACGCTATGTGGTGCCAGTGCTAGGGCAAGTGTCAGTCAAAGAGTTCAGCTACCAACATGCTGCTGACTTCATGCAAAAGCTAAGTGCCAAGGGCAACAGTAGCGTGACCATTCAGCAGTACCTTGTATCCATTCGCAAAGTCTTAGTACATGCCATGGCAACTGGACACATCACTGCGCTACCCAAGTTTCCAACCATCACTATCAAATCAAAACCCCGTGGCAGTTTTAGCTTGCCTGAATACAGATTGTTGGTCACACATGCGCGGAGATTGGTGGGCGATGTAATCCCCATCCACGGCACAGAGCGAAGCAAGTACGGAAAGCGCATTGGTCGCTATGAGTACATCAAAGAAGACTTGCAGTACGTCATAGTTTTCATGGTTAATAGCTTCATCCGTCCCACAGACCTAAAGCACATGAAGCATGAGCATGTCAGCATTGTTCGAGGTGAGCATGTGTACTTGCGCTTGAACTTGCCTGAAAGTAAAAAGCATGACAAACCCATTGTGACCATGCGCCCAGCAGTACGTGCGTATGAGCGATTATTAGAACGAGACAAAGCCAGAGGCTACGGTAAACCAGACGATTACGTTTTTATGCCAGAAGTTTGGGATAGGGCTGTGATGATCATGCGTTATGGCTACCAGCTACAACGTGTGCAAGAGGTTGCAGGTGTGGGTGTCAACAAAAGCAACGGAATGAAGCGCACCTTGTATAGCCTTCGCCATACAGCCATTACCCTGCGCTTGTTGTATGGCGGCAATATTGACTTGTTAACGCTGGCACGAAATGCACGAACTAGCGTCGAAATGATTGAGACGTACTACAGCAGCAACTTGACTGGCGAAATGAACATTGGGTTGTTGCAAGGGAAAAGATTGAAGTAGGCAATGAATATCTTGTGGTTAAAACCCTAGGTTAAGGTTTTGTAACTGGTCGTCCTGCTGGTCGTTTGTAGCCAATTGAAAATGCGTAAGGAAGTGGATCATCGCAAGGAAAACGTCCACGTGCTGCATTTTCTGAAATCAAGACAGCCTTCCTAACAAGTTTGCTAGCAGCAGCCGCAAGACGCAATTTACGTTCTGCATAGCGCCATTCATTACGGTTGGTAATCTTGGATTCGTCTATTAAATTTATGAGACTGAGCTGCAAGATATTTCCAATTTTCCAAAGCGGGACATTGTTTCTGTAAAGTCTTAGAGCCTCTTTACCGTCTAGTAGTGTTTTCTTTTGAAGCTTACTAGGTTCAAGTCTGTATTTGTACTTGATGGTTTCAGGAATGGTGTTGGCTAGCTCTATGGTTTGAAGATGCTTCCTAAATTCCTTGAGCACTTCAGTACGTGTAAGTGTTGTGGGTATCGACAAAATCACGCTGTCGTAGTGCTGTGGTTTTAGCGATAGAACAGATTTACTTTTTGCCACTTCCAAAATTTCAACCTTAGGTCTAGGTGCGCTTACACCATATAAACGCATCCCAACTCTGTACCACCAGTACTCATTGTTAAGTTCTTGGGTTGAACCAAAGTCTGCGTGAACCTTTGCAATTTTTTTCCAGTCACGCGGGAGCAATTTTTCGTCTAAACGATTTAGCGTGTATTCCTCATACGCGATATAGCTTGGGCTAATTTTCAAATAGTCAGTCAGCAGGTCGTAGCGCCAGTTTGCGGGTGCATCAAATCCATGTTGTTCGAAGTTTGAGCTGAAAGCAATAACGCTACGTCGACTCAGCAATCTGTTTGGTGTTTTCATAATATTGCCAGAATGATTTAAAAAATAACGATATTTCAAATAGTAGCAATGATAGTTTAAGAAGGAGATAGTTGACCCCACAGCAAGTTCGCTGTGTTGCAGTGTGTATCGCCACTCTGCTACTTCGCTCCTTAACAAATTGCACTCAAAACCTTCATACGTAACAGCACACAACTAAATCTGTGGGCATGCGTATTAATTCTTTAATCATTTTGAAAGGACCTTTATGGCCAAACGTAAATTTTTAGTAAACACCACAACTTACGGCGTGGATGACGTGCTGCAACAAGGCGACTTTTTTGCAGCACGGTGCCAAACACGCACAACACGTGATTTGTTTTATACGGAAGTACTTTGGTACTGCTACGCGGCGTGTAACGCAAAGAACAAGCAAGAACTGCTTGAAGCAATGCGTAAACGTCTGCACGACGACTGCGGCATTGATTTGTACGGCAAGAACTTTACGGATTGGTTTGAAGTGGCTGCAACTTACGTAGCACGTAAGAACACAGCATACGCACAAGAAATCCGCGAGAACTTGCAACAAATTGTGCTGAATGTGTACGAGCAAAAACAAGCTGCTTAAACACACAAACGCGATGTGCAAATGGTTTGCACATCGCACAAAAACCTTAACTTAAGTAATTGGAGATCGAGATGAAAGTATCTAAAACACAACTCAACAAACAACTCACCGCCTTGCAAGCTGACAACAAAGAAGTCACGCTGCTGGTAAAGATGACAAACGAGGAGGAACGCAAACACATGTGCAAAGCGTACATGTGGTGGCGCGATGCTTGTACTGTCAATAACTACTTGGTAGAGCTTTACAAAGAAAAAGGCATCCAGCATAAAAATCTGCGTAACAAAATTAACTTTCGCCCACTGCTCAAGCTGCTGAGCGAAGGTGAGATTAGCGACACAGATTTGGACTTGTGGAACAAGGTGCTGAACAAAGTGCATGATGAGTTTGAAAGTAACTCTGAGCACTATGCAACTGGTGCAGTGGAGCGTTTGAGCCACTACATTTTTAATGCAGGTGGCAAGACTGGCCTCGCTGGCTATCACAACAAAGTCGATGCTGACTTTGAAGAGGTGGACGTTGGCGGTTTGTCGGTAGATGCCAAGCAAGTTAAAGCATGGGATGCAGCGTGTGACGAGGATGGCGAACGTATCCGCTGGGCGATTTCCACCTGCTAAATCAAGTGCGTGTCCAATAGCGCCGCGGTGGTATGTGCCGTGATTAACCAAGTGAAAAAGTATTTCCGCTCGGGTCATAGCGCCATCTTTACCGTCAGCAAAGCGGAAACGTACAGCCGTGACGCAGTTTTCTTGCTTGGGTGCAGCCTGTGTCGCTGATTGAGTTGTTGTGCGTTCTCGGCTGTTTTCGTAAATTGCACGATTCAAACGAATGCTAACTGGCGGCAGTCAATCATTTGAGACCTTCCTACCCTAAAGGTTCTATATCTAATCGTTAGTTGTGACCCTCGGCCGCTGGCAGTCCAATGTGTCTGCGCTTAAATTAACGAAAGGTACAACATGATTAACATCTCGCCGACATTGGTCAAAAGCCTCTTGGTCATGGTCATAACAGGTAGTTCTGTTTTTGCCTATTCCAGCTTGCAACCAAGCGCAACCTTCAACCTTCAACCCCAACAAGCCAAAGCGGTAACGGAAGCTGTGAAAGTGGAAAACATTTCACAGGACTATGCACGGGCACACATGGAGCTGATGAAGTTGCCAGACGAAGAGCATGCGAAATCGTTCTAGCCATTGCAGCTAGTCAGCGATGTGCTGCTGTGCTGGATGGCATCACATACGCACATGAATCACAACGAGGACTTGGAGCAGATTGTGATTCGGTGTGCGGCATAGACTGCTTAGGTCTTTATCGGTCTGCAATCGCCGCAGAAGAAATGGCTTTTGTCCAGTAGACGTTTGAAGCTACCCAGAGCATGTGGCTTGTGCTGGCCGCATTTCATGCTGCTAATTTTATGAAATCGGGTGCAAGGATAAGTGCCTAGGCTGCTGAACGTATTGGGTCGCTGCTGTTATCTAGAATTTACTGGCGCGAACTCGACGGTCCGTGCAATCCTTAGACTTTTATAGCGCCCTTCTTGGGCGCTTTTTCTATGCGACGTTATTTGCTTTATGCATTTGCTCAAAGTACTTGTTGGCTTCATAGGTAATTAAAGCGTCAAGGAAAACCAAATATCATCCCACCATATTTAAAGGAGTTCGTGATGCTTGTAGTAACTGCGGCGCTTGCCAGTGTCTTGGCTTTGATGTTTATTAAGCTATCTTTTAACGTGATTGCACTGCGCCGAAAAAATAAGATTTCGCTGGGAGCAGGGGGCATTGAAGAGCTTGACCGAGCTATTCGAGCTCATGGTAATTTTGCTGAGTACGTGCCATTAGGATTGTTTTTGATTGGTTCGCTTGAACTCAATGGCGCACCACTAGAGCTGGTTGCCTTATTGGGGGCGGTTCTCATACTTGGCCGTTTCTTCCACGCAAAGGGAATCAATCAGGCACCGCCAGAGTTCAGCAACAGGGTTCGTGGCATGAAACTTACCTTTGCTGCGCTTGGCTTGTCCGCACTTGCCAACTTGGCTTGGGTTGGATACTTGTTTGTTTCGTCCATGCCTTGAACTGTTTACACAGCAGGCACAGCGTCCCAGTCTGTTGTGTAGTCGAGTGACCCCACTTACGCATTGTTTGACCCTGACAAATGATAACGTAGCAACGCTTAAGGGCAAGCGTAGATTTAATCGACACTCACGCTCAGCGCCAACTAAAAAATAGTCGACAAACTAGCTTTTGCAGACCATAAAAGAAAAACGCACGAGGGGTTAGATCGTGCGTTCGTAGGCTACAAGCGATATGCTTAAGTTGTTGTGTTACTCCGACATGAACTGAGGTATCAGCTTGTCACAAAACCCATCAAACTGTTCATTATTGAAAATCATTATTACAAGCGGTTTGTCTCTGTGCACCATTGTGTAAACAGACTCACTGGCTTTGTAAATACGATAAAAGCTCTTGTCACTGGTGCCAGCACGTTTGATAAAGATGGGATTACCGCCAGTTGAACCATTTTTAGGCACTTCGAATAAATTGCCGCGATTACTTGGGAAGAATAAAACGGTAGGCCCGTCAGGCGATGGCTTGGGGAAGGTACAAGTCGTAACGTCTCTTGCCCGCATGCTTTCGCCATTCGTGCCACGAAAAATATCACCGTCATTTGCGCCGGCTATTGCTCCAGCCATCGTTGCCGCTACACCGACAGCGATGCTTACCCCGAGCGCAAAGTGACCTAGCTTAAGTTTTGTCATGCTCGTTGGTGCTGTCACTGTCCTGCTTGTCTGGTTTGACGAGTGCATGTGCAACGCCAAACCCAATCGCGTACTCAATGACGGTCAGCATTGCGTACATGAAGCCATAGTCAGCCATTGTGAACAGCGCACAGAGTGCTAGTCCATAGATTGGTACTTGTTTGGCTTTAGGCCCGACACGCAAAAAATAAGCGCCAGCAGCAAACCCAGCAAGAATAAAAAGAATCGCATAGTCGGAGTTGAAATGCATACGGCGATTCCTTCAAATTAGCTGTGGCGTTCAGCGTACTGATAGCCAATGATGATCAGTATGTAGAAGACGACGCTGAAAATCAATGCCGCTTTATAGGGCCACGTTTTCTTAAGTGTCTTAGCGAGTACAAATGCTATTGAAAATGCGACTAAGGCCACAGAGCTGTAGCCAACAAACATCCCAAGGTAGGCAAGTAAGTAGTCCACGCTAGCCCATCACATTAGATCAACACTCATCCGTCCCATGCCCAGGCGCCGCCTGCGTAGGCACATGATGACGCAAACCCACTTGCTGGTTGTGTTCATCCACAAACACCAGTTGTGGCTCATGCTTGGCCACTTGGTCTTCATGCACTTGCGCGAATGAGGCAATGATCAACAAGTCACCCACGCTGGCGCGGCGTGCAGCAGAGCCATTGACTGAAATCATGCCTGAACCGCGCTCGCCTTTGATGGCATAGGTGATGAAGCGTTCGCCGTTGTTGATGTTCCAGATGTGGACTTGTTCGTTCTCACAAATGTTGGCGGCGTCC
>Ga0213920_1001011_pt1 | contig 17095 bp, 15 predicted proteins | sample McNCre1117MG_FD_161054 | JGI IMG/M metagenome (GOLD analysis project Ga0213920, IMG submission 161054) | Freshwater microbial communities from McNutts Creek, Athens, Georgia, United States - 11-17 MG | ecosystem: Environmental > Aquatic > Freshwater > Creek | place: USA: Georgia | collected...
CCCGCCACCGGCGTCAAGGGCTCGCAAGTGTTGAACCTGGCCAAAGACTTGGCGCGTTCACTTTCGTTGGTGTCCATCCGTGTGGTGGAAACCATCCCCGGTAAAAACTACATGGCGTTGGAGTTGCCAAACGCCAAGCGCCAGTCGATTCGTTTGAGCGAAATTTTGGGCTCTGACATTTACAACGAGTCCAAGTCGATGCTGACCATGGGCTTGGGCAAAGACATTGTGGGCAATCCCGTGGTGGCTGACTTGGCCAAGATGCCTCACGTGTTGGTGGCGGGTACCACGGGTTCGGGTAAGTCGGTGGGTATCAACGCCATGATTTTGTCCTTGCTCTACAAGGCCGAAGCCCGCGATGTGCGCTTGCTGATGATCGACCCCAAGATGTTGGAAATGTCGGTGTACGAAGGCATTCCGCATTTGCTGGCGCCTGTGGTGACCGACATGCGCCAAGCCGCACATGGCCTCAACTGGTGCGTGGGCGAAATGGAAAAACGCTACAAGCTCATGAGCAAGTTGGGCGTGCGTAACCTTGCGGGCTACAACGCCAAAATTGACGAAGCCGCGTCGCGTGAAGAGTTCATCTACAACCCTTTCAGCTTGACGCCCGAGCAGCCCGAGCCCCTGCAACGCTTGCCACACATCGTGGTGGTGATCGACGAGTTGGCCGACTTGATGATGGTGGTGGGCAAAAAGATTGAAGAGCTGATTGCACGCCTCGCGCAAAAGGCGCGCGCTGCAGGCATCCATTTGATTTTGGCTACCCAACGCCCCAGCGTGGATGTGATTACTGGCTTGATCAAAGCCAACATTCCTACGCGTATTGCGTTCTCGGTGGGTTCCAAAATTGACAGCCGCACCATCCTTGACCAAATGGGCGCTGAGGCCTTGCTGGGCATGGGTGACATGTTGTACATGGCGAGCGGCACAGGCTTTCCCGTGCGTGTGCACGGTGCGTTTGTGAGCGACGAAGAAGTGCATCGGGTGGTGAGCTATCTCAAGAGCCAAGGTGAGCCCGACTACATTGAAGGCGTGCTCGAAGGCGGCACGGTGGATGGCGATGGCAATGCGTCCGGTCCCGATTTGTTTGGCGACGCGCCTGCTGAAAAAGACCCGATGTACGACCAAGCTGTGGAGGTGGTGCTCAAGAATCGCAAGGCCAGCATCTCGCTGGTGCAACGCCACTTGAAGATTGGTTACAACCGCGCTGCCCGATTGGTAGAAGACATGGAAAAAGCAGGCATGGTCAGCGCCATGAGCAGCAACGGGCAGCGTGAAATTTTGGTGCCCAAACGTGATGAATAAGTGGTTGTCTGTGCGTACGAGCGCTGTGTTGGCGGTTGCAGCCTTCTGCGCAGGTGTCGCTTGTGCCAACAGTCTCGACACGCTGGAGACTTTTTTGAAGTCCACCAAAAGTGGCCGAGCTGACTTCACGCAAGTGGTCACGCCACCCGCTAAAGCGGGACAGACGACGGTGCGCAGTAAAACGTCCACAGGTCAGTTTTCGTTTGTGCGTCCCACGCGCTTTCGTTTTGATTACGTTAAACCTTTTCCGCAAGTTATCGTGGCTGATGGTCAGACCTTGTGGTTGTACGACGCCGATTTAGAACAGGTGACGGCCCGCAAACAAGCTCAAACCTTGGGCAGTACGCCCGCTGCTTTGGTGGCCACGGCCGTGGACTTGGCCAGCTTGCAAAAAGAATTCAGCCTAGAAGCGCAAACCGATGCCGACGGCTTGCAATGGGTGCAGGCGACGCCTAAGAACCGCGAGAGCACGATTCAATCGGTGCGCATGGGCCTGCGTGCCGATGGCGCACAGGTGAGCTTAGCCAAGTTGGAAATTTTCGATGCCATGGGTCAGCGCTCGGTGCTGAGCTTTGATCGCTTCGAGGTGAATCCTGCCAACCTCGGCGCAGCGCAATTCAACTTTGTCACGCCCAAAGGCGTGAGCGTCATTCGCCCTTGATCCAAGGTCTACCGCCTTTGCTCGATGCCAACACCCGAATGGTGGTGTTGGGTAGTTTTCCTGGTGTGGCCTCGCTGCGTGCCCAGCAATACTACGGACACCCACAAAACCAGTTTTGGAAAATCATGGCCACCTTGTTGGCGCCTGATGCTGCTGCAGTGTTGGCCTTACCTTACGCAGAGCGTGCCCAATGGCTGCTTAGCCAAGGCGTGGGTTTGTGGGATGTTTACGCTGCCTGCGAGCGCGAAGGTAGCCTAGATGCGAATATTCAAAACGCACAGCCTAACGATTTGCAAAGCTTGCGCAAGCGTTGCCCTGCTTTGGTGGCGATTTTGCACAACGGGGGCGAGAGTTTTAAACACGCCAAGCTCACGCTTACTTTGGGCTTGCCTGTGTACCGTTTGCCATCTACCAGCCCTGCGAATGCCAGTTGGTCCTTTGCGCGCAAGTTAGATGCTTGGCGTGAGGTATTTCAAAAGTATTGAATTCATATTAATAAAATTTAAATTTATTTATTGCATTTTTTCTATTTTGTGAGATATAACTAACACTTTCTGATAGTTGTAGAGGCACATAAAAACCATGAGATCTGTTTTGGTCGTCGACGATAACGCCGTCAATCGAAAGTTGGCGGTGGCCTTGCTCAAGCGTCGTGGCATGCATGTGGAAGAAGCCGATGGCGGCAGCGCGGCGCTGGAGATGCTTCAGGAAGGGCGCTTTGACTCGGTCTTGCTCGACATCAGCATGCCGATGATGGATGGCAAAGAGGTTTGCTGCACCATCCGCGCCAATCCTGATTTGGCCAAGCTGTGGGTGGTGGCCTATACGGCCCATGCGATGGCGTCAGAGCGCCAAAGCATCATGGCTGCGGGCTTTGATGACTTGTTGGTCAAACCTATCAGCTCACAAGATTTGTTACGTGTACTACCTGATTAAGCTCGGGAATCGAAAACTCAAAATAGGCCCCTTGGCCTAGCTGCGAACTCAGTTCCAGTTTGCCACCCATCAACTTCACAAACTCACGCACCAAGGCCAAGCCTAAACCTGTGCCTCCGTGCTCGCGTGTGACAAATGAGGTGGCTTGTCGGAAGCGCTCAAACACTATTTCTTGCACATGTGGCGCGATACCTGGGCCCGTGTCTCGGACACCGATGACCAATTCACGCCCGGTCCAGTCGGCAGATAAGGTCACTTCACCCACGCTCGTGAATTTGACGGCATTGCTCAGCAAGTTGTTGATCACTTGGCGCAGTCGTGTGGGGTCTGTGCGCATGCGTTCGGGTAAGTTGCCAGCGAAGTTCACTTGCATCTGAAGCCCTTTTTGTTGTGCGCAGTTGGTATGCAACAAGGCCACTTCATCTAGCAATGTTTTGATGTTGACTGAGACGGGGTCCAGCGTCATGTGGCCAGCTTCAATTTTTGCCACATCCAACATGTCGTTCACGACGGACAACAAGTGCTGGCCGCTTTGGTGGATGGTTTGCGCAAACTCTCGGGTTTCAGCATCTTTGGCATCTTCCAAAATGATTTCTGAAAACCCCAAGATGCCGTTGAGCGGGGTACGCAATTCATGCGACACATTGGCTACAAAGTCGCTTTTCATCTGGCTGTTTTCTTCAGCTTGGCGACGCGCAGCCTCGCTTTGTTCAAATGAGGATTGCACGCTATCTGCCATGTGATTGAGCGAGTTGTTCAAATGGCCTAATTCATCTTGTGCGCCGCGTTGAAAACGAAAGGATAAGTTGCCTTCCTCGATGCGTGCTAGGCCCTCGACTAAATCCGTCACGCGGCGTGTCAGCAAGGATGCCAACCAAACAGCAACCACTAAGACCAACATCAACATCACCATGGTTGACCCTGTGAGGTTGGCTGCTGTGTAGTTCACAGAGCGCTCAATCATGTTTTGCAGCCCCGTTTGTTTGTGCTTTAGCCGTTCGCCGAACTCAGCTACTTTTTCGTTCATCAGATCAGCGGTGGCAACGGCAGGGGCATGAAAGTCATCGACGTTGGCACCAATCGTGATGTAGCCAAAGCCACGTGGCGAGTTGGCGTACTGCCCCGTGAAATAGGGAATGGCTGCAGCCGTGGTGCGTTTCCACACGCCTGACCACAAAATTAAAAAGGAGCCAGATCCACCTTGTTGGGTCAAGTCATGCCAGCCTTGGCATTGGGGGGCAAAGTTTAAATAGCGACAGTCCAATCCCAGTAAGCCAGCTTGTGTGAGTTCTTGGGCTGGTTTCTTGTCTCGGCTTTGGTCGTCAAACATCCGCTCGGTGCTGAGAAATTCTTTCAGCGGCTTCTTGCTGGTTTTCCAGTTTTTGTAAATGCTTTCTTCTAGCCAAGGTGTGGCGTATTCACCCGTGTTGGGGTCAAACCCCATGATGGAGTAATGGCGGGGGTGGGCAATGTTGTGGTCTTTGTTGTCCCACATGAAGGCGTAGTTGCCACTGCTGGCATCTGGCATCGCGGTGTAGCGTTGCGGTGTGGGCGTGAGGTTGTCGGTGAAGCTGCGAATGTGGCTGTGGTTCAACGCCAAGGTGACGTAGCCAGTGATCTTGCCTTCTTTCACCACAGGCGTTGCCCAACGCACGATGCCTTGAAACGGTTTGCCGAGTGGATTTTCTTGACCTGCGAACGCTTCTTTGGTGGGTTCAAAAGGCACGCCTGCGCGTTTGCTGCTCGCTGGGGTGACTGGACCAATCACGCGGGACGGCACGTAAGGGCCAACCACTTCTGAGACGTAAATTTGCCCCGGCTTGAGCGACTTGAGTGCTTTGAAGTACGTTTCGGCTTTGCTCCAAGTATTGATTTTTTGAGAGACATCGCGTAGTCCCTTGGGTAGCACATTGCCCCTAGACGCTTTGATCAGCTCTTGTCCGTTTAAATTGATGAACGTGAGCTCGTAATACAGCGGGGTGGGCATGGTGCGACTAACAGCTTCAGGTGGGCGAGAGTGAAAGTCTTGCAGGTTCTCTGCGTTGAGTGACGACGCCAATTCAAATGGCGGTTCGGTTTTGTTTGTAGGCTCCCAACTCTCACCGTTTGCAGCTAGTTTCCACGAGCCTGCTTGTGTGGAGAGGCGCGTGCGGGTCTCCAGAAACTCTTGGTATTGCTGCTCGTTCGCTGGCAGCGTGGCCGCTAGCAAGATGTCACGATCGCGGTCGTACAAAAAATCGGCCACAGCGCGTGCCGTGTCAGTGGTGAGGCGCTCTAGTTCTTCACGCGCGCGGTCATCCAAGGCTTGCACCGACTCTTTAGCAAAGCGCTGACTCATGTCTGAGACCGTCGTTTTAACGTCCTTGACCAGTTGGTCGGTTTCTTGTGACAGGCTTAAACCAAGCTGCTCCACCCCTTGCCAAGCCAAATATGCCAGCAAGATCAACGGCAGTACTTTGATGACAACAAACAGTGCGATGAGTTTGGAGCGGATGCCGAACTTGATCACCGTCCAGTGACCGTGAGGTTTCATTTTTTAATTAAACTTAATAAATTAATGCTACTTAATTATAAGTTCTGATTAAATCGTCAATCTGACACACACGGTCTTTGTGAGTGCCAGATGGCTACACTTCGCGCACTGTTTTACAAGCTCTTCAATTGAACGCGACTCACACCCCACTTGCTGAACGTCTGCGCCCGCGCACGCTAGGTGACGTCATTGGTCAGCAGCATTTGCTGGGCGAGGGCATGGCGCTGCGCGTTGCGTTTGAGTCGGGTCAGCCGCACAGCTGCATTTTGTGGGGGCCACCGGGCGTGGGTAAAACTACCATTGCCCGTTTGATGGCCGATGCGTTTGATGCGCAGTTTTTGTCCATCAGTGCCGTGCTGGGTGGCGTGAAAGAAATTCGCGAATCGGTGGAGCAGGCCATCGCCGCACGTGATTCGCTCGACCCCAAACGCACCATCATGTTTGTGGACGAGGTGCACCGCTTCAACAAAAGCCAGCAAGACGCGTTTTTGCCGCATGTGGAGTCTGGTCTGTTCACCTTCATTGGCGCAACAACCGAGAACCCATCTTTTGAAGTGAACTCGGCTTTGCTGTCGCGTGCTGCGGTGTATGTGCTGCAGTCGCTCAGTGTGGATGACCTGACGCAAATCATTGCCAAAGCGCAAGCCATTGGCGCGGTGCCTGCTTTGGAAGACGCAGCGCTGGAGCGACTGATTGCTTATGCCGATGGCGATGCGCGCCGCTTGCTCAACACGTTAGAAACCTTGTCGGTGGCCGCCAACCGCGAGAAGCTCGAAGAAATCAACGATGCGTGGCTGCTGCGCGTCTTGGGTGAGCGCATGCGTCGCTACGACAAAGGCGGCGAGCAGTTTTACGACACCATCAGTGCGTTACACAAATCGGTGCGCGGCTCTGACCCTGACGCGGCTTTGTATTGGCTGGTGCGCATGCTTGATGGCGGTGCTGAGCCCAAATACATGGCGCGCCGTTTGATTCGCATGGCCGCTGAAGACATTGGTTTGGCCGACCCACGTGCTTTGCGTTTGGCACTGGACGCCGCCGAGGTGTACGAGCGTTTGGGCTCGCCCGAAGGAGAGCTGGCGCTGGCCGAATGCGTGGTGTACTTGGCCGTGGCCCCCAAATCGAACGCGGTTTACAAAGCCTACAACGAAGCCAAAGCCCTCATCAAAAAAGACGGCACACGCCCTGTGCCTATGCACTTGCGCAATGCACCGACGAAGATGATGAAAGACATGGACTGGGGCAAGGGCTACCGCTACGCCCACGACGAAGAAGATGGCTTTGCAGCAGGCGAAAACTACATGCCGCAAGGCTTAGAAGGTACGGGCTTTTACCGCCCTGTGGAGCGCGGCTTAGAGATCAAAATTGCCGACAAATTGCGCCACTTGCGCGATAAAAACAAACAAGCGGGTAAATAACAAATGGACGTCTTGCTTCAACAAGTCATCAACGGCTTGGTGCTCGGCAGCATGTATGCGCTGGTGGCTTTGGGTTACACCATGGTGTACGGCATCATCAATCTCATCAACTTCGCACATGGCGAGGTGTTGATGGTGGGTGCTTTGTGCAGCTGGTCTGTGATTGGTTTTTTGCAGCCACTCATGCCCGACACACCAGGTTGGGTGGTGTTGCTCATTTCAATGGTGGCGGCGTCTATCGCAGCTGCAGCGCTGAACTACGCGATTGAAAAAATCGCCTATCGCCCGCTTCGTAACGCGCCCAAGTTGGCGCCGCTTATTACCGCGATCGGTATGTCTTTGCTGCTGCAGACGCTGGCCATGATTGTGTGGAAGCCCAACTACAAATCGTTCCCTGCGCTTTTGTCGACCACGCCGTTTGAAATTGGCGAGGCTGTCATCACGCCCACGCAGCTCATGATCTTGGGCCTCACCGCGGTGACCTTGGCCGTGTTGTCGTGGCTGGTCAACCGTACCAAGCTGGGACGGGCCATGCGTGCCACGGCTGAGAATCCCAATGTGGCTAGCCTCATGGGCGTGAAACCCGATGTGGTGATCTCGGCCACCTTCGTCATCGGCGCGGTCTTGGCCACGATTGCGGGTGTGATGTGGGCCATGAACTACGGCACAGCGCACCATGCGATGGGCTTCTTGCCGGGCCTCAAAGCCTTCACTGCTGCGGTGTTTGGCGGCATTGGTAATTTGGCCGGTGCGGTGGTAGGAGGCTTGTTGTTGGGTTTGATTGAGTCGATTGGTTCGGGCTATTTGGGCGAACTGACGGGTGGTGTGCTGGGCAGTCACTACACAGACATCTTGGCGTTCATTGTGTTGATCCTCATGCTCACGCTGCGCCCGTCTGGCTTGTTGGGTGAACGCGTGGCAGACAGGGCTTGAAACACATGCAAAACAAACTCTTTTCTAACCGTTGGCTCATGGCCGCCGCCTTGCTGGTGTTGCCACTGGTGCTGCAAAGTTTTGGCAATGCTTGGGTGCGCATCGCCGACATGTCGCTGCTGTACGTGTTGTTGGCGCTTGGTCTGAACATTGTGGTGGGCTATGCGGGTTTGCTCGACTTGGGCTATGTGGCTTTCTTTGCTGTCGGTGCTTACATGTTTGCTTTGTTGGCTTCGCCCCAATTGACCGAGGTGTTTCCGTGGATTGCCGCCATGTTTCCCGATGGTTTGCACTTGAGCCTGTGGTTGGTGTTGCCATTGGCCGCGGGAACGGCTGGCCTAGCGGGTGTGTTGTTGGGCGCGCCCACGCTCAAGCTGCGAGGCGATTACCTAGCCATCGTCACCTTGGGCTTTGGCGAAATCATTCGCGTGTTTTTGAACAACCTTGATCACCCCATCAACATCACCAACGGACCTCGGGGTTTGGGGCAGATTGATCCGGTCTCGGTACTTGGTTACCCACTGTCCAAGCGTTTGGATTTGGGTTTTATCGAGTTGCCCTCGGTCACGCTCTACTACTACCTGTTTCTCACACTGGTGTTGGTGAGTGTGGTGATTTGCCATCGCCTTGAGTACTCGCGCATTGGTCGTGCTTGGATGGCCATTCGCGAAGACGAGATTGCGGCCAAAGCCATGGGCCTGAACACGCGCAACTTGAAGCTCATGGCCTTTGGCATGGGTGCCACTTTTGGTGGCGTGTCGGGTGCGATGTTTGCAGCATTCCAAAGCTTTGTGTCGCCTGAGTCGTTCAGCCTCATGGAGTCGGTGATGATTGTGGCGATGGTGGTGCTGGGTGGCTTGGGCCATTTGCCCGGTGTGATTTTGGGGGCTGTGCTCTTGGCCGCGCTGCCAGAGGTGCTGCGCTTTGTGGCTGGCCCCCTGCAAGATATGACCGATGGCCGTTTGGACGCCGCCATCATGCGCCAGTTGTTGATTGCCTTGGCTATGGTGACCATCATGCTGTGGCGACCACGCGGTTTGTGGCCTACGCCAGAGCATGGCAAAAATTTGAACCCACAAGGAGGCCAGCGATGAGCGCGTCTGAACTTGTGTTGAATGTTGCGGGCATTTCCAAACGGTTTGGTGGCTTGCAGGCCTTGACAGATGTGGGTATGCAAATTGAACGCGGTCAGGTGTATGGCCTGATTGGCCCCAACGGTGCTGGTAAGACCACGTTCTTCAACGTCATCACTGGCTTGTATACGCCAGATAGCGGCCGCTTTGAATTGACTGGCAAACCGTATCAGCCCACTGAAGTGCATCGGGTCGCGCAAGCAGGCATTGCGCGCACATTTCAAAACATCCGTTTGTTTGCCGAGATGACCGCCTTAGAAAACGTGATGGTGGGCCGTCATGTGCGCACGGGCTCTGGCTTGTTGGGCGCGATTTTTAGAACGGCTAAGTTCAAGTCAGAAGAACTGGCGATTGAGCAACGCGCTCGCGAACTGCTGGACTACGTGGGCATTGCCAACTTAGCCGACTACAAAGCGCGTACCTTGAGCTATGGGGATCAACGTCGTTTAGAAATTGCCCGTGCCTTGGCAACGGACCCCAAACTCATCGCATTGGATGAACCCGCCGCTGGCATGAACGCCACAGAAAAAGTGCAGCTGCGTGAGCTGATTGACAAAATTCGCCGTGACCACCGCACCGTGCTGCTGATTGAGCACGACGTGAAGTTGGTCATGGGCCTGTGCGACCGCGTCACGGTACTCGACTATGGCCGTGTGATTGCCCAAGGCACACCAACGGACGTGCAACGCGACCCGCAAGTGATTGAAGCCTATCTCGGCACGGGAGGGCATTGAGATGAAACAAGACAATGCCGCGGTGTTGCTGAATGTGCGCGATGTGAAGGTGGGCTATGGCGGAATTCAAGCCGTCAAGGGCGTGAGCCTAGAGGTGCGCGAGGGTGAATTGGTCTCGCTCATCGGTTCTAACGGCGCAGGTAAAACCACCACCATGAAAGCCATCACGGGGCTCCTAACTTTGGGTGGTGGCCAGATTGAGTTGGCAGGACAAACGATTGCCGGTCTTGGCCCTTGGGACTTGGTGCAACAAGGGTTGGCTATGGTGCCCGAAGGTCGTGGCGTGTTCACGCGCATGACGATTGTGGAGAACCTGCAAATGGGCGCCTATATTCGCAACGACAGCGCAGCCATTGCCGACGATATCGAACGCGTGTTTGTCACGTTCCCGCGTCTGAAAGAGCGTCGCGACCAATTGGCGGGCACGATGTCGGGTGGTGAGCAACAGATGTTGGCCATGGGGCGCGCGTTGATGAGTCGCCCCAAAGTCTTGTTGCTTGACGAGCCGTCGATGGGCTTGTCACCCATCATGGTGGACAAGATTTTTGAAGTGATTCAAGAGGTGTCAGCCCAAGGCGTGACAATTTTGTTGGTCGAGCAAAACGCCAGCCGTGCGCTGCAAATTGCAGACCGTGGCTATGTCATGGAGTCGGGTTTGATCACCTTGAGTGGCGATGCCCGCGAGATGCTGCACGACCCCAAAGTGCGCGCAGCTTATTTGGGCGAATAAGCGCGCAAAGCCTTGCGAAAGGAGGGCTTAGCCCTCCATGAACCAAATCAACACTTGTTTGGCGACAAAGCCCAGCATGCCAAAGGCCAGCACCAGAAACAACACAAAGGTGCCGAATTTTCCTGCTTTTGATTCGCGCGCAAGCTGAAAAATAATGAACAGCATGTACAGCATGAAGCCGCCCACGCCAAAGGTCAGCCCGAATTGGGCGAATTGTTCTTCTGTCATAAATACTCAGTGAACCGATGGGTCGTAAGCGACCAGGTCCCGGTAAGCGTGCCAACTGGCGTGTCCCAACATCGGAACGACGGCTAGCAACCCTAAAAACGCAGAGCCAATGCCCAGCGCTGTAAACAAACACAAAAGGCCAGCCCAGCAAGCCATGGCAAAAGGGTTCAAGGCCACCACACGCCAGCTGGTTAGCACGGCTTGCTGAACGGTGAGGGTGGGGTGGTCCATCAACAAAGGAATGGTGACCACGGTGGAGGCAAACATGGGGGCTGCAATCAGTGCGCTCATGAGCACCCAGATTTCAAACAAGCCGAAGTGCGATTGCAGCACCACCAAACGAATGAAGTCGGTGGGGGTGTGCACTGTGGCAGGCAGCATCCAGTGCACCAAGGCTGCCGAGCACACCAACCAACCCGCGCTGAACAACGCCAAGAAAAAACCAAATTGGAGGATGCGCTTGTCGCCACAGGTCCAGATGTGGAACGCATCAGCCAAGGTGGCTTCTTCGTTGCGCTCTATGCGGCGGCTGATGTCATACAAGCCCATGGCGAGCAAGGGCGCCACGATCATGCAAGCCGAAAGCATGGCGGCAATCCACCAAAACTCATGACGCGCAAACCAAAACAAACCACCCCCAATGAGCGCGAGGATCAGACCATGCGTCACGCCTGCTGTGGGGCAGCGCTCCATGTCTTTCCATGCCAGCGCGAGCCAGTGCATTGGCCGCAGCATCTCAATGTCTTTGGCTTCTAGATCTGGATGGGGTGTGATGAGGTGCATGGCGTGCAGTCTACGCTGGCTGATTAAGCTTTGTCAGCCGCCGATGTGAATGAGTCGGCGTAGAACTCATCCGATGGCAATCCTGCTTGTGTGTAGGCTGCGCGGGCCGAGTCCACCACGATGGGGGCACCGCAGGCGTACACCTGATAGCCGCTGAGGTCAGCATGGTCTTGCAACACCGCTGCGTGCACAAAGCCTGTGCGACCCGTCCAGTGGTCTTCGGGCAAAGCGTCAGACACCACGGGCACATAAGTGAGGTTAGGCATGGCAGCCGCCTGGGCTTGCACCCAGTCGTGCATGTAGAGGTCGGCAGGGCGGCGGCCACCCCAGTACAGCGACACAGGACGTGTGATGCCTTTGTGTTGCATGTGCTCCAAGATGGCTTTGATGGGCGCAAAGCCTGTGCCCGAAGCCAAGAACACCAAAGGTTTGTCAGAGTCTTCACGTAAGAAGAAGCTGCCTTGTGGACCTTCGATGCGTTGGATTTCTTTTTCTTTCATCGCGCCAAACACGTGGTCGGTGAACTTGCCACCAGGCATGTGACGGATGTGCAGCTCAATCGCCGGCGCGCCTTCGACCAAGGTATGTGGCGCATTGGCCATCGAGTAGCTGCGGCGGTCGCCGTCGCGCAACAAAAAGTCGATGTACTGGCCAGCGTGAAATTTCATCGGATCGGTGGCAGGCAGTTGCAGCTTGACGATCATCACGTCGTGTGAGGCTTTCTTCAGCGAAATCACACGCACAGGCATTTTCTTGATGGGGAACGCACCTTCTTCCACCACTTGGCGCGACTCCAAAACCACATCGCTGTGGGCGGTGGCGCAGCAGGTGAGCACAAAGCCATTGGCCGCCTCTTCGGCGCTTAACGCTTTTTCTTGATGGTTGCCGTGCGTGACGTCACCCGAAATCTTTTTGCATTTGCAGGAGCCGCAAGCGCCGTCTTTGCAGCCGTAGGGCAGACCAATGCCTTGACGCAGGCCTGCGGCCAGCAAGGTTTCATCAGAAGTGGCGGTGAATGCGCGGCCGCTGGGTTGGACCGTGATGTTGAAACTCATCTTTGGGTATCCTTGAACTTTTACAGAGTGTATTTTGCCTTCCAATCAATCCCCCCTCGGCGCCTTGCCTTCTCGCTTCAAACGCGAGCGTTTGCTCATCATCGGCTGCGGCGATGTGGGCCAGCGCGTGGTGCGCGTGCAGCGCCATGTGCGCGTGGTGGCGCTCACCTCCAACCCCGCGCGTGTGGCCGCCTTGCGCGACCAAGGTGTGACGCCTATCGTGGGTAATTTGGATGCGCCAGCCACTTTGCAGCGCTTAGCAGGCTGGGCCACGCGGGTGTTGCACCTTGCGCCCCCGCCTTTGCAGGGCAGCACTGACCCACGGACTTTGGCTTTGACGCGCATGCTGATGCGCCGCAGTGCACCGCTGAGCGTGGTGTACGGCTCGACCAGCGGTGTGTATGGCGACTGTGCGAGTGAATCGGTGAGCGAGAGCCGGAGGGTGAACCCCATTACGCCCAGAGCGCAGCGCCGTGTGGATGCTGAGGCGCGGGTGCGCCACTTAGGGCGTTTGCGTTCTAGCGGGGTGCGGGTGAGCGTGTTGCGTATTCCTGGCATCTACGCACCTGACCGTGAGGGCGGCACGCCGCGCGATCGTTTGCTGCGTGGCACGCCTGTGTTGGCCCGCGAGGACGATGTGTTTACCAACCACATCCATGCCGATGATTTGGCGCGTGCTTGCCAGTTGGCGCTATGGCATGGCAAGCCGCAACGCACGTACAACGTGAACGACGATAGCCAAATGAGGATGGGCGATTACTTTGACATGGCGGCAGATCTGTATGGCTTAGCCAAGCCGCGACGCATCAGTCGCGCGCAAGCGCAAACCGAGTTGCCCGCCATGCAACTGAGCTTTATGAGTGAGTCACGCCGCATGGTGAACACGCGCATGAAGCGCGAGCTGCGTTTGCAGCTGCGCTACGCGAAAGTGGAGGATGGGTTAGCTTAAGCGGCAGGCATTGCCTGCTGTGTTGGCCTTATCAGTCAAATTTGATGTTGCCCGCTTTGATGGCTTTGGCCCAGTTGGTGGTGTCATGCTCTAGCAACTTTGTGGTGTTCTCAGGCGTGAGGTAGCGCACCTCGACGCCCGCCGCGTCTGCGCGCTGTTTGGTTTCGGACAACTCCATGCTGCGCTTCACATCGGCCGACAGTTTTTGTACCACCTCTTTGGGCGTGCCACTGGCGACATACAGCGCCACCCACGACTCCAATTCAAAGCCGCTCAATCCAGCCTCTGAAACAGTGGGGACCTGCGGTAGTTGGGGATGGCGCGTTTTACCCGTCACCGCCAAAGCCTTGAGCTTGCCGTTCAGCACATGGCCCATGACCGACGGTGGCGTGGTGATGAACACCTGTACTTGGCCCGCCAACACGTCTTGAATAGCTTGGCCTGAACCCTTGTAGGGCACATGCGTCATTTCAATGCCGGTTTGCTGTTTAAAAATTTCCGTGCCAATGTGCGACACCGAACCATTGCCTTGCGAGGCATAGTTCACCTTGCCGGGGTTTTGCTTGGCCCAGGCGATGAACTCTTTCAGCGTGTTGGCAGGCACAGACGGGTGCACGGCAATCACGTTGGTGGCGACGGTGATGAGGCCTACGGGTGTGAGGTCTTTGATTTCCCAAGGCAGTTTGTCCATCAAGATGGGGTTGGCGATGTGATAACCCGAGTACGACACCAACACGGTGTAGCCGTCTTTGGGGCTGCGCGCGACCTGTGAATAAGCCAAGTTGCCGCTGCCCCCCGGCTTGTTGTCAACCACCACCGATTGGCCCGTGACGCGCGACAAAGGCTCGCTGACCAAACGCGCCGATGTGTCGACCAAGCCGCCGGGTGGGTTGGGCACGACGAGCGTGATGGGTTTGCTGGGGTAGGTCTCAGCTTGTGCGACGAATGGTGCTAGCAAGGTGCTTGCGCCAAGAAGGCTGGCCGCGATCAAGGCGGTGTTGAGGTTGCGGCGTGTAAGGTGTTGCATGGTGTGTCTCCTGTTTATTTTTTATCGTTGACCCATGCGCACAGCATCAAAAATGCCTTGTGCTTCGCGCGGCATGCAGCGCCAGTATTGCGGGCTTGCTTCAACGGTGCCATGCAGCGCAGCGGCAGCTTGCCAGACCCAGCGGGGGTTGTAGAGAAATGCGCGTGCCATGGCGATCAAGTCGGCATCGCCGCGCGCCAAGATGTCTTCAGCTTGCTGTGGTTCGGTGATCAGGCCCACAGTCATGGTGGGCATCCCCGTTTTTTGTTTCACCAGTTTGGCAAACGGCACTTGGTAGTCGGGACCCAGCGCAATCTTTTGTTGCGCAGACACGCCGCCGGATGAAATGTGCACAAAGTCTGCTCCTGCGAGTTTGAGCTGCAGCGAGAAGTCTGCGGTTTCTTCGGGCGTCCAGCCGCCTTCGACCCAGTCGGAGGCAGAGATGCGCATGCCGACTGCACCTTTGAACACCGCGCGTACCGCTTGGAAAACTTCCATGGGAAAGCGTGTGCGGTTTTCAAAGTTACCGCCGTAGTTGTCTGTGCGATGGTTGGCAACAGGTGACAAAAATTGGTGGAGCAAATAGCCATGCGCGCCGTGCAGTTCAATGGCGTCAATGCCCATGGCATCGGCACGCTCGGCGGCTTTGGCGAAAGCTCGCTTGATGTCTTCTAAACCACTGGCGTTGATTTCATGCGGTGCGGCTTCTTGCTCTAAATGGGCAATGGGGGAGGGAGCTTGGGTAGCCCAGCCACCTTGCTCTGGTGTTAAAAGTTGGCCACCTTGCCAAGGTGCGGCGCTTGAGGCTTTGCGTCCTGCGTGTGCGAGTTGGATACAGACAGGCACGTGGGGTGCCAAGTGGCGGGCACGGCTCAGCTTGTCGTTCAAGGCTGCGGCGGTGGTGTCGTCCCACAAGCCCAAACACAACGGTGTGATACGACCTTCGGGGACAACCGCCGTGGCTTCAATGATGAACATGGCTGCGCCACTGTTGAGCAAGTTGCCCCAGTGCATGAGGTGCCAGTCGGTGGCTTGCCCGTTGTCGGCAGAGTATTGGCACATGGGTGCCACGATGGCGCGGTTGGCCAAGGTGAGTGGGCCACGCGGCGATGTGAGTGTGAATTCAGAAAAGAGATGACTCAAGGGAACTCCATGAAACAAAAAAGCCTGCGGGTGAGGCAGGCTGCATCCTAATCAGGGTTGTGCCGAATGCATGGCATCTGGGCGACAAGTGGTTTAGTCCAGCTCTATATCGAAGTCTTCTGGATTACCTTTGTCTAACTTGGCATCTTCTTTATGCACTTTGTCTTCAAAGCTGGTCAGGCGGTTGTTGAGGGCATCTACGTTGTGCTTGATGCCTGCGAGCCGCCCATGAAATGCATCATTCATTTGTTCGCGCTTGAGCTTGGCTTGTAGCTGTTGTTCTGCCGCTGTCAACAGTGTGCGTGGTGCTGTGGCTGGGGGGCGCTTGGCGGCATTTGATGTGGTTGGATCAGCAGATGGTTGTGCCGTGTTGCCGCTGTGACTGCCCGTCGAAAAGTCTACTTTTTTGCGCTCAACATCGCCGGAAGGAATCTGCTCGAAATGCGATTCAATTTTGTCATTGCCCACGCCTTGGCGATTGGGGCCAGGCGGCGCATCTTGCGGCACTGCTTGACGATTGAGCGAGGGCGCATCTGCACCGATGGGTTGGTTGTTTGGGGCAATGCCGGGGGCTTGGGGAATGGCCTGTCGGTTGTTGGCAACGCTATCTTGTTCTAGTGTTTGCTGGTTATTTTGCGCACCCAGTAACGCCAATTTTTGTTCATTGGGGCCAATGGCATTGGCCGAGATGCCTTGTTGGTTTTTGGTGTTCCCGTCTTGACCTAGCGCTTGACGATTGGCTGCCACATCGTCCTTGGGCAGTGCTTGCAAGTTAGCGGCTGCGACAGGCCCCTTGTCCAGACCTTGGCGGTTCAGCCCCATCGTGTCTTGAGGAATGGCTTGGTTGTTGGCAACGATGGTCTTGCCGCCGATGTCCTGCACGTTGGTCGCGATGCTTCCGACGGGAATGTCTTGCACATTGGAGGTTGTGCCATCGGTTGGAAGACCTTGGCGATTGGCTTCAATCGCCTTTTCACCCGGAATATTTTGTTTGTTGGTCGCAATGTTGCCGCCACCAACCTTTTGCTGATTCGCTGCAATGGCATCGGTAGGGATGCCTTGGCGATTCGCTTCAATTGTTTTTTCGCCAGCGATATTTTGTTGATTGGTTGCAATATTGCCGCCATCAACGCTTTGTTGGTTGGCTGCCATCACATCTGCTGAGATGTTTTGCACGTTGGGTGCAACGCCTTTGCCACTCCCTACGGATTGGATGTTGGCTTCGAGAACCTCTGTGGAAACGTTTTGGACGTTGGGTTTGGCAGCCCCTTCGTTGGCAATGCCTTGGCGATTGGAGGTTTCTTGGTTCGCTGCAACTTTTTGAATGTTCGCATTTTGCGAGTCATCATCTGGTGCGACGTGCTCTGTATGTTCGGCGAGTGCTGCTGCTAGCGCTTTTTCAGCTTCTACAGCTGCTAGCGCTTTTTCTTCGAACGCGCGTTTACGTGCCTCTGTCTCTTCTGCATGAGAGGTAACGATGTTTTTTGGGTTTTTGGCGTTGCCAGTGTGCTCGGAGACGGAGAC